>VOFG01002958.1_pt1 | contig 33766 bp, 58 predicted proteins | sample 5384171 | NCBI WGS metagenome assembly VOFG01 (sample SAMN12384726, study PRJNA508395) | human gut metagenome | isolation source: healthy gut F | host: Homo sapiens
CAGTTACACCATATGCGCCGTATGGAAGTGATGACTGGTTAATGGCAAGTGCACCATGTTTTGATCCATTATTAATTGTTAATATGATGAAACAAGATGGTATCTTGCAAAGAGTCTTGAGCCAACATCAGATGATGGTTGCCATTACCAGCTGAAGTTAAATGATGGAATGACCTGGCATGATGGGGAGCCGATTACGGTCGATGACATTATCTTCACGATTGATGTAATATTAGATCCTGCAAATGGTGCTGATCCAGACAACGTTTCTTATAATGGAAAACCAATTAGTGCTGAAAAGTGGATGATCTTACTTTGAATATTACATTACAGGAACCGAACAGTGCTTTTGAGACAGAATTTGGAAGATTACAACCACTTCCTAAACATGTATTTAAAGGAACAAATGTCAGCGAACAGACAGAGGCGGCAAATAAAGGAATTGGTTCTGGTCCGTTTAAAGTGAAAGAGTACAAAGAAGGCGAAAGTATTACCTATGAAAGATATGACGATTATTATAGAGGAAAAGCAAGTTTGGATCAGGTAATCATAAAAATCATGCCAGATCAGAGTGCACAGGAGGCAGCACTTCAGAGCGGAGAACTTTTCGGTTATGCGTGTGACAAGCCAGACAAAGCTTGACAAGTATAAAAGGATGATAATTATACAGTGTATAATATTCCAGAAGGACGTCTGAATTATCTTGCTTTCAACTATCAGAGTGAGATTATGAAAAACGCAGATGCAAGAAAAAAGCAATCTGTCTTGCCTTGAATGATGATGAAATTGTAGAAGGTGCATATGGATCAGAAGAACTTGCAAAACCGGCAAAGAACTTCTGTTCACCGGAAAATCTTTATTATAATGATGAGATGAAAGGTTATCAGCAGAATATAGAAGAAGCCAAGAAACTTGCAAAAAGTTCCGGACTGTCTGGTAAAACATTGCATTATATCTATTTCCAGCAGAGACCGAATATGAAAGAAACAGCACAGATTGTTCAACAGCAGTTGAAGAAGATAGATGTAAATCTTGAAATTGAAGGAATGGATGGTTCTGCTTTCTTCCCTCATTTATTTGCAGCATGGATTAGTGGAGGCTTTAAAGAAGATACTTCATGGGATATTGCTTTTCCAATGGTATGGATCAGATGAATGCTGATCCGGCAACAAAGATGGCAGGGTGGACAGGAGACCTTGTGGAAAAAGGATTTTATGTAAGTCCTGAGACGAAAGAAGCATGGAAAACAGCATCGCAGTCATTGACAACAGAAGACAGAGATAAGAATTTCAAGGCTCTTCAGGAGCAGATGAATGAAGATTATTCTTTCTATCCAATGGCAAACACAAATTATGTGATGGTAGCAAGAAAGGAATTCAAAGGATTGGATGCAATCAAGAGAGTTCCGATTTTCGAAGACTATACAAAGATTACAATGGAAAAATAGTAAACAATCATCTAGGCCGAAAAGCCGCCATGCAATGCAAGGCGGCTTTTTCCTAAATACGTTAAAAATGTGAGGATGAAAATATTTTGAAAATTATATTATAAAAAAGAGTATTGGGGTTGATTCCGGTTATTATACTGGTAAGCATCTTTTCTTTTTTTTATCATTCAGGCAGCACCGGGAGATCCGATGGATAATTATTCGAAACCAGGAATGACACAGGAACAGTTGCAGAACATCAGAGAATCTTATGGGCTGGACGGAATATTGCAGAACAGTATTTCAGATGGGCAGGTCATGTGATTCATGGAGACCTTGGAATTTCAGTGAAAATAAAAGGCCTGTCACAGAAATAATCGGAGAGCGTCTTCCGGCAACGCTGATATTGATGGGGACTGCGTTTGCAATATCTTTGATTTTTGCAATACCACTTGGTTTATGGGCAGGATTGAAAAGAATAAAATGGCAGATAATATCATTGGATTTCTGACATATGTAGGGATATCAATTCCACCGTTTTGGCTTTCTATGATTTTAATCATTATTTTTTCTTTGAAATTGCAAATTCTTCCGAGTAGTGGTATGTACAGTGTCGGAATACAGAGTACAGCAGATTTGATCAAACACCTGATATTACCGTCAATTGTTTTGAGTTTGAATAATATGGCTGTATTTACAAGATATATAAGATCTAATACAATCAGCCAACTGGAAGAAGACTATGTATTGACAGCTATGTCTAAGGGAACCAGCAAGACAAAAATATTGTTCCGGCATGTATTGAAAAACTGTCTGCTTCCAATTATTACACTTGCTGGCATTAATCTTGCAGGACTTGTTTGCGGTTCTTTCGTTGTCGAGAGCGTATTTGCATGGCCGGGAATCGGAAGAATGGCAATGGATGCAGCCAATGGAAGAGATTATCCTTTGATTATGGGATATACAATGTTCTCATGTCTGATTCTGATTCTGGGTAATCTTTTAGCAGATATTCTGTATGCTGTTGCAGATCCAAGAATACGTCAGGAGGTGAAACGCTAATTATGGAATTGAGAAAAATTATATTCCAAATGAAGATAGTTTTCAGAAAGTACAAAAAAAAGAAGAAAAAATGATGGCAGATTATGACAGAGGAATTTTAAAAGATGTCATGCGTTCTATCATGGAAAATAAACTTGCTGTTTTTGTACTGTAATCTTGGCAGTGATATTACTTTTGGCAATATTTGCACCATTAAGTCCTTATGATCCGGATGAACAGGATTTGTTAAATAAACTTGCGGCACCATCTATAAAACATCTTTTTTGGGACAGATGACCTGGGAAGAGACTATTTTACCAGAGCTTTATACGGTGGAAGAATTTCGCTGGCGGTAGGTTTTTTGTCTATGATTCTGTCAACAGCGATAGGTACTGTGATTGGTACAGTTAGTGGTTATATGGGTGGGAAAGTAGATGTAATACTAATGCGGTTTACAGATATTTTTATGTCAGTACCAAGTTTTTACTGATGGTAGTCATTAATTCTGTATTTCCACCAAAAGTGTATTCGATGATTATTATTCTTGGATTATTTGAATGGTGTCAGATAGCCCGTATTACAAGAGCTGAAACACTGTCATTAAAAGAACAGGATTTTGTGTTGGCATCCAGACATTTAGGGGCAAGTGACGGGTACATTATTTTAAACATATTATTCCTAATATGAGTGCTTCTATTATTGTGGCGGCAAGTCTGGCTGTGGCAAGAGCAATATTGACAGAATCAGCATTGAGTTTTATGGGACTTGGAGTACAGCTTCCAAAAAGCTTCATGGGGAACAATGCTACAAAGTGCACAGGTGTATATTATGGATCAGCCGCTTCTTGCAGTTTTTCCAGGATTGTTTATTGTGCTGACAGTGTTTAGTTTTAATATTTTGGGAGATGCATTAAGAAATGCATTGGAACCAAAGATCATGAAATAGAGGTAGGTAAATGAAAAAAATAATAGATATCAAAATTTGCGGGTATCTTTTCATACATATGCAGGAGAAGTGCAGGCAGTCAGAGATGTTTCGTTTTATGCAAAAAGGGAGAGACACTTGCAATTGTGGGAGAATCGGGCTGTGGAAAGTCGGTTACATCAAAAGCTGTGATGGGGCTGATTGCACAAAACCACCAGGTGAAATCGGGAAAGGAAAGTCAGATTTTATATCACGGAAAAAATATTCTCAAGCAGTCAGAAAAAGAATGGAAAGAGTATAGAGGAGCCAGATGTTCCATGATATTTCAGGATGCCCTTTCTTCTTTGAATCCTACTATGAACATAGGGGAAACAGGTTATGGAGAATATCACAAATCATCTGAATGTTTCGAAAGCCGATGCGAAAAAGCAAGCAATACATATGCTTGAGATGGTAGGGAATTCGGATCCAGAACTATGTATAAAAAAATATCCACATGAATTATCTGGTGGTATGAGACAGAGAGTGATGATAGCAATTGCTTTATCCGCAAATCCAGAGATACTGATTGCAGATGAAACCGACAACAGCGTTAGATGTTACGATACAGGCACAGATTCTGGATCTTATGAAAAAAACCAAAGGAAACAGGTACAACAATTATTATGATCACGCACGATTTAGAGTTGTTGCAAATATTGCAGATCATATTGTTGTTATGTATTCAGGAAAGGTTGTGGAGATGGGGACGAGTGATGAAATCTTTTATCAATACAAACATCCGTATACATGGGCGCTATTAAATGCGGCACCGAATCTGGAACTGGGGCATAAACAGAAACTGGTATCAATTGAAGGAACACCACCGGATTTGATCTGTCCGCCAGAAGGATGTCCGTTTGCAGAAAGGTGTAAGCATTGTATGAAGATATGTGTAGAGGCAATGCCGCCAGAATATGAATTTGAACCGGGGCACAAGGCAGTTTGTTGGCTGTACCATCCTGATTCCGTATATCAGGATATAGATCTAACAGAGGGTATAGCAGTGGAACGTGAAATATTAATGGAAGTGAAACATCTGAAAAAGTATTTTAAACTACATTCAAAGCAGTATTTAAGAGCTGTGGATGATGTCTCTTTAATATTTATAAAGGAGAAACATTAGAATAGTAGGGGAATCTGGTTGCGGAAAGACGACTTGTGGAAGAACCTGTATTGGAATGTATGGAAAAACAGATGGAGAAGTTCTCTATCGAGGTAAAGACGTGCATAATTTGAAAGGCTCTGAAAAAAAGAGTTTATGCGTCAGGCTCAGATGATATTTCAGGATCCATATTCTTCCCTGGATCCAAGGCTGAAAGTTCATGATATCATTGCTGAGGGAATGAGAATCCATCATTTAACTTGTTCGAAAGCAGAAGAGATAGAAGAGGTGCAGAAATTATTGAAGCAGGTTGGACTAAATCCAGAACATGCAAGCCGCTATGTACATGAATTTTCAGGCGGACAACGTCAGAGAATAGGAATTGCCAGAGCACTTGCTGTGAATCCAGAATTTCTGTTATGTGATGAACCGATATCTGCATTGGATGTGTCAGTTCAGGCACAGGTGGTCAATTTGTTAATACGTCTGCAGAAAGAAAGAAATTTGACAAGTATTTTTATCGCACATGATCTTTCGATGGTGAAACATATATCTGACCGGGTTGGGGTGATGTATCTGGGAAGAATGGTGGAACTGGCAGAGGCCGATGAATTATATGATCATCCAGTACATCCTTACACCAATGCTTTAATGTTCTGCCATCCCGATTCCAGATCCCAAAAAGAAAAAGAAAGACAAATAATCAGATTGAAGGGTGAGGTGCCAAGTCCTGTAGATGTGCCTGAGGGGATGCGTATTCTGTAATCGCTGTCCGATAGCAGAAGAGATATGCAGGAGAAAGATGCCTGAATTGCAGGAGGTATCGAAGGAACATTTTGTTGCCTGTCATAAGCTGAAGGGACAGTAGTCTGAAAGGAGTAAGTAGAATGTATGATTTTGAGAGAATAGAACGAAAAGGTACGAATTGTGTAAAGTGGGATGTACCTTTATTAAACAGACAGATTTGCCAATGTGGATTGCAGATATGGATTTTTCAGATTGCGCCTGCAATTCAGAATAATTTAAAAAAAGTAGCTGGACAAGGGGCATTTGGTTATCAGTTTTTGTCGGAAAAGTATTATCAGTCAGTTATGAGATGGATGAAGCAAAGACACGGATATGAATTAGAGCGAGAAGAAATCTGCTTTATCCCTAATGTTGTGGTGGGGCTTGCTTATGCAATACAGACAATTTCAAAACCAGGAGATGAAATTATTGTCCAAACCCTGCATATGGCCCTTTTTTGAAGTGGTTAAAGATAATAACAGAGTAATTGTAGAGAATCGCATGAAAAATGAAAACGGATATTATACGATGGATTATGAGGATCTGGAACGCAAAATTACATCAGGACAAAAGCAGTGATTATCTGTAATCCACATAATCCTACGGGAAGAGTGTGGAAAGAAGAGGAATTAAGAGAACTTGCCCAAATATGTGAAGAGCATAACCTGTATATTTTGTCAGATGATATTCACAGTGAACTTTGTCAGAAGGGAACAGGCATGTGTTCATTACCAGTTTGTCTGAGAAAATAAGAAAAAGAAGCTTTATATTTACATCTCCGTCAAAAGCTTTTAATCTTGCCGGTATTCATGTTGCAAATTGTTTTTTATTGCAGACGAAGAATTGAGGAAAGCTTTTATGGAAAATGCATCGAAATTTCATGCATCGGAAAGCAATGCGTTTGCAGAAGCAGCATTGACTGGAGCTTATGATGAATCTGGGGAATGGTTGGATGAGTTAAATAAATATATCAATGATAATCTGGATTATTTTGTGGGTGAAATTCAGCAAAAACATGCCGGGTTTGTATGTGCGAAAGCCGGAAGGGACATATCTTGTCTGGGTGGACTTTCGGAATGCAGGAATTGATGTAGAAAATATCCAGGAAGTAGTAAAAAATGAATGCGGAATTATTGCAAATGCAGGAGATTTTTTGGAAAAGAAGGAGAAGGATTTTGCGATTCAATGTTGCATGTTCAGAGATATTCTGAAAGATGCTGTTAATCGCCTGAAAAAAGTTCGGAAGTAAATGAGATGGAAAATGAAAAGAAAAAAAGGATTATGTGGAATATGTCCTGATAAATGTTGGATAGAAGCAACAATTGAAAATGGTAAATTAGTAAAAGTGGAGCCGGATAAAAGATTCTCCGTTTGGCAGAGTGTGCCCGAGAGGAGCATTGTCAAAAAAATTATATATTCAAAAGACCGAATTTTGCATCAATGGTCCGTATAGGAAAAAAGGAGAAGGAAAATTCAGGAGAGCAACCTGGGAAGAGGCACTGGAAAAAGGCTGCTGAAGGATTTTTTGAAAATAAAAAACAATACGGAGCCCGGGCACTCGCATCATATGTCGGAACCAGCGGAGAGAAGACAGGACCATGCGTGCAATAGCAGGAAAAAGATGCATTTTTTCAACATTTGGGTTCTCCAAATGATATGAGTTGTGGTGCTACGTGTTTTACAGCTGCCAATGTTATTACTCCGATTACGACACTGGGAATTCCACAAAGGAATGATCCAAGCTGATTTTGAGAATGCAGAAATCGTAGTTGTATGGGGAACAAATTTGAAAACAAATTCTGGTCAGGACGTTTATATGAAAAAAGTAAAAGAGGCACAAAAAAGAGGTGCATATCTGATTGTTATCGATCCGAGAAAAAAAGGAATGGGTATGGAGGCTGACTGGTGGATTCCAGTTGTCCCCGGATCGGATGGAGCACTTGCACTTGCAATGCTTAAAATAATCGTAGAGGAAGAAAAATATGACAAAGAATTTGTGGAAAAATATACAGAAGGTTTTGAGGAATTTTCAGAATATCTAAAACAAATCACCGTTGAAGAAATGTCAGATTATTGTGGTGTGGATTGTGAAATTATACGATTGCTTGCGGATAAATTATGCAGTACAACAAAAGCTGTATTAAGTGTGTATACGGAATAGAATATCAGAGAAGCGCAGTACAGAACTATCGTGCAATACAGATTTTATGGGCAATTACAGGAAAATATGATGTAGAAGGCGGTATGTATATTAACGGAGGTCGTTTTCCTACTGCAAAATTAAAAAAGTTCCGGAACAGAATCAGCCAATAGGAAGCAAAAGAATTTCCGCTGTTTTATGGAATAGTCGGCCAGGGACAATTTAGTGAAATACCAAAAGCAGTGCTAAATGATGATCCTTATCCGGTTAGAGGGCTGCTAATTGCAGCAGCATCACCGGCATTGACATATCCTGATAAAAATTATGGCATAAAGTTTATGAAAAATTGGATTTTCTGGTTGTGAATGAACGTTTTATGTCAGAAGAGATTATGTATGCAGACGTAGTGTTTCCAGCAACTACATACTATGAAAATCAAATACCTGTCAGCAGCCCCTTATTTGGTTGGAAACTTCGAAATCGAATTATTCAACCATTGGGAGAAGCAAGAAACGATGTTCATATTTTACAGGCACTGGCTGAAAAAATGGGCTTTGGGGAAGTTTATCCCAAAAAGCGATGAGGATACGGAATTGTGGATGTTGGATGGAAACAGAGAATTATTAGAAAAAATTAAAATGTTCAGAAGCAGTTATGCCACAAAAATCTCCTGTAAAATATAAAAAATACCAAACGGGTGATCTTAGGAAAGATGGAATGCCGGGATTTCCGACACCGTCTGGAAAATTTGAAATCTGTTCAAAACTTATAGAGGAATGCGGATATACAGGACTACCAGTTTATAAAGATATCAGAGGAATAAAAGAGTTGGGAAGCAAAGAAGAATATCTATGATATTGACTACAGGCGCAAGAAGTGCCGTGCGTTTTGCATCTTTCGGTCCGGCTGTTCGTGAAATCATACAGTTAGAACCATATCCGGTAGCAGATATCAATTTGGAAGATGCAACAGAATTAGGAATAAATGAAGGACAGAAAATATGGATAGAAACTGTATTTGGAAAACAGCCGTTTAGAGCAAATATATGTGAAATAACAAAAGGCTGCATTCATGCTCCGTTTGGAAGTGGTGGAGTAAATATGTTAGGAGAATGGAAAGAAACTAATATCAATGAAGTGTGCAGTATGGAGTATCATGATGAGTTATCAGGATTTCTCTTGTATAAATCTATGCCGTGTCGTGTTGTTTTGGAAGAATAATTTCAGCTTTACAGAAGCTGGGACTTCGTATAAAATAAAATGGTAGAAAAAAGGGTTCTCCGAAGCCCGGCATGCCTAAGACGTGAAAAAAGTGACGGGATGCAGGCCAGGAATGACAGAAAACAGTCAGTTCCTCAGGGTAGATGGGGAAACGTATCTGCCTCCCGCATATTTGGAAAGGAGAGCAGTGAAGATAAGACAGGAAAATCAAGGTAAGTGTTTTCCTGTGTTTGGCCTGCTCTTTTTCAGAAAGAGCAGGTTTTATTGTGCAATCAAGGTAAGTGCCGCAATTCTGTGTGGTGGTGAAAGTCGTAGGATGGGGCAGGACAAAGCAAAATTACAGATTGGTAAAATATACATTTTAGAACAAATTGTAAGGAATATAATGGATAATGGTCGGATGAAATGTTTCTTTCAGTAAGAAGAACGAATGATTATTCTGAGATAAAGGTACGCATATTGAAAGATTTGGAACAGAACAAAGGACCTTTGATGGGAATATATTCGGTTATGTGTGGCAAAATTATGAAAGATATGGGTGACTTCTTGCGATATGCCTTTTATAGACTGGCAAGTGGCAGAAGAATTAGCGGTCTATTTTGAGGATGGAATCGATGCAGTAATCCCGGTAGACAGAACCGGAAAGAAATACGTTCTCTGTGCATGGTATCGGAAATCTATACTGGAGATTCTGAAAGAACAGCTGGAATCCGGAGATTTGAAAGTAAAGCACCTGCTGGAGCGTCTGAGAGTGTGTTATGTAGCTGTAGAAGGATTGACGGATGGAAGCCGTAAATTCCAAAATATCAATACCAGGAGGAATATCAGACGTTTACAGAACGATCAGCAGTCAGACTGGAAAAAAGAACTGCACACAGATATTCCGATTGTATCTTTTGTTGCATATTCGGCACCGGTAAGACGACATTTTGGAAAGATTAATCCCAAAGCTGAAAGCACGGGGACTTAAGATTGCAATTGTGAAACATGACGGACACCGCTTTGAAATTGACCACGAAGGAAAAGACAGTGACCGTTTCACAAAAGCCGGGGCAGATGTGACGGACTGATCTCATCGGAAAAAGCGGTATTGATGGAAAACAGGCAGACAGATCCGGAGGAATTTCTGAAAAGATAGACGGAGTAGATCTGATCCTGACGGAAGGATTTAAACAAGGACCATGGCCGAAGATTATGCTGCACCGGAAGGGGACCGGAAACCCATGCCGCTATTGCCGGAAGAATGTCTGGCAGTGATCAGTGATGTGGAGATTCTGGATTGCGAAAATGTCTTCACATTGGAAGAGATAGAGAAAACGGCAGATTTTTATTCCGCTATATACAGAATATATCATGATAATAATGTAAACAAAAAGAAAATGAGGAAAAAAATATGAGACTGATCAGAACAGAAGATGCAGCAGGACATGTATTATGTCACGACATGACACAGATCATTCGGGAGTAACGAAAGATGCAAGATTCCGAAAGGGACATGTTGTCACAGAAGAAGATATTCGGTATTGCTTTCGATTGGGAAAAGAACATCTGTATGTCTGGGAGAAGACAGATGGAATGCTTCATGAAGATGAAGGTGCGGAACGCCTGCGTAAGATCGCACAGAATGAAAATATGCATCCGTCAGAAGTAAAAGAAGGAAAGATTGAATTGATTGCGGATATTGACGGTTTATTTCAAGTGGATGTCGGGCGTTTATATGATGTGAATAGTGTCGATGAGATCATGATCGCGACCAGACATACGAATATGGCAGTGAGAAAGGAGACAAGCTTGGGGGAATGCGTGTGATTCCGCTGGTCATAGATGAAAAGAAACTGGAAGAAGCAGAAAAAGCAGCAGGGAAAGAACCATTATTGAAGGTGACACCGTGGAAACTAAAGACTGCAGGTGTGATCACGACAGGAAGTGAAGTCTATAAAGGCCTGATCAAGGATCAGTTTACGCCGGTAGTAGAAAAGAAACTGGAAGCATTCGGGATACAGATGATAAAACATGTGCTGTGCAGTGATGACATGGAGATGATTACACAGGCGATTGCAGATATGAAGAAATCAGGAGTGGATCTGATCATCTGTACAGGAGGAATGAGTGTTGATCGGATGATAAGACGCCGGGGCGATCAAAGCTTCCGGAGCCGGGATTGTAACTTATGGAGCACCGACACTTCCTGGGGCAATGTTGTGTCTTGGATATTTTGAGGACGGACACCGATTGTCGGACTTCCGGGGTGTGTGATGTATGCAAAGGCGACGGTATTTGACCTGATCCTTCCGAGAATAGCGGCAGGAGTCCGGATTGACCGGAAAGCGATTATCCGGATGGGACATGGAGGACTATGCCTGGGATGCCGGGAATGCCATTATCGGTCTGCCCATTTGGAAAGGAGACATAAAAGTGCGGCCATCAGAGTAACACTGGAACAGGCGCAGGAGTTGTTTAAAACCTGTATGCCTGTAAGAAAAAAAAAGAAGAAAAGCGGTCGGCAGACTGTCTGGGACAGATTCTGGCAAACCGGTATATGCGGCAGTGACACAGCCGCCGTTTCCAAGATCTGCAATGGATGGATTCGCATTGAGAAGCCGAGATATATGCAGGGGCGGATATACAACATCCGGTTACATTAGAAGTTACAGGGTGCGTGTGTGCCGGACAGGAGACGGAATTCATGCTAAAAGCCACATCAGGCAGTACGGATCATGACCGGTGCGATGATACCGGAAGGCGCAGACTGTGTGGTAAAACAGGAAGATGCAGAATGGGACGAAAGAGCAGTCGGATATATCATAATGCGAAGCCCGGAGAAAATTACTGCCTGGCGGGAGAAGATTTTTTGGCAGGAGATTTGCTGGCAGAAGCCGGAACCCGGTAGATTCTTATCTGCTGGCAGCTGTCACGGCAGCAGGAGTAAGAAACCTTACGGTGTACAAAAAGACTGAAGGCAGCAGTGATCACAACGGGTGATGAACTACAGAATACGGAGACCCCACTGCAGCCGGGAAAAATCTACGATGCAAATGGAATCTGGCTGTGTACAAGGTTAAGAGAGATGGACTGCGAGGTAGTACGGTATCAGACAGCAAAGGAGATGACCAAAGTAAAATTGCAGATGAGATCAGAGAAGCATGGAAAGAAGCAGATCTGATCCTTACAACCGGAGGTGTGTCGGTAGGAGAAAGACCTTCTGCCGGGTGTCATAGAAAATCTAACCGGAAACGTGTTATTTCATGGGATACAGGTAAAACCCGGAATGCCGACGATGCTTTCGGTGGTGAAGGAAACTCCGGTTCTGTCGCTTTCAGGCAATCCATTTGCTGTGGAAGCGTTATTTGAAGTATTAGCCGGCGGCTATCTGACAGATATGGAAGCCAGCAGGTATTTGCAGAAAAATCAGATGAAAGCATTGAAACAGACATTTGTAAAGACAGGTAAAATGAAACGGATTGTAAAAAAGGAAGATGTGATGAAAGCGGTGTATATCTACCACAGATCCAGAAAAACGGTCAGCTTAAGAACGGAATCGGAAGTAACTGCCTGGTGATTTTTCCGGAAGGTGAACGGACGTATACAGAAGGAGAAGCCGTCCGGGTAATCAGGATATAAGCAGAATCACATAGTAAAAAGGAGTAATCATGGGAGAATTTACGCATTTTAATGAACAGGGACATGCAGTGATGGTTGATGTCAGTGAAAAATCAGACACAGTGCGTGAAGCAACGGCAATGGGAAGAATCTCAATGTCGCAGGAGTGTTTCGAAAAAGTGAAAACAGGCGGAATGAAAAAAGGAGACGTTCTTGGAACGGCCAGAATTGCAGGGATCATGGGAGCTAAGAGAACATCGGAGTTGATTCCGCTGTGCCACATCCTGAATCTGAGCAAGGTTATGATAGAATTTGAAATATAGAGGCAGCCTGTGAAATTGAAGCGCGCTGTACAGCGAAGACAGTCGGAAAGACCGGTGTAGAGATGGAAGCGCTCACCGGTGTTCAGGTAGCACTGCTTACTATCTACGATATGTGTAAAGCAGTGGATAAAGGTATGTGCATGAAGAATATCCGGCTGTTGGAGAAAAACAGGTGGAAAAAGTGGAGTGTGGAAAGCCGGACAGGAGAAGGACATATGATCGATGCTGCCGGGAGAACAATTGATTATATGAGGATCTCTATTACGGATCGGTGTAATTTGAGATGCAGGTACTGTATGCCGGATGGTATTACGCAGGTAGCTATGTCTGAGATCCTCACATACGAAGAAATTAAAAAATATGCACGCTTGCGGAAGAGCTTGGAATCCGGAAGATCAAGATTACAGGAGGAGAGCCGCTGGTAAGAAAAGGTTGTGTGGATCTGATCGGAATGATAAAGAGATTCCGGGTATCATCCAGGTGACGATGACGACAAACGGTGTCCTATTGAAAGAAAACCTGAAAGCATTAAAGGATGCCGGACTGGATGGGATAAATATCAGCCTGGATACACTGGATCATGAAAAAGTACTACAAGATCACCGGAACAGATGCCTGTGATACTGTGCTGGAAGCAGTGGAGGCTTCGGCAGAAAGTGGAATACGGACCAAAGTAAACAGTGTGTTGCAGGATGCCGGTGACAGACAGGAATGGAAGCACTGGTAAAACTGGCTGAAAACTGCCGGTAGATGTCAGGTTTATAGAATTGATGCCGATTGGCTGTGGAAAGAGGAATACAGGTGTATCGAATCTGGAATTACTGGATGAAATAAAGAAAGAGTATCCGGATATCCGGATAGATCCGGAAATACATGGAAACGGACCTGCGGTATATTACCGGATCCGGGATTTGAAGGAAGCATCGGATTCATCAGTGCGATGCACGGTAAATTCTGCAACACCTGTAACCGCATACGGCTGACTTCAACCGGAGACCTGAAGCCGTGTCTGTGCTACGGGGATATATATCCGCTTAAAGAATTACTGAAAAACGGAACAGATGATGAGATAAGAGAACAGATAAAGCATGCCATAGAGAATAAAGCCGGCGGCACATTGTTTTGAAAAGCCGGGGAGATTACAGAAGCACATCAGATGGCACAGATTGGAGGATAAAAACAGGATGGATCAGAAGAAAGGCGTAGTCAGAGGAATCTGTATCAGCAAAAACGAGGAACTGCCAAGTATCCGGTAGAGTCAGCCAGGATCGTACCGGACTGGGGAATCGAAGAAGATGCACACGGCGGGAAATGGCACAGACAGATCAGCCTCCTTGCACTGGAGAAGATTGAAGCGTTCGGGAACAGGGAGCAGATGTGGATTTCGGGGCATTTGGAGAGAATCTGATCATAGAGGGATTCGACTTGAGAAATGTTCGGTAGATTCCGAGATACGGATCGGGGATACTGTCAGACTGAAAGTTACACAGATTGGAAAAGAATGCCACAGCCATTGTGCAATCTATCGGCGGATGGGAGACTGTATCATGCCGAGAGAAGGAATTTTTGCAGAAGTGCTGGAAGGTGGAAACATCTGTGTGGGTGACAGTGTAGAAGTCAGAATGCCGCAGGCAAACCGGCCATACAGCACTGCGGTGATCACACTGAGTGATAAAGCATTTGCCGGGGAGCAGGAGAAGACTTAAGCGGGCCGGCGGTTGAAAAGATGTTAAGAGAAAGTGAAGAAAAGAGCATATCAGATTTGATATAAAGAGACACTTCTTCTGCCGGACGGCGAAGAAGGACTGAAAAAGCAGCTGATCCGTCTGGCGGATCAAAGGCAGCTTGATCTGATCCTGACAACAGGTGGAACGGGATTCGCACCAAGGGATGTAACGCCGGAAGCTACTTATTGCAGTCTGTGATCGCATGGCAAATGGAATTGCAGATGCGATTCGAATTATTCCATGACGGTTACAGACCGTGCGATGTTTAGCCGGGCAGTATCGGGAATTCGGAAGAAGACACTGATCATCAATCTTCCGGGAAGTCCGAAAGCAGTGACGGAAGCATTGAGTATATTCTTCCGAGACTTCCTCACGGACTGGATGTTCTGAGGGGAAATGTACAGGAATGTGGCAGGAAATAATCCTGGTGCAGATATAGCAACTGGTAAACTTATAAAAACACAAGAAAAGGGCGAAAGTATTATGAAAAACCAGATGATAAAGAGAATCACGTCTGTCCTTCTGGCGGGAGTGATGGTAGTTTCACTGGCAGCATGCGGAGAAACAAAAAGACAGAAGAAAAGGCAACAGATGACAGCAAAAAAGCAGCAAAAAGGAGACGGAGATCAGGTATTCATCGCAGCAAGTCTGAATACAGTTATGACAGAACTTGCTAAAGAGTATAACGAAGATCATCCGGAAGTGAAGATCACATTCAACGCAGACAGTTCGGGAACTCTTCTGACACAGATTGAAGAAGGATATGAATGCGACTTGTTCTTCTCGGCAGCACAGAAGCAGATGGATCAGCTCGAAGCAGACGGACTGGTAGTAGACGGAACAAGAGCAAACGTCCTGAACAACAGGTAGTTATATCTCTAAAGGACAGCGGAACAAAGGTGACAGGGCTTGAGAATTTGAAAGATGCCAAAAAGTATCGCACTTGCAGGAGGAAGTGTTCCGGTTGGAAAGTATACAAGACAGGCACTGGTAAATCTCGGAACATTAAAAACAGACGGGGAAGTAGATGCCATTACAACAGCCCAGGTATCACAGGCACTTGGTGGAGTTGAGATCAGTGAGGAAGACAATGTAAAGCAAAGTACTTACAGCAGTAGCAGAAGGATCCTGTGAAGTTGGAACAACATACTATTCAGATACTTACGGATACGAAGACAAACTCGAATATCCTTCAGGTTGTAAGCTATGATCTGACAGGTGATGTTATCTATCAATCTGCCAGGTACAGAATGATGAGGCAGATAAGACACAGACTGCAGCAACAAAAGACTTCTACAAATTCGTATTATCTGACAAGACTAAGAAAGTCTTTCGATGCATACTATTTCGACACAGATGTAGAAAGATAAGAAAATCTATAAGTATGAAAGAAAGAAAATATGCAGGCAGTTACGGTGGATGTATGTTTTCTGTTTTACAGATAAAGTATGTAATAGATGAAACAGGAGGAAGTTACATGGATGCAGTGATAGAGATATTAAAGGGACTGGACTACAGTCCGTTGTATGTATCATTGAAGACAGGAATCGTTGCAACGATATTCTCATTTTTTCCTTGGTCTGTTTGCTGCAAAGAAAAGTGATCAAGGCAGGACCGAAAGTGAAAGCAATTGCAGATGGGATCCTGACACTGCCGATGGTACTGCCGCCGACGGCAGCAGGATTCTTCCTGCTTCTTCTGTTCAGCAGAAGACGTCCGTTTGGTATTCTGCTGTATAGGAACAATTTGGTATCAAGGTTGTACAGACTTGGGCTGGCTGTATCATCGCAGCAACCGTGATCGCATTTCCGCTGATGTATAGAAATGCAAGAGCGGCATTCGAACAGATCGATGTAAATCTGATCCATGCGGCAAGGACACTTGGTATGCCGGAATATAAGATATTCTGGAAGGTTGCAGTTCCTTCCGCAGGACCGGGCCTTGTAGAACGATCCTGACATTGCAAGAGCGCTGGTGGAGAATATGGTGCAACATCCATGCTTGCGGGCAATATTCCGGGAAAGACGGGAACCATTTCCCAGAGGATCGCAATGGTTATCAGGATGGTGATTACATGACAGCCGGAATCTGGGTTGTGATCATTATGCTGGTTGCATTTGTGCTGATATTCCTCATGAATCTGGTGACAGGCCGGATATGAAGAATATCCGGAGATGGTAGGAGGAACGACAGATGTCGATGGAAGTAAAGATACATAAAAACTTGGAGAATATGAACTGGATGTCTACTGGAAACCAAGAAGAAAAGAATCGGAATCCTCGGGCTTCGGAAGCGGCAAATCTGACTCTGAAAAGCATTGCGGGGTGAACATCGGACAAGGGCTATATCGGATCGGAGAGCATATCCTGTATGATTCCGATTCGGAACGTGTTAAAACCACAGAAAAGAAATGTCGGTTATATGTTCCAAAACTATGCATTATTCCCTGCAATGACCGTGGCACAGAATGTAGGGCCGGACTTTCCGGTGATAAAAGAAGAAGCAGGAACAGGTAGAGAAGATGATACGGCATTTCCACCTGGAGGGTTGGAAAAAGACTTCCGAGAGGCTTTCCGGTGGTCAGCAACAGAGTTGCACTGGCGAGGATTATGGCATATGAGCCGTCCGTCATCCTTCTTGATGAACCGTTTTCGGCACTGGATGTCTTCCTGAAAGACCGTCTGCAGCAGGAGATGATGGAACTTTTGAGTGATTATGACGGGACGGTGATCCTGGTGTCCCCAGCAGGGGATGAAATCTACCGGTTCAGCGAGGAACTTCTGGTCATTGATGACGGGAAACAGATCTGTTACGGTGATACGAAGGAGATGTTTTGACCATCAAAGAAGGTAGAAGCTGCAAGACTTACCGGGTGTAAGAATATCGTTCCGGCAGAACGTCTGGATGCACATCATGTCAGGATTCCGGACTGGGAACCTGTCTTCATCTGAAACAGATGATAGATGTGGATATCACCCATATCGGGCTCCGCGCCCACGAGTTCATTCGGTATGGGGAGAAAAAAGAAGACAACTGTATTCGGTTAAGGTAAAAGGAAAGGCAGAATTTCCATTTGAATGGAAATATTTCTTAAAAGGGAGACAGAAGAAAGTGATGATATCTGCTGGTATGTACAGAAAACTCTCTGGGCAGAACTGGAAGAAAAGGAATTCGGATTATTTGAAACTGCCGGAAAAAAGATTCTTTTGCTGAAATAAAAATCATGATATAATGAGCATCAGAGTTTTAAAGATGATTCTATGGAAAATAATGTATACAATCGGAACACACATGTCCATTGCAGGAGGAATTGCGAAGACTGCGGAAAATGTAGTAAAGATGAATGCCAATACGATGCAGATATTCAGCAGGAATCCAAGAGGATCAAGCTATAAAACGTATCTGTCGGAAGAAATAGAAAGATTCCAGAAGATACGGAAAGATCATGCATTCGGTCGGTTCTCGCACATGCACCGTATACGATGAATCTGGCGAGTGCAACAGAAAAAACGTATGAATTTGCCTGTACGGTGATACGGGAAGATATCAGACGTATGGATGAATTGCAGATAGAAAATCTGGTATTCCACCCGGGCAGTCATACCGGGATTGGAGAAGAAGCAGGAATTGCCAATATCATCCGTGGACTGGATCAGGCAATTACAGGTTCGGAGAACATTACGGTTTTACTGGAAACGATGAGTGGAAAAGGTACAGAGATCGGTTACCGGTTTGAACAGTTAAAGCAGATCCGAGACGGCGTACAGCACCCGGAGCGGATTGGAATCTGCCTGGATACTTGTCACGTGTTCGCAGCAGGATATGATATTGTCCATGATCTGGACGGGGTACTGGATGAATTTGACCGGATATTGGGACTGCCGCTTTTAAGAGCTGTCCATCTAAATGACAGTATGATGCCGTTTGATTCCAGAAAGGACCGTCATGCAGTGATCGGAGGTGGAGAGATCGGACTGGAAGCTCTTCTGAATGTGATGCGTCATCCAAAGCTAAAAGATCTTCCATTCTATCTGGAGACACCGCTTGATGATGCCGGACACAAAGATGAAATTGCCAGATTAAAAGAGTATCTGGGGAAACAAGGAGCGAACATATTTGAAAGCACTGAAATATATAGCAAAAATCCAAACAGACTTTCCGACAAAATTCGGGATTCTGAGACAGTCAGGACTTGTGAATACGAAAGGAACTATTGTATTCGAACCGGAATACCGCAAAGAAGAGGCACTAAAAAGGACTCGAAGAATGTTCACATCTGTGGCTGATCTGGGAGTTTTCAGAGGCTGTCAGAACAGGCTGGAGTCCGACCGTGCGTCCGCCGCGGCTTGGGGGAATAAACGGTGCGGTGTGTTTGCAACCAGATCACCGTTCCGTCCGAATCCGATCGGATTATCCTGTGTGAAGCTGACCGGAATTAAAAAGCATCCGGAAAAAGGAATGGTTATTGAAGTGGAAGGGCAGATCTGATGGATGGAACACCAATCTTCGATATCAAACCATATCTTCCATATGCGGATTGTGTACCGGATGCCAGAGGCGGATTCGCTGATGTGGTAAAGAATTATGCATTAGAGGTAGAGATTCCGGAAATCTATCTGTCAAAACTGCCGGAGGAGCACAGGGAATGTGTGAGGCAGATTCTTGCCGGTGATCCGAGACCATCTTATCAGAATGACCCGAACAGGGTGTATGGAATGGAATATGCCGGATACGAGATCAAATTCCGGGTGAAAGACTGCGTGTTGACGGTCTGTGAGATCGGACAGAGCAATAATAGGAAGACAATCAGGAGGACATAAAGGTGAAGTACTATCTTGCGCCATTAGAAGGAATCACAACTTACATATACCGGAGGGCATATCACACATTACCGTCCGATGGAGAAATATTTCACACCGTTTCTGGTGCCGCATACCAAAAAGGATTTTTAATACACGGGAGAAGAATGATATTTGCCGGAACACAATCCGACATGTATCTGGTTGCCGCAGATCCTGGCAAATGATGCAAAAAAGGTTTGGATACAGTAGAAAAGTTAAAGATGTATGGATATGACGAGGTGAACCTGAATCTTGGATGCCCATCGAAGACTGTAGTATCGAAAGGGCGGGGATCCGGATTCCTGATCCATACAGAGAAGTTGGAACGGTTCCTGGATGAGATCTATGCGAAAGCGGATGTAAAGATCTCTATTAAGACAAGAATCGGAAAATATGACGCCGATGAGTGGGGAAAGCTTCTGGATATTTATAATAAATATCCGGTGGAAGAACTGATCGTGCATCCCAGGTGCAGCAGCAGTTTTATAAAGGCCATCCAGATCTGGATGCATTTGCGGACGCAGTGAAAGAATGCAGGCATCCATTGTGTTATAACGGCGATATCTTTACAGTTGAGGATATGGAAAGGTTAAAAAACGGTTTCCGGAGATATCCTGTGTTATGCTGGGGCGTGGAATTTTGAGGAATCCGGAACTGACACAGATATCGAATCCGGTGGCGGAGAATTGATGTGAAAAATTAAGGGCATTCCATGACCAGATTTTCAGGATTACCAGGAGGTAAGCAGTGGGGATAAGAATGTGTTGTTCAAGATGAAAGAACTCTGGTGTTATCTTGGAACTTTGTTCCCGGATAAAGAAAAACAGTTAAAAAAGATCGGAAGGCAGAGAAACTGGACCGCTATGAAGCAGCTGTAGAAGAAAATCAGGAATTTTACTTTTGAAAAAAACGTATGCAATATAATAGATAAGAATTCTATATACAGGAATTTTGAAAAAGGGAGGGGGCATGAATTGGATCGTTTGAATGAATTGATCGCAGAGAATCTGAAAAAGATATCCGAAAAGGAAAAGGACTGAGTCTGGAACAGGTGTCATCCCTTACCACAATCAGCAAAAAAAGTATGTTAAGCCAGCTGGAAAGAGGAGAAGTCAATCCTACGATATCAACAGTGTATAAACTGGCATTGGGATTAAAGGTACCGGTTACTGCATTTACCGCAGACAAACCACAGCCATTCTTTGAAACCGGGAAGAAAGAAGTAGAACCTTTGGAGGGGATGATGGAAGATACCGTCTTTATCCGATCTTCAGTTTCCGGGAGGGACAGGATTTTGAAATCTTTGACCTGGAATTTGATGAGAACGGAATGATGCAGGCGAATCGTCAGATGAATGGTACGAGAGAATTCATTACCGTGTATTCCGGTGAACTGACACTGATTTTTAAAGACCAGGAATATGTATTGAGAGCCGGCGATGCGGCTTCGTATAATGCTTTTGATGATTACGTGTATAAGAACACAGGAAAGGGAACGGTGACTGCGAATATCGTAGTACATTACCCGAATTAGAAAGGAGAAACAGCATGGAAGACCAGAAACAGCGTGTATATGATGCGTTAAACAAGATGGGAATTAAGTACGAGGTGGTAGAGCATGAACCCGTACATACGATGGAGGATATGGACCGGCTGGGACTCCCGGAAAAAGGAACTTTATGCAAGAACTTATTCCTGAGAGATTCCAAAGGAAAGAGACACTTCCTGATCACAGCAGATGAGAAGACAAAAGTAGACTTAAAGACGCTCGGAAGACAGCTTGGAGCAGGGAATCTAAGCTTTGCATCCGAAGAACGCCTGGAGAAATATCTTGGCGTAAAGCAGGGGAGCGTAACTCCGTTTGCGCTGATGAATGATACCGAGCATGCGGTAGAATTTTTCATCGATAAAAATTTAAGCAGATGTAAAAGTATGGGAATCCATCCGTTGGAAAATACAGCAACAGTATTCATATCGTTCAAAGATCTGGATAAGTTTTTATGGAATCTGGATGTCGATGTCGTAAAGATCAAATTGTAAAAAGTTTATATTTTTTAATTGCAACTTTCCTCACGTAGAAGTAGAATAGAACAGTATATGATACGAAGCAACAGATGAAAGTGAGGATAACTATGGAAGAATGGCAGAACGGACACGACCAGCCGGGATACCATTATCACCAGGAACAGGAGAGAAAACCAGTTGAGACACCGGGAAAACGTTTCTGAAGATGTGGGGACCGCTCCTGATCAAATGGGGATCGGAATCGGCGTAGGTATGGCAGTCATGGCAGCCATGATGATGGCATATATGAAGACACACTATCAGACGCAGGCAGCATTAGAGGCGTTGATGTCTGATCAGAATAAGCTGATGGCCTTTTATGAAAAGATGTTGAATAAGTATATTGACTATACGACATGGGTAGAAGGTCTGTCGGCACTTGTTACAATCCCTGTTATGGCACTTATGTATCACGGGGACAGAAAGAAAGAGAAGACAGCCGGTATCGTACAGGATAAGAAAGCGCCGTTGTGGCAATATCCGGCAGTGATCATTATGGCACTTGCCATGAGTTTGGGGGCTGAATAACCTGATCATCATTGGAAATCTGTCAGCGATAGATGCAAATTATAAGGCAACTATGAATGCGATGTATTCGGCACCGCTTGCAATACAGATCGTGTGTCTGGCAGTGCTGGTACCCATCTGTGAAGAATATGTATTCAGAGGATTATTCTTCAGAAGAATGGAAAGGGAAAGCTCATTTGTGTATGCGATGGTCTATTCATCCGTCGTATTTGGCATATTGCATGTGAATCTGGTGCAGATGCTCTATGGATTTGCCCTGGGGATGATGCTGGCATATGTGTATGAAAAATATGGTTCATTGAAAGCACCGGTGGCACTTGCACATATGTCAATGAATCTGTTATCTGTGCTGGCTACCAGATATGGACTCTATAACTGGATGCTGAAAGATAATATCCGGATCGGTATAATTACAGTTGTTTGTGCAGCAGTTGCATCAACAATGTTTGTTATAATCCAGCGCATTGAAGAAAAACCAACAAAGAAGAAAGAAAACGAGAATCTGGCAATGTAAGTTGTCAGATTCTTTTTGTTAAAAAAAAAAGTCGAATAATCTGACAACTCAAAATAATTTTTATCTTTACAACAGTAAAGCCTTGTGATATAGTAGGGAAAAAACAAAAGAAAGGAACAGATGTATGAAAGAACGGGAAATGTAGTCCAGCAACGTGGACTGTATCGTTCCGAATTTGAACATGATAACTGTGGAATCGGTGCAATCGTTAATATCAAAGGACAGAAAAGTCACGATACAGTGGCAAATGCATTGAAAATCGTTGAAAATCTTGAACATAGAGCTGGAAAGGATGCCGAAGGAAAGACAGGTGATGGAGTTGGAATCCTGACACAGATTCCTCACAATTTTTTCTAAAAAGTCTGTAAGCCTCTCGGGATCGATCTCAAAGGTTCTGAAAGAGATTACGGTGTGGGAATGTTCTTCTTTCCACAGGACGAATTAAAAAGGAATCAGGCAAAGAAGATCTTTTGAAGTCATCGTCAAAAACGAAGGAATGAATTTCCTTGGATGGAGAGAAGTTCCGGTAAAGGCAGATGTACTTGGAAGCAGAGCGGTCGAATGTATGCCATGTATTATGCAGGGATTTATTGAACGACCGTAAGAAGGTAGAAAAAGGGACTTGAATTTGACCGTAAACTGTATATTGTAAGAAGCGTATTTGAACAGAGCAGTGATGATACATATGTGGCATCGCTTTCCAGCAGAACCATCGTCTTATAAAGGAATGTTCCTGGTAGATCAGCTTCGTCTGTTCTTCCCGGATCTGCAGGATCCTGATTATGACTCTGCGATCGCACTGGTTCATTCCAGATTCAGTACGAACACGAATCCAAGCTGGGAAAGAGCACATCCGAACCGTTTCATCGTACATAATGGAGAGATCAATACCATTCGTGGTCAATGCAGATAAGATGCGGGCCAGAGAAGAAACGATGGAATCAGGCAGATTTGAAAGGAGAGCTTTATAAAGTCTTCCGGCAATCAATACCTCGGTTCTGATTCGGCAATGCTTGACAATGCAATTGAATTTATGGTCATGAGTGGCATGGATCTTCCGCTGGCAGTTATGATCGCAATTCCGGAACCGTGGGCAAACAACAATGAAATGTCCCAGAACAAGAAAGATTTCTATCAGTATTATGCAACCATGATGGAACCATGGGATGGACCGGCATCCATCCTGTTCTCCGATGGAGATGTGATGGGAGCGGTTCTTGATAGAAACGGTCTTCGTCCTTCCAGTTATTATATCACAGAGGATGATAACCTGATCCTTTCTTCTGAGGTCGGAGTTACTGGATATTGATCCGAAAGATTGTCATGAAAGAAAGACTTCATCCGGGCAAGATGCTTCTGGTTGATACTGTTGGCAGGCCGGGTCATCGATGATGAGGAACTGAAAGAAAATACGCAAACGAGACAGCCTTATGGTGAGTGGCTGGACAGCAATCTGATTGAGCTTGAAGGATCTGAAGATCCCGAATCAGAAGAGTACCGAAATATACGGCAGAAGAATGTACACAGACTTCAGAAAGCATTTGGATATTCTTATGAAGATGTGAAAACTTCTATTCAAAAATATGGCAAAGAACGGTGGAGAAGGAATCGCAGCCATGGGAATGGATGCACCACTTCCGTTCTTTCGGAAAAGCATCAGAACCTGTTTGATTATTTTAAACAGTTATTTGCCCAGGTTACAAACCCACCGATTGACGCAATCCGTGAGGAAGTGGTAACATCCACAACGATATACATCGGAGAAGACGGAAACCTTCTGGAAGCAAAAAGAAGAAAACTGCAAGATGCTCAAGGTCAATAACCCGATCCTGACAAATACCGATCTTCTGAAGATTAAAAAACATGAAAGGATGGATTCAAAAGTTGCAGAGATCCCGACAATCTATTATAAGAATTCAAGCCTTGAAAAAGCAATTGATTATCTGTTCATCGAAGTAGACGTGCAATCCGTGAGGGAGCGAATATTTTGATTCTTTCAGACCGTGGTGTAGATGAGTATCATGTGGCAATGCCGTCACTTCTGGTACTTTCCGGATTGCAGCAGCATCTGGTACGTACGAAGAAACGTACGTCTGTGGGAATTGTTCTGGAGACGGGAGAACCAAGAGAAGTACATCATTTTGCGACATTACTTGGATATGGAGCATGTGCGATCAACCCATATCTTGCACATGAGACAATCCGTCAGCTGATTGATACAGGCATGCTTCAGACAAAAGATTATTACGCAGCAGTGGATGATTATAATCTCTGCGGAAATTCAGCGGAATTGTAAGATTGCATCCAAAATGGGTATCTCTACGATCCAGTCTTATCAGGGAGCAAAGATTTTGAGGCAATTGGTTAAAAACAGAATTTATTAACAGATATTTTACGGATACAGTCAGCCGTGTTGGCGGCATCGGAATTGAAGAGATTGCAGAGGATTATCTTGCAAGACATTCTCAGGCATTTGATCCGCTGGGACTGGAAGTAGATCTGACACTGGACAGTCGTCGGAACAACACAAATATAAAAGCGGTGGCGAGGAACATCTTTACAATCCACAGACGATCCATATGCTTCAACAGTCTACAAGACTTGGAATTATGAAATGTTTAAGCAGTACACAGATATGGTAAATGAAGAAGGTGAAAAGATCAAATCTGCGAGGTCAGCTGGATTTTAATTATCCGAAGAAAGGTATTCCGATTGAAGAAGTAGAAAGCGTGGATGATATTGTAAAACGATTTAAGACAGGTGCTATGTCCTATGGTTCCATTTCCCAGGAGGCACATGAGACGCTTGCAATCGCCATGAATCGCCTTCATGGTAAATCCAACAGCGGTGAAGGCGGTGAAGAAATCGAACGTCTGGATACGAAAAAATGTTCTGCAATCAAACAGGTGGCTTCCGGACGATTTGGTGTAACATCCAGATATCTTGTCAGTGCCAAAGAAATCCAGATTAAGATGGCACAGGGTGCAAAACCTGGTGAAGGCGGACATCTTACCTGCTAAAAAAGTTTATCCTTGGATTGCAAAAACCAGACATTCAACCCCAGGTGTCAGCCTGATCTCCCCACCACCGCATCACGATATCTATTCTATCGAGGACCTGGCACAGTTAATTTATGACCTTAAGAATGCAAATAAATATGCCGATATTTCTGTCAAACTGGTATCTGAAGCCGGCGTTGGTACTGTAGCAGCCGGTGTTGCCAAAGCAGGAGCCGGACTGATACTGATCTCCGGATATGACGGAGGAACCGGGCGGCACCAAGAAGTTCGATTCACAATGCAGGACTTCCTTGGGAACTTGGACTTGCAGAAACACATCAGACATTGATCCAAAATGGACTGCGTGAACAAGAGTCCGTATTGAGACAGATGGAAAATTGATGAGCGGCCGTGACGTGGCGATCGCAGCCATCCTTGGAGCAGAAGAATTCGGTTTTGCAACAGCTCCGCTTGTAACCATGGGATGCGTTATGATGCGGGGTGTAATCTGGATACATGTCCGGTTGGTGTGGCAACACAGAATCCGGAACTGAGAAAGAACGATTTCCGCGGAAAACCGGAATACGTCATCAACTTTATGAGATTCATCGCAGAAGAATCTGCGCGAATATATGGCAAAATTAGGTGTTCGTACGATTGATGAACTGGTTGGAAGGACTGACCTTCTGAAAGTCAAAGAAGTGCCGACATCTGATCGTGCAGCAACACTGGATTGGAGCAGATCCTGCAAAACCCTTATGAAGGAACAAAGACACCAATGACTTTAATCCAAAGAAGATTTATGATTTTGAACTGGAGAAGACGCTGGATGAAAAAGTTCTGGTAAAAAGAACTGCTTCCGGCACTAGAAAAGAATCAGAAGAGAAGCCTGGAAGTAGATGTCAAAAACACCAACCGTACATTTGGAACAATTTTGGATCAGAGATTACAAGAAGATATCCGGAAGGGTGGAGGAAGACAGTTATGTGATCAAATGTAAGGGTGCAGGCGGACAATCATTTGGTGCATTTATTCCAAAGGGTCTGACACTGGAACTTGACCGGAGACAGTAATGATTATTTTGGAAAAGGACTTTCCGGTGGTAAACTGATCGTTTATCCACCGAAGGGTGTTACATTTAAAGCACGAAGAGAATATTATCATCGGTAACGTTGCACTTTACGGTGCAACCAGTGGTAAAGTATTTATCAATGGTGTGGCAGGAGAACGTTTTGCAGTCCGAAACTCCGGCGCAACAGCAGTTGTAGAAGGGGTCGGTGATCATGGATGCGAATACATGACCGGCGGACGCGTTGTTGTTCTTGGCGGAACTGGAAAGAACTTTGCAGCCGGAATGAGCGGCGGTGTCGCTTATGTACTGGATATGGAACAGTGATCTTTATAAGAAGTCAATAAAGAGATGGTAAATATTGAACATGTAACAACCAAGTTCGATGTCGGAGAATTGAAAGAAATGATCGAAGAACATGTTGCTTATACCAATTCTGAACTTGGGAAAAGAAATTCTGGATAACTTTACAGAATATCTTCCGAAATTCAAGAAGATCATTCCGATTGATTATGAGAAAATGCTGACAACTATCCTTCAGATGGAAGAACAGGGCATGAGCAGTGAACAGGCAAAACAGAAGCATTTTATGCGATTAAAAAGAAGGAAGATAGGGGGTAAGAACGTGGGAAAAGTAACAGGATTTATGGAATATGAAAGACAGGATAAGCCGGCTGAAGATCACCAAAAGAGCGAATTAAGCATTTTAAAGAATTCCACACACCTCTGTCAAAAGAAGAACAGGAGCGCCAAGGTGCCAGATGTATGGCGTGCGGCGTTCCGTTCTGCCAGTCCGGACAGATGATTATGGGGATGGCAAGCGGCTGCCCCTCTCCATAATCTGGTGCCGGAGTGGAATGATCTGATTTTCACGGCAACTGGGAAGAGGCATATTACAGGTTAAAAAGACGAATAATTTTCCGGAATTTACTTCCAGGGTATGCCCGGCACTTTGTGAGGCGGCATGTACATGTGGACTCAACGGAAATGCAGTATCATCAAAAGCGAATGAATACAGTATTATTGAAAAATGCATACGAAAAAAAGGTTAACGGCAAAACCGGTGAAAGTCAGAACCGGAAAGAAAGGTAGCTGTTGTGGGAAGCGGGACCGTCCGGACTTGCTGTGGCAGATATGCTGAACCGAAGAGGACATAGCGTGACAGTGTTTGAACGGGAAGACAAAGTCGGAGGACTTCTTCGCTATGGAATTCCAAATATGAAACTGGAAAACAGTATATTGACCGTAAGATAAATATTATGGAAGAAGAAGGAATTACATTTGTAACGAATTGCAATATCGGGAAAGATAAAAAAGCTTCTTCTATATTAAAAGAGTTTGACCGTGTAGTTCTCTGCTGTGGAGCTTCTCATCCAAGAGATATCAAAGCACCGGGACAGGACGCAAAAAGGAATTTATTTCGCAGTCGATTTCCTGAAGTCCACGAAAAAAAGCATTGTGGGCAAATGATATGAAACTGGTGGATGGCACATACATTTCTGCAAAGGAAAACACGTTATCGTTATTGGCGGAGGTGATACGGGAAATGACTGTATTGGAACTTCTATGAGACATGGCGCAAAAATCTGTTCTTCAGGTAGAAATGATGCCCAAAGCACCAGATACTCGTGCGGATAACAACCCGTGGCCGGAGTGGCCAAAAAGTCTGCAAAACAGACTATGGTCAGGAAGAAGCCACGGCAGTCTTCGGACATGATCCCGCGTGTATATCAGACAACGGTCAAAGAGTTCATCAAAGATAAGGACGGGAAATCTCTGCAAGGTCACACTTGTGAAGCTGGAACCGAAGAAAGACGAGAAAACCGGACGCATGATGATGACTGAGATACCGGGAACTGAGTATACAGTACAGGCAGATCTTGTACTTATTAAAAGAGGATTTCTTGGAAGTGAAGAATATGTGACAAAAAGCATTTGGCGTGGAAGTCAATGCGCGTACAAATGTGGCAACACCGGCAGGTGAGTATCATACAAATGTGGAGCGGGTGTTCACAGCGGAGATATGCACAGAGGTCAGTCACTGGTTGTATGGGCAATCCGCGTGAAGGAAGAGAAGGCACAGGAAATCGATGTCAGCCTGATGGGATATACGAATATGAATGTACAGTAACAAAATAAGTATCGGGTGAGAACTTCAAACAAGCTTGATTTCTCACCCCATATTCTTTCTGCATGGCTTGACTGGTCCAAATGTTACAAAAATGTTAAAAAAAATATTGCAAATATGTACTGACTCATGTATAATAACATCTAGATGTAGTAGCAAAACTTATATAAAATTGTATACATTTAATTGAGGAAGTTTTTATATGAATAAATTTGGAAGAAGAATACTGGCAAGATTAATTACGAGCAGTTTAGTAGTTACACCGGTTTTGGCAAAAGACCTTCAGTAGATGATCTTCAGAAGAGTAAGGCATCAGCGCAAAGTGAAGTAAAACTCACTTCAGTCACAGCTTCAGAGTATTGTAGGGTAAGATTACTCAATTGGAAGCTGATCTTACAACAAAGGGTGAAGAGATTATTCAGGCGCAGGCAGATCTGGAACAGGCGCAGGAAGACGAGAAGACACAGTATGCGGCTATGAAGCTTCGTATCAAGTATATGTATGAGGCTGGTGATGCAACAGCGCTTGAATCACTGGTAAGCCTCAGAAGATTTTTCAGATCTGTTAAGTAAAGCTGAGTATGTTCAAAGTGTACATGGATATGATCGCGACAAGCTGGAAGAATATGTTGCAACTAAACAGAAGATTGCTGATCTGAAGGATCAGCTTGAGACAAACAGTCACAGCTTGAGAGCATGCAGACAGAATATGAGACAGAAGAGTCTAATCTGACAACTCTGATTGATTCAAAACAGGCAGAAGTAGCAGATCTTGATTCACAGATTCAGGAAGCGGCAGAGAAGGCGGCGAAAGAAGAGGAAGAGCGTCAGAAGAAAGCAGAAGAGGAAAGACAGAAACAACTTCAGGCAGCATCTCAGAATAGTACAACAACGAATAGTAATTCTGGCAACTCCAATAGTTCAAGCAGCTCCAATAGTAATAAAGGCAACAGCAGCTCGAATTCAAGCAGTTCCAGTAACAAAGGAAACAGCAGTTCATCATCAAGCAGACAGTTCTGGTAGTTACGTATCCGGAAGTACAGTATCCGTGCATATTCAGCACTTGGAAAACCGTATGTATGGGGAGCGGCAGGACCGAATTCCTTCGATTGTTCCGGACTTGTAAGTTTCTGTCTGACAGGAAGATATTCACATACATATAGCTCCAGTGATTTCGTTGGTTTGACTAAGGTAAGTAATCCACAGCCAGGAGATATTTGTGTAAGAGTTGGGCATGTAGGTGTTTATATAGGTGGAGGTCAGATGATTCATGCACCACACACAGGAGATGTAGTGAAAATATCTGCAGTACCATCTAATATGTGGTACGTTCGTCCATAAAGTATATAAGAAAATGAATAATTTAATGCCAGTTCTTTTTGAAAGGACTGGCATTTATCCATATACAAGAGCATGTCTAGACATCTTTGATGGAATTGTATCTGAAATGGTAAAAAATGAACACAAAATGATAAAGATTGCGTCAAATTTGTAGCGGGTTGCGTAAACTATGAAAAATGTGTATAATAACGATGGAGCGTTTTCGAAAGAAAAATAATTAAAAGAGGGAAGATGAATATGAACAAAATAGGTAAGAGAATTCTGGCGGCGGCAGTTGCCAGTTCTGTACTTGTGACACCGGTTTTGCAGATCCATCTGTTGACGATTTGAAAAAGAGCAAAGAGTCCGCACAGAATGAAGTAAGTTCACCCAGACCCAGCTTAATACAGTAATGGGGAAAGATTACGGAGCTGGAGTCTCAACTTAGCAGTAAAGGTGAAGAGATTATTCAGGCACAGTCAGATCTGGAAGATGCCGAGGCAGAAGAACAGAAACAGTATGCAGATATGAAGGTTCGTATTAAGTATATGTACGAAGCTGGTGATCAGAGTGCTGTAGAAAGCTTAGTTGGTTCAGAGGATTTCTCTGATATGGTCAACAAAGCGGAATATGTAAGTAATGTACATAATTACGACAGACAGAAATTACAGGAGTACGTAGAGACAAAGCAGAAGATTTCTGATCTGAAAGATCAATTGGAAGAAGAACAGTCACAGCTTGAAAGTATGCAGACAGAGTATGAGTCACAGGAGTCGAAACTTGATAACCTGATCGCATCTAAGCAGGCAGAGGTGTCTGATCTGGATCAGCAGATCGAAGAAGCTGAGCGTAAGGCGGCGGAAGAAGAGCTGAAGAGACAGCAGGAAGAAGCAGACAAGACAGGCGGCGGCGGCAAGAGAAGACAAGACAGCAGGTCGCATCGAACAGGAATAATTCTTCCAGCTCATCAAGCAATAGCTCAAGTAATAGCAATAAGGGAAATAGTTCCAATAAAGGAACAAGCAACAATGCTCCAAGTTATGTATCAGGAGACGCAGTGTCCCGTGCAAAATCTGCACTTGGAAAACCGTATGTATGGGGAGCGACAGGACCGAATTCCTTTGACTGTTCAGGTCTTGTAGGTTTCTGCCTGACAGGTAGATATTCACGTTCCTGCACATCAGCGTCATTGAATGCCCTTCCGACAGTGAGTAACCCACAGCCTGGAGATGTGTGTAAGATCCGGACACTGTGGAATTTACATTGGAAATGGTCAGATGATCCATGCACCACATACAGGTGATGTAGTAAAAGTAGCAAGTGTCCCTTCTAATATGAGAATCGTACGTCCTTAATAAAAGAATATTGAATTTATTTGCCAGGATTTCTTTTGAATCCTGGCATTTTAATATCATGATGCCAGTGGGAGTGCAAAGCACGGAACAATCCGTAGGTATCATAGTTGGGACTTTTTGACCCCAACATCTTTAGAAAATTACAATTTCCATGATATAAAAACCTGAGGCATTCTTGAATTGAGTCATATTTGAACCATAGGTGAGTCACATTTGAAAATGTCTGAAAAAACAATTTCATTATTGATAATTCAGTAAAATTATTGTATTCTGAACGTATAAGACAAATGAGGAGTATAACATTCGGGCGGGGAGAAACCTGAATGTAAAAGGGTAATTAATAAGGAAGGGTGAGAAAATGAAAGTACGAGTTGTTCGGGCGCTTATTGCCTCTCTTTGCAGTGAGCACTTTATTTGTTACGACAGCGTTTGTAACACCAGTATTTGCGGAACCGGAGAATCAGGTGGAAACACTGGAAAATCAGAAAAGTGAGGTTGAGGCACAGGCAGATAGTATCAATTCCCAGTTGGTGTCATTGTTGGTCAGCCTATAAGGCGCCGCAACAAGACATTGAGAATCAGCAGGTGAGAATTGGTGAGGTTGGACAAGACCTTGCAGTTGCGCAAGAGAATGAGCAAAAGCAATATGAAGATATGAAGCTTCGTATAAAATATATGTATGAAAATGGTGATGCATCATTTGCAGAGGCTATTCTGACTGCAACATCCTATTCGGATTTAGTCAATAAGTCTGAGTATGTCGAGAAAGTTCATGGTTATGACCGAAACAAACTAATGGAATATGTGCAGACAAAAGAAGAAGTTGCGAATTTGAAAACAGAACTTGAACATGAGCGTTATTTCAATGAAACAGCTTTTGGAAGCAGGTGTTCATTTCGGACATCAGACAAGAAGATGGAACCCTAAAATGGCTCCTTGTACATCTACACAGAAAGAAATGGTATCTATATCATCGACCTGCAGAAGTCTGTAGGAAAATGGTTGATGATGCTTACAAAGGCAGTATCTGATATCGCAGCAGAATGGTGGAACGATCCTTTTCGTTGGTACAAAGAAACAGGCTCAGGATGCAATCAAGGCTGAGGCTGAGCGTTGCGGAATGTACTATGTAAACGAGAGATGGCTTGGCGGTATGCTTACAAACTTCAAGACAATCAAGAGCAGAATCGCTCGTCTGAAAGATATCGAAGAGAATGTCAGAAGACGGAACATTTGATGTACTGCCTAAGAAGGAAGTTATCGAGTTAAAGAAAGAGTGGGAGAAGCTTGAGAAGAACCTTGGCGGTATCAAGGAAATGAAGAGGATTCCGGACGCAATTTTTATTGTTGATCCGAAGAAAGGAAAGAATCTGTGTTCAGGAAGCTCACACACTTGGAATTCCGCTGATCGGTATTTGAGATACAAACTGTGATCCAGATGAATTAGATTACGTAATCCCTGGTAATGATGATGCAATCAGAGCTGTTAAGTTAATCGTTGCTAAGATGGCAGATGCAGTTATCGAAGCTAATCAGGGTGTTGCAGGCGACGAGAAGAAAGAAGTATGTTGAAAAGAAGCAGAAGAAGCAACAGAAGAAGAAGAATAAGATTCTTAAAAACATAATTGGAGGAAAAATCATGGCAGTTACAGCTAAGATGGTAAAAAGAATTAAGAGAAATGACTGGTGCCGGAATGATGGACTGTAAAAAGCTCTTAATGAGACAAATGGTGATATGGATGCAGCTATCGAATTCCTTAAGAAAGAACGGGAAGCTAAGGCTGAGAAAAAAAGCCGGACGTATCGCAGCAGAAGGTATTGTTATGGCTGATGTTAAAGATGACAAGACAGCAGCTGTTGTTGAAGTTAACTCTGAAACAGACTTTGTAGCTAAGAATGCTGAGTTCCAGACATTCGTTAAAGCAGTTGTTAATCAGGGTAGATTCTGATTCTGCAGATATGGATGCATTCATGGCTGAAATGGGAATGCTGATGCTTCTAAGACAGTAGAAAAGATGCTTAAATGAGAAGATCGCTAAGTAATTGGTGAAAAACTGAACATCAGAAGATTTGAGAAAAAACGTATCAGAGGATGGAATGTGTTGTATCTTATATCCACGGTGGCGGACGTATCGGTGTTCTTGTAGAAGCTGAGACAGATGAACAACGATGAGATTAAATCATGCCTGAAGAACGTAGCTATGCAGGTTGCAGCTATGTCCGAAGTATGTATCTACGTGATGAAGTACCGGAAGATTATCAAAGAGCATGAGAAAGAGATTCTTCTCGCTCAGGCTAAGAATGATCCTAAGAATCCTAACAAACCGGAGAACATCATCGAGAAGATGATTATCGGACGTCTTCAACAAAGAGATGAAAAGAAATCTGCCTGTTAGATCAGGTATATGTAAAAGCTGAGAACAAAGAGACAGTTGCTAAATATGTTGAGATGGTAGCCAAAGAGAACGGAACACCTGTAACAGCTTAAGAGATTCGTTCGTTTCGAGACTGGTGAAGGTCTTGAAAAAAAGATTTGAGGACTGCAGCAGGCTGGAAGTTGCAAAGCTCAGATGAACGCATAATCTTACAGTTCGCATAAGAATTTGAACCGTATTATTA
>VOFG01004952.1_pt1 | contig 33761 bp, 50 predicted proteins | sample 5384171 | NCBI WGS metagenome assembly VOFG01 (sample SAMN12384726, study PRJNA508395) | human gut metagenome | isolation source: healthy gut F | host: Homo sapiens
CGTCATGCCGCTTGTTTTGAACGCCGCCGCATCGTCAACCCCAGCGAAACCGCATACACGCTGAGAGAACCCATCGCAAACACGGCCATTACTATCAAGACGAGCAATCCGTCAGCATCAGAGAGCGCCCCGGATTCCTGAATCTCCACATCGCACAGGCGCGCGATGTACAGCGGCAGACTCAGCCAATCCGCGAGCAAATGCGCTGCCAGAACCGTACCCAGCCACAGCAGCGAATCTTTGACCGGACGAAACGCAGGCGTGCGTGTCACGCAACACGAGAGCAGAAAACCGGTCAGCACAGCGATCACAATCGCTGCAAACACGCTCTCCGTGCGCCAGACCACCGCCAGTGCAGCCAGAAATGCCATCTCATACACTAAGCCGCACGCGACATAATACGCTTTCCTCATCCGAACACCGGATTCCTTCGGTAAAAAAGAAGCCCGCAGAAGCGGACTTCTTTTCTCATTTGATTACTGAACTTCCGCTGCCTCAACCTCACGCTTTTCCTCCGCGATATGATGCTTATTCGCGTAGCCGGTCAGAATAAGCGTCAGCGCGCCGTCTCCGGTCACATTGCAGGCCGTGCCGAAGCTGTCCTGCAGGGCAAAGATGGTCAGCATAAGCGCGGTGCCGGTGCCGTCAAACAGCAGGATGCCGGTGATCAGACCGAGCGAAGCCATAACCGTACCGCCCGGCACGCCCGGAGCGCCGATGGCGAATATCCCGAGCAGCAGGCAGAACAGGATCATGGTTCCGACAGACGGAATCTTGCCGTACAGAATCTGCGAGACTGTCATGACAAAGAATACCTCGGTCAGAACCGAACCGCACAGATGGATGTTGGCGAACAGCGGGATGCCGAAATCGACCATGTCCTTACGCAGTACAGATGATTTCTTTGCGCAGCGCAGAGCAACTGCCAATGTCGCAGCGGAGGACATCGTGCCGACTGCGGTGATGTACGCCGGACCGTAGTGCTTCACTACTTCGATCGGGTTCTTGCCCGAGTACGCGCCCGCAACTCCATAGAGCAGCGCCATCCAGATATAATGACCGATCATAACGATGATGATGACCTTGATGAACACCGGAAACTGCTTGGTGATCGTGCCCTCATACGCCAGACCGCAGAAGGTGGACGCGATAAAGAACGGCAGAATCGGGATGATGATCTTGGTGACGATGGCGAGGACAATGTTCTGCACCTCGTCAAGCAGGGACTCCATCATTTTGGATTTGGTCCAGGTGATGGCCAGACCGACCATCAGCGACAGCGCCAGTGCGCTCATCACGTTCATGATCGCCGGGATCTCCAGCTGGAACATTACCTCGGGCAGCTCGCGCAGGCCGTCAACCTGCGATACGATCGACAGGTGCGGAATGAGTGTGTAACCGGGCTGCCGTGCTCATCAGCGCCGCGCCGACCGACGACACATATGCGATAATGAGCGCAATGCCCAGCATTCTGGATGCGTTGTGGCCCAGCTTGGTGATGGACGGCGCAATAAAGCCGATAACGATCAGCGGCACACAGAACGTGATGATCTGACCGAGCACCTGCTTGATTGTCACGACCACGTTCATCACGGCCTCGTTCGCCACCAGACCGAGCACGATGCCCACCGCAACGCCAAGCAGCAGCTTGAACGGCAGGCTGTTTAGAATTTTTTCATACCTACATACTCCCTTTGTTTGCGTTGCATCTGGATGACATCGGCGGATTTCCCCTCAGCCTGTCACGCTGCCGCCAAGTTGCCATGTGGACACAATGATATACCTATATGATACAATTTACAGCGCGTTTCGTCAAGGCAAATGGAAATGGCTGCGCCAAATAAAAACAGAGCGGTTTTTTTCTGCAATTTATGGTATACTTAAGTCAATACAGAAACACCGACAAGGGAGGCAAAACTATGTCACAAACCTTAACCATAACGGCGGAGCAGATGCTTGCGTCGGCAGAGCGCATCCGAGAGGATATTGTCCGCGACCGGCGGACGCTGCACGCTGCACCCGAGGTCGGCATCGACCTGCCGAACACCGTAGCCTGCGTCAAAAAACGCCTGCTTGAGATGGGCTATCAGCCGCGTGAACTGGCAGGCGGTGTTGTCGCGGAGATAACCGGCACCGAGACCGGCCGCTGTCTGCTCCTGCGCGCCGACATGGACGCGCTGCGCGTGACCGAGCAGACCGGACTGGATTTTGCATCCGCGAACGGCTGCATGCACGCCTGCGGCCACGACATGCACGCGGCGATGCTGCTCGGTGCGGCAAAGCTGCTGCAGGAGTACCGGACACAGCTGCAAGGCACGGTCAAGCTGGTGTTTCAGCCGGACGAGGAAGGCTTTACCGGCGCGAAGGCCATGCTCTCGGCGGGCGTGCTGAAAGACCCGGCACCGCAGGCAGGCTTTGCGCTGCACGTCAATTCGGGCACGCCGTCCGGACTGGTTCTGTGCGGACGCGGCACGTTTATGGCGGGCTGCACGCTGTTCCGCATCACGGTGACGGGCGTGGGCTGTCACGGCGCAATGCCGGAAAAAGGTGTTGACCCGCTCAATATTGCAAGCCACATTTACCTGTCGCTGCAGGAGATCATCAGCCGCGAGATCGGCGCAAAAACGCCTGCTGTCGTGACCATCGGCCGCATGACCGGCGGTGAGGCGCCCAATATCATCCCGCAGACCGCGGTGCTCGAGGGCACCATCCGCAGCTTTGACCGCGACCTGTCCGCGCAGATCTTCGCCCGCATCGGGGAAATCGCGCAGTGTACCGCACAGGCGTTCCGCGGCACAGCCGTCACGGAAGAGATCGCGTCCGCGCCGCCGCTCAGGAATGACGCTGCGCTGACCAATCGTATGGCAGACCTTGCCGGGGCGCTGTTCGGTGAAAAGCTGGTCTATCGGCTGGACGAGGGCGGCATGGGCTCGGAGGATTTCGCGTCCTACACCTACGATTTACCGTGCGCATACCTGCTCATCGGTGCAGGCATCAAGCAGGAAAATCCTGCGTTCGGTGAGCCGATGCACAACGAAAGGGTCGTGTTCAACGAGGATATCCTGCCGCGCGGCGCAGCACTGCACACATGGTGCGCGCTGAACTGGCTGGCAGACGAAGGTAACGCATGAAAACCGAACAACTCTTCGTCGAAAACACACCGGCGGTGCTGTACGGCGAGCCGTCGGACACGCTGTGGCTGTTCGTTCACGGACAATTCGGCTGCAAGGAAGAAGCCCTGCCGTTTGCCGAAATCGTGTCTCCGGACGCACAGGTTTTGTCCATCGACCTGCCGAATCACGGCACACGCCAAAACCGGGATGAGGAATTTGCACCATGGACAGCCGCACCCGAACTCACCCGCGTGATGGCTTACGCAAGAGCACACTGGCGCGCGACAAACGTGCGCGCGACCAGCATCGGGGCGTATTTTGCGCGGCTGGCGTTTGCCGCACCGGAAAAAGCGCTGTTCGTGTCGCCCGTCGTGGATATGGAGCGCTTGATCTGCGACAGAATATGCGCGGCAGGCATTACCGAGCAAATCCTGCGCGAGCGCGGCATGTATCCCGAAAGGGAAGGGGATATGCTCTCGTGGGACTACCTTTGCTGGGTGCGTGCGCATCCGGCAAAGGACTGGTACTGCCCGCAGTACATTCTCTACGGCGAAAATGACAGCATGACTGACTTGGCGACTATCCGCACTTACACGGCAAAATCCGGTGCGGAGCTGATCATCGTGCCGCAAGGCGAACACTGGTTCCACACACCGGAGCAGTTGGCCGTTATGGCCGACTGGGAACGCAAACATAAATAAGGAGCACAATATGATTCAGGAAATCTGCAAAGACGAGAAATTTTTAGCGCAGAAGGCCGAGCAGGCTACGCCGGACGATATCCAAACCGCAACCGACCTGCTGGAAACGCTCGAAGCGCATAAGGACGGCTGCGTGGGCATGGCGGCCAACATGATCGGTGTTTGCAAGCGCATCATTGTTTTCGACAACGAGGGGACGTACATGGTGATGTTCAACCCGCAAATTGTCAAGCAGTCCGGCGGCTATGAGGCCGAGGAGGGGCTGCCTGTCGCTGACCGGCACGCGCAAAACGCGTCGCTGGCAATCCATCAAGGTGCAGTACCAGAACGAAAAGTTCCAGACGAGACTGAAAACCTTCACTGGCTGGACCGCACAGATTATCCAGCACGAAATCGACCATTGCGAGGGTATTATCATCTGAGAAATAAGCAAAACGTAAACCAACGCATACAAAAAAGGCACACCAAACGGTGTGCCTTTTTTCTGCCGTTCGCGCAAGCGCAGGCAGCGGCGTACCGCAGTACGCCGATTCAATTCCCTGAAAAAGTCCGGCTCTGCCGGACTTTTTTCTCCACTGCCCGTGCCGCAGCGGCACGGCCTCGTCCGTTGTGCGGACGAGAGGGGATATCCCACAAAGTTTCTACGGAACTTTGTGGGTATCTAAGGGGACAGCGTCCCCTTAGAAGAAGGTTTAGCCCGGCGGCCAGGTCATATCCCGTCCGGAAAGAACGTGGAAATGCAGATGGAACACGCTCTGACCCGCCTGTTCTCCGATGTTGGAGACCACGCGGAAGCTGTCCATGCCGCGCTCCTTGGCAATCTTCGCAATGACCTCAAAGCAGTGCGCTACAATCGCGCTGTTGGACGCATCAACGGCGGCCACAGACTTGATGTGCTGCTTCGGGATCACGAGAAAATGCGTGGGAGCCTGCGGGTCAATGTCATTGAAGGCGTAGCAGAGGTCGTCCTCGTACACCTTGCTCGACGGGATATCGCCCGCGATGATCTTACAGAACAGACAATCTTCCATGGAATGATCGCTCCTTTCTGAATGGGTGTGCCGCGGGAGGATTTCCCGCGGTTTTGCCCTGATTTACGGTTTACAGCATTGCGTCAACGATGTTGTTGACAGCTTCGAGTGCTTCCTCCAGCTTTGCCGGATTCTTGCCGCCTGCGGTTGCGCTGTCCGGACGACCGCCGCCGCCGCCGCCAACGATCTTGGCAACTTCCTTGATGATCTTGCCGGCGTGTGCGCCCTTCTTGACGGCCTCAGCGCCGCAGACACAAAGCAGGCTTACCTTGTCGCCGTTGACTGCGGAGAGAACAGCAACCATGTTGTCCTTTTGCCCTTGATGTCATCGCCCATGGTGCGCAGCATGTCAGCAGATGCGTCATCCAGCTTGGTGGCAACCACTTCTACACCCTTGATGTTGCGGGATACGTTGAACAGGTCAACCATCTGCATTGCAGCGACCTTTGCGCCCATCTTCTCGAGCTTCTTGTTGAGAGCACGCATATCGTTTACCTGCTGCTCAATCTTGGCAGACAGCTCGTTCGGATTGGTCTTGAGTGCAGCAGCGGCCTCGTTGAGAACAGCCTGACGGTCGTTCATCAGCTTGAGGACAGCCTTGCCGGTCACGGCCTCAATACGACGCACGCCTGCGGCAACAGAAGCCTCACCAATGATCTTGAGCGAACCGGCCTTGGCAGTGTTGTCCAGATGCGTACCGCCGCAAAGCTCGATGGAGTCGCCGGCCTGTACCACGCGGACGGTCTGGCCGTACTTCTCGCCGAACAGTGCCATAGCGCCCTTCTTCTTGGCATCGTCGATGCTCATTTCCTCGGTGATAACCGGGCTGCCAGCCAGAATCGCATCGTTAACCATATCCTCGACCTTAGCCAGCTCCTCAGCGGTCAGCGCTGCAAAGTGGGTGAAGTCGAAGCGGATATGATCGTTTGCAGTGTAGGAGCCTGCCTGCTCCACATGGTCGCCGAGCACGGTGCGGAGCGCCTTCTGGAGCAGGTGGGTGGAGGTGTGTGCACGGCAGATAGCCTGACGGTAAGCCGCATCAACAGAAGCCGTAACCTCGTCCTCAACGGACAGCTCGCCATCGGTGACAACGCCGATGTGCATATACTTGCCGTCCTTGGTCTTCTGAACATCGGAAACGGCCATAGCGCCGTTCTTGCCGGTGATAACGCCGTGGTCGCCGATCTGGCCGCCCATCTCTGCGTAGAACGGGGTGCGGTCGAGTACAACGGTGATCTTTCACCCTTGGCAGCTGCGCCGGAAACCTCGCCCTCGTTTACGATAGCCAGAATCTTTGCGGACTCCTCGAGGGTGGTGTAGCCATCAAATGCGGTCTTGATGGACTTGTCCAGACCCAGATCCTCACTCTGCCAGCCGAGGTCGCCCATCTTCTTGCGGTCCTCACGGGCACGCTCGCGCTGCTCGTTCATCAGGCGGTCGAACTCCTCGCGGCTGGTGGTCATGCCCTGCTCCTCGAGTACCTCAAGGGTCAGGTCGATCGGGAAGCCGTAGGTGTCGTATAGCTGGAATGCGTCCGCAGCGGACAGCTCCTTGCCGTCGGAAGCGGCAATCTTGTCATTCAGGATAGCCAGACCGCTGTCGATGGTCTTGTTGAAGCTGGCTTCCTCGTTCTCGATAACCTTGTGGATATATTTCTGCTTCTCAACCAGCTCCGGATATGCGCCGCCGGACTCGTTGATAACGGTGGAAGCAACGTCGGACATAAACGGCTTGTCAATGCCGAGCAGCTTGCCGTGACGAACGGCGCGGCGCAGCAGGCGGCGCAGAACGTAGCCGCGGCCCTCGTTGGACGGGATAACGCCGTCGCAGATCATCATAACGGTGGAGCGGATGTGGTCGGTGATAACGCGCAGGGAAACATCGGTCTTGTCGCTCTCGCCGTAGTGCTTGCCGGCGATCTCGGAAACCTTGTTGGTGATGTTGCGCACGGTGTCAACGTCGAACAGAGAGCCAACGCCCTGTACCACGCACGCCAGACGCTCCAGACCCATGCCGGTGTCGATGTTCTTCTGCTTCAGCTCAGAGTAGTTGCCGTGACCGTCGTTGTCAAACTGCGAGAAGACGTTGTTCCAGACCTCCATATAGCGGTCACAGTCGCAGCCGACGGTGCAGCCGGGCTTGCCGCAGCCGTACTCCGGTCCGCGGTCGTAGTATATCTCAGAGCACGGGCCGCAGGGACCTGCGCCATGCTCCCAGAAGTTATCCTCCTTGCCGAAGCGGAAGATACGCTCCGGTGCAATGCCGATCTCCTTGTTCCAGATCTCGAATGCCTCGTCATCGTCAACGTAGATGGACGGATACAGGCGATCCGGGTCAATGCCGACCCACTCCGGACTGGTCAGGAATTCCCAGCTCCAGTGAATAGCCTCGCGCTTGAAGTAGTCGCCGAAGGAGAAGTTGCCCAGCATCTCGAAGAAGGTGCCGTGACGGGCGGTCTTGCCAACGTTCTCGATATCGCCGGTGCGGATGCACTTCTGGCAGGTGGTAACGCGGTGGCGCGGCGGCTCCTGCTCGCCGGTGAAGAACGGCTTCATCGGCGCCATGCCGGAGTTGATGAGCAGAAGCGACGGGTCGTTCTGCGGAACGAGCGAAAAAGCTCGGCAGACGCAGATGTCCCTTCGATTCAAAGAACTTCAGGTACATCTCGCGCAGCTCATTGAGTCCTCTGTACTGCATATAAATTGATTCCTCCAAAAAGAATTTACGGAAATAAAACAGAAAATGAAAAAGCCTCCGCCCGGACTTCAAGGGCGAAAGCATGCTTCCACGGTACCACCTTGATTTGAATATGGGTATGCCATATCCATCTCGGTAATCCGGTATCGGGGATCGGACGGTCTGTTTCAGTTGCAGACTGCTCGGAAGTGGCTGTTTTCCGCACCGGACAAGGACTTGCAGCGAATGTCCTCTCTCTGAAGAACGGCGGATGGAAAACTCGTTTCCTCATCGCATTTTCTGTATTGCGTATCTATTATGCCACTTTGCGGGCAGTTGTCAACTGAAATCGCGGAAAGTTGCGCTCTGCGGAGTGTGCGGGGCTGCCGCGCCCGCGGCGGTGGTGACGCCGTACCCACGGCGGGGAAAAAGGAAGGGACACCTGCGGTTTCCCTTCCTCTTTGGACTCCTACCTTTCCCTTGTTAGATAGTCTGGCGCAGATTGCCGACATGTGACCGCTCTGAAATGGGGAACGGCAGAGGATTTTTTCTTCTGTATCTTTCGCAACCTGTTCGCAGTGTCAGATACATTACTGCTACACATGTGATTTCATCTGCGCAGGCGCGACATACCCGTGTCGCGCAATTCGTTTGCACGTTGTTACGCCCGGCACCTGCGAATGTAGGCGTTCGGCAGCATTTATTCTCGCAGGCCCTGTCTATAACAACGCGCTAAAGAATTGTGCGGCACTGTCATGCCGCGCCTTGCGCAGAGTAGCCCGTATGTGTAGCAGTACGCTATCTGTGAACTGCGAATATTTTACGAAACAAACGCAAGAGTATCCCGACTGCCGTTCCCCATTTCTGAGCGGTCACATGTCGGCAATCTGCGCCAGACTAAGAAATAAAGGGAAACGGGAGTTAAGAGGGTAGAAACCGTAGGTGTCTACCCTCTTGCCCCTCGCCGTGGGTACGGCGAATCTCCGCACTCCGAAGAGCGCAACTCCCCGCTGAGGTTCAGCGAAAAACCCCCGCCCGTCAGGGGGCGAACTCGCCTGCGGCAGTTCGTGTGCCTCGGTCAGCCGGTGTAGAAAAAGGAGCCGCCCGGCAGGGGGCGAACACGCTAACGCAGTTCGTATGCCCCGGAAACTCGGTGCAGAAAAAGGAGCCCGCCTTGCAGCGAGCCCCAAAGAGAGGATAAATTCGATTTTAACCTTCTGCGGTATCCGGCCGAGTCACCTTCTTGACCCACTTCCAGCTGTGCAGGCGGATAGCCACGGGAATGATCTTATACAGCTGATCCCACTTGAGCAGGAAGAATACGACAACCGGCGGGAACTTCCACCAGAAAGCCGCCATTGCCGAGAACGGCACAACGATAAGCCACATGCTGATGATATTCATCTTGGCGCTGAACTTGGTGTCGCCGCCGCCGCGGATGATGCCGTTATCGCACGCCATCTGGTACGAGGTGCCGACCGTTGTGATGGCGAGCACCAGCATGAACTGCAGGGAATACGTGTACGCCGTTTCGGTGAGCGTACCGCCGAGCAGCGCAAGGATCGGTACGCGCAGAAGGAAGATCAAAAGACCCGAGCACAGTCCGATGGAGACGAACAGGACCTGCAGCGTATGTACAAGCGGACGCAGCCGCTGCTGGTTGCCCTCGCCGATGGTGCGGCCGACCACAATGCCGGATGCGGACGCGGCGCCATAGCAGACAACCGACAGAACCTGATATACCTGCACCGCAATCGCATTGGCAGCCGTGGCATCACCGCCGAGATGACCGAGGATACCGGTCTGTACCATCTGCGCGATGCCCCAGAGCGCCTGATTGATGAGCACCGGCAGGGAAACGTGCATGTAATCCTGCACATAGCTGGTGTCGATGTGAACCAGCTTGCGCAGGCTCAGGTTCAGCTTGTGGTCCTTAAAGTTCAGGTAGTAGATAACGATGAGCAGCTCCACACAGCGGGAAACCAGCGTTGCGATAGCCGCACCGCGCACGCCCAGCTCCGGACACCCGAAGTGGCCGTAGATCAGGCAGTAGTTCAGGCACACGTTGATGATGAGCGTCGAACCCGAGATCATGTAACCGATCTTTACTACACCGATCGAGCGGAGGGATGCGACCAGAATATTGGTTATTGTAAAGATAATATAGGTAAAGCAGATGATCTGGAAATACTTTTCACCTTCCGCGATGACCGTTGGCGAGTTGGACAGCAGCGACAGCAGCTGGTGCGGGAAGAACAGTACAATGCCGAACATCAGCACTGCCAGTGAACCGCCGAAGCGCAAAGCCACACCGATGATGTGCGGGATCGGCTCCAGCTTGTTTTTGCCCCAGTACTGCGAGCCCATAACGACCGCGCCCTCGCCTGCACCGACGACCAGCATCTGCAGCAGAAACTGCACCTGATTGCACAGGCTTACGCCGCCCATGGCATCCTGACTGTACCGTCCGAGCATCATGGTGTCCATCAGGTTTACGCCGTAGGTGAGCAGGTTCTGCAGCGCCAGCGACAGTGCCAGCACCATAAAGGATTTATAAAACGTCTTTTCCTTTATCATTACAACAACCCCTTGCCTTCAAAGCTGATCGGACGGAACGAACCGCAATATCTATCGTTCCGGTTCAGCTTTTTACTTCTGCTAACAGCATACCGAATTTTCTTTGATTTGGCAATAACAAAATACTGCAATCTATTCATATTTTGTGCTATCATAGAAGGCAGAGGAGGGAATGCCGTGAAGGTTTTTTCAGTGAGCCGGGTGTGCTGTCGCGCTCGGAACGATTTTTCTCAACGCCGTCCGCAACGGCTCGGCGGCTGTTTTACTATGTCACCCGCGTGGGACATTATTACTACGATGCGCGGTATAATTTTTCGACAGCTGCGACATCGCCCATCTGGAAAGCCACAAGAATCTCTTTCTGACCTACGTTCGCTCGGGTACGATGTACTTCGAGACCGACCAGCTCTACTGCGCCGAGCGCGGACAGATCGGACTGGTGGACTGCCGCAGACCGCATCATTTTTATACCAAGGGCGACGCGGAAGCGCTCTGGATTCACTTTGACGGCGCAAATGCGGCGGCATTTTTCGAGCAGATACTCGCGTTCCGCGGCGGCAGGCAGGTGCTTACGCCGCCGGCGGATTTACGCATCGAGCAGGAGCTGGCACAGATCATTTCCGGCTTGCGCACCGGCGACATGACCGAGCTGGACCGCTCGCAGCGCATTTACCGAATTCTGTGCGCGCTGCTGTTTCCGGTGCAGGCGGGACCCGACCGGAAAAACGATGCCATTGCACAGGCGGTCAAGTATATCGGAGAACACCTGTTTGAACCGTTGTCCGTGGAGAAGGTGGCGGACGCGGTCAGCCTGAGTCCGTCGCATTTCTCGCGGCTGTTCCGCAGCACGACCGGATTTTCCCCGCACGAGTACATCATGCTGCATCGGATTGACGAGGCCAAGGCCCTGCTGCAGTCCACGTTGCTTTCGGTCAAGGAAATTGCGTTCCGCGTCGGCTACCGCAGTGAGGTCAACTTTATTACAGCCTTCACCGAGAAAACCGGCGCAACACCGACCCAGTTCCGCAGAAGTACGCTGTAAGGCGGTCTGCGGTTGCGGCGCGTTCCGGTCTTTGCTATAATAGTAGAAAAGGCAAGGGAGTGACCCCGTATGCGAGAACGCCCTCTGGTTTATCTGGTGCCGCCGATGGCTGCCGCGCTGTACGCGGCAGTCTGCCTGGAGCTGCCGGTGCAGCTGCATATCATTGCACCGATCGCGCTTCTTCTGGTACTTGCGGCTGTGTTTCTGCGCCGCCGCAAGTGTCTGCTGAATGTGTTTGCTGTGCTGGCGGCTGCCGCTCTTGCGCTGACCGGCTTTGCCGTGTTCCGGGATTTGCGGGTCGTGCCCATTCGTGCTTTAGCCGGCGAAACGCAGGAGATCACCGCAGCCGCCCTGCGGGATGCCGAGGTGTACGACACCGACCAGCGCGTACTGCTCTCGGCGGAGACAACGGACGGCAGGCGGTTTCGCCTGCGGTGCTACTTGCCGGAAACCGAACCGCCATTGCTGGCAGGAGACAGGGTACGCGTCATGGCCACACTTTATGTGCCGGACACGCTCGGCGGCTTTGACCGTGCGGCGTATCAGGCGTCAGAGGGCTGCTATATCGCGGGCGCGTATGCGACCGACGAGGAGCACAACGCGGTGCAGTTCGAGGTCTTGGACTCTAAACGGGACAGCCTGCGCTTTGCGCCGCAGAGGATCGCGCGGTTCTGCCGAAATGCGGTGCAGCGTGCCCTTCCGGAACGTGAAGCCGGACTGCTGACCGGACTGCTGGTCGGCGGCAGCAAAAATCTGAGCGACACCGATCAGACTGCGTTCCGCATTGCGGGTCTCAGCCATCTGGTGGCCGTTTCCGGACTGCACATCGGCTTTCTCGTCGGGTTCTGCACGCTGCTGTTCGGCAAACGGTGGGGAACGGTTGTGTCCATCCCGCTGGTGCTGCTGTTTGTGCCGGTCGCGGGAGCCACGCCGTCCGTGCTGCGTGCGGCACTGATGTACCTGACGGCCGCAGGCGGATTTCTGCTCCGGCGCCGGTCGGGCGGATTGAACGCGCTGCTGATGGCACTGGCTGTTCTGCTGCTTGTCAATCCGTACGCGATCGCAAGTGTGGGTCTGCAGCTTTCATTCGCGTCTACGCTCGGTCTTATCCTGTTCGCAGGGAAGCTGCAGCATGCGCTCGAAAAAGCCGTTTGCCGGTGCGCCGAAACTCGTGCGCAAGGCGCTTGCGGTCATCACGAGCGCACTCAGCTGCACGGTTTGCGCTACGATATTTACAGTACCGATTCTGCTGACCTCGTTCGGCGCGGTGTCCGTGCTGTCGCCCATCAGCAACCTGATGACGGTCGGCGTGACCTCGCTCTGCTTTGTGGGCGGGTTCGTGCTGTGTGTTGCAGCAGCCGTCTGTCCGGCGCTTGTGCCGATGCTCGCCGGACTGGTGCGTCCGCTCATAAGCTATCTGCTCTGGTCAGCGAATATCATCGCGGACCTCGGCTTCGGCACGCTGCACCCGAACAACACCTTCGGTCTGGCGGCGCTCGGCATCGTGTTCGCGGCGCTGCTCGTGTGGCTGACTGCCGGAAAGCACGTCAAATGGAAAGCCGTGCTGCCGTGTCTGGCGGTGGTGCTGATCGGCTTATGTATTGCCGAGGTGCAGCACCAGAACGGCCAGTATACGGTGACGTATCTGCCGTGCGGCAGCGGTCAGGCCATTCTGCTGAGCGACACCGAACACGCGATGCTCATAGACTGCGGCAGCTACCGGAACGCTGCGCGTCAGGTACGCGAGTGGCTGCGCTGGAATGGTCTGAAGCGGCTGGATACGGTCGTGCTGACCGCGGTCGATCAGGGACATGCGCGCAACCTGCCGGAGCTGATGGAAACGGTCGAGGTTGGGGAACTGCTCATGCCCGCAGGCTGTCAGGAGCGCAGGACCAACGCCGATTTGCTTTTCTTCGTGCACGAGCGTGAGGCGCAGGAGGTAAGCGAGCCGGTGACGCTCACAAATCCGATCGCGCCGGTGGAGCTTTTCCCGATCACCGAGGGAAAACTGGCCGTAAGCATAGCGGACGAGGTGCTCATCCTGCACAGTCCGACCGAGAAGCAGCTTTCGGCCTATTTGGAACAAAACACGCTGCCTGCCGCAGCGGAGCTGGTGCTCAGCGCGAACCATCTGAGCAGCGGCGAAAGCATGGCACAGTACGCCGAAGCGGCAGGCGCACAGCATATCATCATTGCGGCGAGTTCGGAGAAGGGACTGCGGTCGCACAAGGGACTGGACGTGCAGAGCACCTATAAGGAAGGCGAGATCGCACGGCAGGTCAAAAAGGAGTAACACATGGCGGCAAGAGAAACCAAACCAAACGGAAAATCACAGCTGATCCGCGACCTGAAAAACGGCGAATTTGCCACGCTGTACATCATTTCGGGCGAGGAAAGCTACATGAAGGAATACTATCTGCGGCAGCTGCGGCAGAAGGTGGTGGACGAGACCGTTGCGGATTTCAATCTTATTGAGTTCGAGGGCAAGGGTCTGACACCGGAAATGCTGACCGAAGCCATTGACAGCTATCCCGCGATGGCAGATAAAAAGCTCATCATCGTCAAGGACTTCGACCTGTTCAAGCCGCCTGCCGGTTTCGCAGACGTGCTGCCGAGCGTACTTGGTGATCTGCCGGAGTACGTCTGCCTCGTGTTCTACTACGACGTGCTGGACGGCAAGCCGGACAAGCGCACCAAGCTGTACAAAACGCTCGAGAAGCATGCCTGCTTTGCCGAGTTCGCACACGCAGAGGAGCAGGAGCTGGTGGCGTGGCTCGAGCGTCGTGCAAAGGCGCTTGGCTGCATGATCGAACCGGGAGATGCGTCGTACATGATCTTCCTGTGCGGCAATTCCATGACCAACCTCGCCGGTGAGATGGAAAAGGCAGCCGCGCACACCACGACCGGCGTTATCAAGCGCTATAACATCGATGCGGTATGCTCGCCGGTGCTGGATGCAGTCGTGTTCGACCTGACCGACGCGGTAACCGCAGGCAGGTTTGATCGGGCGGTCGCACTCGTCGGGGAGCTGCTCGCGCAGAAGAACAACGAGGTCATGATCTTCACCGCCATCACACGTCACATCCAGCGTCTGTATGCTGCCAAGTTGTGCGCGGAGAACCGCAGCGGCGAAAAACAGCTGATGGAGATGATTGGCTCGAAATCGCCGTACTACGCAAGGCAGATTCAGAATGCAGCACGGCGTGTGCCGCTCAGCTGGCTGCGAAAGGCGGCGTCGCTGTGCGCGGAGACCGATGCCGCACTCAAGGGCGGCGCAGCAGACCGGCAGAAGCAGATCGAGCTGACGCTGCTCACCATGGCGGCAGAGCTGAAGGGGGAAAAGAAATGACACGCATCAGGGAAGCAATTCTGGTAGAGGGCCGGTATGATGTGAACACCGTCCGGCAGGTGGTGGACACCGTGGTGCTTGAAAGCGGCGGATTCCGCATTTTTAACAATAAAGACCAGCTCAAGCTGCTGCGCCGTATCGCGGAAACGCGCGGTCTCATTGTGCTGACCGACAGTGACGGTGCGGGTTTTGTCATCCGCAACTATCTCAAGGGGCGCGCTGCCGAAGGGCTGCGTCAAGCAGGCGTATGTGCCTGATATCGCGGGCAAGGAACGCCGCAAGCGACACGGCTCCAAGGAGGGCAAGCTAGGCGTGGAGGGCATGCGTCCGCAGGTGATTCTGGATGCGCTCCGCCGAGCGGGTGCAACTTTTGCACAGCAGGACGAGAGCGAAATGCCGGTGCATCCGGTCATCACCAAGGCGGATTTTTACGAGTGGGGACTGTCCGGCAGACCCGACAGCACCGCACGCCGCGCTGCCGTGCTGCACGCGCTGGATTTGCCCGCGCACATGACGGCCAATGCGCTGCTGGAGTTTATCAACGCTGTTGGCACGCATGAGCAGGTTGCGGAAATCATTCAGCAGTACGTGGAGAAAATTGAGGAATAATTTCCGCACGAATGATTGAAAACCTGTCGAAGTATAGTACAATGATAAAATACCAAGTGCAGCTATTGCAGAGCTGATGAAAATAAAGCAAAAAACAGGGAGTGGCAGCATGAACTTTTTTAGAGGAACGAATTGTCAAGGATGGCGTTGTTAAGGAAGGCAACATTCTGAAGGTAGACAGCTTTCTGAACCATCAGATGGATATTAACCTGTTTGATCAGATGGGCGAGGAGTTCAAGCGCCGTTTCGCGGACAAGCCGATCAACAAGATCGTTACCATTGAGGCATCCGGTATTGGCATTGCCTGCATTGTGGCACGTCATTTCGGTGTTCCGGTTGTGTTTGCAAAGAAGACCCAGAGCGTCAACATCGACGGTGAGGTTTATGTTGCCGAGGTCGAATCCTTTACGCATAAGTGTAAGAATCAGGTTATCGTTTCTAAGAAGTTCCTCGGTCCGGACGACCATGTGCTTGTTATCGACGATTTTCTGGCAAACGGCTGTGCGCTGCAGGGCCTGATCTCCATCGTGGCACAGGCCGGCGGTACGGTCGAGGGCATCGGCATCGCCGTGGAGAAGGGTTTCCAGCAGGGCGGCCGTATTATCCGCAATCTGGGCTATCAGCTTGAGTCGCTCGCTATCGTGGAGGGCATGGACGCTGAGACCGGTGAGGTGCACTTTAGAGAGCAGTAATATAGAAAGTTTGAAAGGGGAAGGCGTTGAGCCTTCCTCTTTTTTTGTTTGGGGAGTGGGGATTAGATGAAAGACAGGAGTTAGGAGTTTTCGGAGAGTGAAGAGAAACGATGGTTTACCCTTTTTTCATGTTTTATATTACATATATCGTAGGGTGAGGCGACTCGGCGCACCGCATTGAACGATTGGCACATGTTATATCGTAGGGGAGAACATTGTGCTCCCACGCAACGCCATATCGAACGTGTTCTCGGCGCACATGGTGCGCCCCTGCGGTTAGGCAAGGCGCAGATGAGTTACATACGGTGTGACGAGTCGTCGCATCCTACGGTAAAGTGTGTTGATAAATATAATTCGCAGGCGCCGTGCATGATCACCAGACAAAAGAGTTGCGCAGAGCAGCCGCTATGTGTAGCAGTACGGTATCTGTGAATTGCGAATATTTCACGAAACAAACGCAAGAGTAACCCGACTGCCGTTCTCCTTTTCGAAGTTGCAGAAAACAGGGGAGACTGCGAAACCCATCGAAAAATGAAATGGCTGAGTTGCAATAGTAAACTTGCCAAAAACTGAGTTGCATAATTTAGGTAATATATATAAAGCATACAATATCTTCGCTTTTTTAGGCTTGTATACACCGTATTATCACGCTTTTCGGTATTTAAGTGCGCCGATAAGGAGTGACTTTTTTCGCCACTCCTAAAATGAGAAAATATGCGATTTGAACGGTTTATTCCTGCTGCATATACAGTTCATACACTGTATTGGAGATTGACCAGTTGAGAACCTTGCGTGGATAGTTATTGATCCAGTCCTGCAAGGCAGCGATCTGTGCTGCCGTCACTTTGGAGAAGTCAGTACCTTTTGGAAACCATCGCCGGATTAGACGGTTAGCGTTCTCATTAGAACCGCACCCCCACTCGATGTGGACTCCTATGCCAAGCGCTTTCCGAAAGCGGTTCAGTGTCTTGAAGAGGGGTTGGAAGATTCTCTGGTCTTCTATGCATTCCCCATACTGACGCGCGAAAGATTTCATCTTCCAACATGATTGAGAGATTGAATCGTGAAATCCGCAGACGTACTCGCGTGATTGGAATCTTTCCGAATGAAAGTTCTTATGTTCGTCTGGTGACAGCGTATCTCATGGAATACGCCGAGGACTGGTCTGTTTCCAGAGCCTACATAAGCCATGCATCCATTGCGGCCACACTGACCACCATAGCTTAACTTCATTTTTCAGGAGCCTTTTTGCGAACTTTACTTGACGCCGCTGACAGCGCATGCGTCACACGCAGAAAGCCCTCCAGACCGACACAGCCGTACTGCTCGAGAAGCTGCTCCATATGTTTGCGTCGTTTGGGCGCTCTGCGCTTCTCAAGCCACGCCGTGAGCGATTGCAGGCCGATTGGCCGCAGGTTGGTATACCACTCACGAAGAATAGCACTCTCCTCGCCAAATTCATCCTGCGCGCAGGAGAACAGCGCATACGGCACATCCTTATTCATCAGGATATACTCTGTCGCGTTCCTCACCTCTGCACCTGCTCAAATGCTCTTTCCGCTACTGCCTTGCATTCCTCAATCGTACACCGGAACGAGCGGGTGCCGAAGGACGCGCGAAACGTCTCGTAAAGCATATTGCCGAGTGCTGCCGCATCCGTATGCGGCTCGAGTCGCCCTCCGATTGACTGGATTTCTCCATGTACTCGTTGCAGTCCCCCGAACTTCATCGGGTCCCACACGCGATTTCATCAATAAGCGCCTTCGCAAGCTGTAAAAGATATTCCTTGCCTGCCTTCCGGCGTGCCTCGTCCGCGATTGCAGCCACGCCTTCAACCGCTTGCGTGTGCGTCTGGTCGAGCAGATGCGTGTAAATCTTCTGCGTGGTGGCCGGCGTGGAATGGCCGAGCGCCTTACCGATATTGTACGCCGGAATGCCCGCCTGATTGGACAGCGACGCGAATGTGTGCCGCAGCTCGTGTAGCACGATTTTCGGCAGGTCGTTGTCCGCGAGGAACTTTCCGAATAGCTCGGACAGATAATTCGGCCGGAACGGCCTGCCGTCCTCCATCACAATCACAGTGTTCTTGTACGTTGCCCTGCACGCCTGCTGATGCTCCTTTGCTGCCTTCAGCATATCGCACAGTGTATCCGGCAGATAAAGCGTGCGCGTAGAGGACGCCGTTTTCGTGCCCTTCTCGATTTCCTTTTTACCGGCCTGCGTGCGCGTATTCTCAATCGTGATGGTATGGTGTTCAAGGTCAACATCGCTCCACCGCAGGCCGCACAGCTCGCCGCGGCGCAGTCCGAGATACGCACAGATAAACATCGGCAGCTCGAGCCGCGTTCCGACAGCCTTGGCGAGCAGAACACCGTTGTTCGGGCGTGTAAAACTTCGCCTCGCGCTGACGCTTTTTCGGGGCGATACCGCACGCATTGGATTTTTTCGTGATGTACTCCTGCCGCTCCGCCGCGTTCAGCGTGTTCGTCAGCAGATTATGATGCTTGATGACCGTATGACGTCGTTTGCTCGATCTGTGGCACGATAATATTATCGTACCAGTAGTCAAGCCACTGCGCGAACGCGTATTCGCTCGGCATGACCTGCGTCCCCTGTCCATCTTGACCTTGTGCTCGTTGAACGCACGGATCGCGTCGCGTTTCGTGTCGAACGTCCGGTATTTGCGAACACGCTTTCCCTCGCGGTCAACGCCGTAGTCAAAGCACACGCGGTACTTGTCGCCGCGCTGCGTAATGCTGCCATATGCCATGCTTCGACTCTGTGGTCTAACGATGCCATGGAATTTTGCGGCTGTCAATGGCTGCAAATTGCTGCAACGCAAAATCGCATTCTCACAAAAAATATTATTTGCTGCAGATAAAAGCAAAACCGACGGCTTAAACCGTCGGTTTTGTATTAGTTTTGGTGGAGCCGAGGGGAGTTGAAGCCCTGTCCGATGACGGTATAGCTGACGTTTTCAAGGGTCGTGTTGCATTTCGTGTTGCATGGGTTTAGCCTGTTCAGAGTATAACACGGCCTTACAGATTGAGACTCAAAAGCCCCTCGAAATAGTCGTTTACCTTCGTATCAACGGCTGCACGGTCAGCAGAGAACGTATGCTGATAGACGCTTTCCAGAATACTATCGGTAGACCATCCGCCGCGCTCACGGCTGTACAGGTTGGGAATACCGAGTGATACGAGCACAGAGGCGGACAGATGGCGCAGGTCGTGGAAGCGCATATGCGGCAGCCCTGCGGCCTCGATCGCGCGGACGAAGTGCTTGTAGATCGTTTCGCCGGTCATAGGAATAATAAAGTCATCGGGAGCGCCGGTGCCGATCAGCTCCTCCAGATAAGGGGACAGCGTGAGCCGTCGAGTGCTCTCATAGGTCTTGTTCTGCTCGCGGATGATATGCTCCCCCGTCAACGGTGAGGATGGTGCGCCGCACGGTGAGTACGCCGTCACGAACATCTTTATATTTCAGACCGCGCACCTCACTCATACGCAGGCTGAGCCACATGGCCAGTAGCGCAGGCAGTTCAATGTCGGTGCCTTTAATCGCGGCGATGACTTCGGCTGCGGTCGGCAGCTCACGGACACGCTTTTTCTTCGAGGGGAGAGTAACAGTCAGAACCTTCTCCGGTGCCTGCTGCTTGACCGCTGCGGCGACAAGTCCCCATGCGTTTGCTACGCTCTTTGCAGAGAGCTTGCGAGCCATCTGGTTAATGTACTTCTGCGCGGTGATGGTGTCGAAGTCCGCGATCTCAATGTCCGCGATCTCGCTCAGACGGTTGCGTTCCACGTTGCGGTAGCCTTCAATCGTGGACGGTGACAGCACGTTTTCCTTGCTGGCGATATACTCCACAACCGCTTTTCGGATTGTCATGCTGTTTTCTTCCTGCTTTTTGTTCAGCAGATAAGAAGCGGCGAGAAATTCTGCCTCTTTTCTTGCTGTCGGCAGTGAATGACTTATACTGCCGTTTGCCGTTTTCGTCCTTGCCGATATAGGAAAGGCACCGCCATTTGCCCGACGGCAGTTTTTAGCTATTGCCATAAAAATAACCCCTTTCTTACCACAAAAAAGTATGGTAAAATAGAGGTACTGATGAAAGCCGTTCCAAAGTTTTATCAGTACCCCGTCCCGTCTGTCGGTTGCCGCCGACGGACGGGATTTTTATTTGTCCGTTTTATTGGACTTTTACCATATACGCCAAAACTGGAAGAGTTTTCATCTTGAAAAATCTGTCGTCTTGATGTATTATTATTTCGTCGAACAAGTGTTCGAGAGAAATAAGGAAAGGTGCACTACATATGACCAACAATGAGAAATTCAATCAACTTATCAATCAATGCGAGTCGCCTCGCCTTATTTATAACGCTTTACTTTTGCTTGCGCTTTCCGAACCATGCGTTCATCAAAGTGACAACGCCTTGCAGAAAAAAGCAAGTCGTCGTCGGAAAGCTCGCCGCCCTCTTCAATGAAGCCGAGAGCAGCTAACAGCTTATCGGTTTCTTCTATACTTATCCTCTCTGTTCCGGTTGCCGCCGGAGCGGAGGGGATTTCTTTTTGCCCTTCAAAGTTTGCGTTTTGTAGATCGTCAAGCGTACATCCAAATAAGTGCGCCAGTTTGGTTACGGTCTGCAACGTGGGACGTTTTGTTTTCCCGGCGAAAAGTTTCTCCAAAGTCGGCTCTGGTATGCCGGATTTTTCTGCAATTTCAGCAGTTGTCATTTTGCTTTGTTTTTCAACCTCTTTAATGTTTCCACGTACATATTGTTCTCACCTCCTTGCCTATACAATATCACATGCAACACGGAATTGCAAGAAAAAATTTCCGTACATGGTGGAAAAATCTCTTGACTTCCACCAACAGTGGTGGTATTATGATTACACAATCCACCTTGCGTGGTGGAACGGAGGTGATTTGATGTACAGAAACCTGATTGCAGAAATGGCGCGGCGCGGCATTACCGCCGACGACATTTCGCGAGTTATCGGAAAAAGCGTCCGCACGGCAAGAGACAAGCTGAATGGTAAGTATCCGTTCTTTTTTTCGATGAAGCGGTCTGCATCAAGCAGGCATTCTTCTCCGGGATGGAGCTTGAGTATTTGTTCGCGGAAACACCGGAAATTGCCTAACAGAAAGGAGCAAAGCTATGACCCAAAAAAGAAGAAAGACCTGCTGCTCGGCATTATCCGCAAGTATATGGCAATCAAACGTATTGCCGACTGGAAAGAGCTCGCAGCAGTGCTCGGCATGAATTACCGGACGTTTCAGCGCCGAATCGCTGAACCGGAGGCATTCAGCATGGGCGAGATGAACCGCATTGTGCGCTTCCTTGCTATTCCCCGCGAAGAACTCGCGGAGGTGTGGGGATGCTGAACTGGAAGCAGAAATGTACTCGCGGAGCAGCGCGTCAGAAAGCGTCTGACACGCGAGTTGCGGACGCGCTGAATAGCAAAGTAAAGCCGGTTACGCAGCCGAACGCACGCAAGATTAGTGTGGGAGGGGTAAATGAACAGAAGAAAGTATAAGATTATTTACCCTCATTTGAAAAATGGCTGCGAGACCACAACATGAGCGTTACAGAGCTTGCCCATTCACTAAATATGGTGGATAACGGCCTGTATGAAATCTTGTATGGTTTTCGTCAGCCGAGAATGAACACCATTCGCAAAATGTTGACCTTCACCGGGTTGACGTTCGAAGAACTGTTTAAGGAGGAAAAATAGGTGTTTGCAAAATGAATCGCATCAACGGAATCATTGCCGGCCTGTCATTCCTCGGTCTGCTGTCTGCCAGCGGCTACGCTGAAATGGACAAGCTGCCGATGGGCGGTTATACAGTTCTGGCAGCACTGCTGTTGGGCGTTATGCTGATCAGCGTACGCAGCGCTGTCAAGCACTACTATGAGGGCGACTGAATGTGGACGAAGAAGAAAGAATCCGATATTCTGTCGCAGATGGCATCGGACGCACGAGTGTGCGATGCGGACAAGAGCAAAGTCGAACCTGTTTTGCAGCCGGGCGCACGGCTTATCAGTGTTATGTCGGAAAGTGGTGAGAAGAATGTTAGTGAAGATCAACGGGATTCCGTTTAACCCGGAAAGCGTGCTGCGGTTCGCACCGCGAAAGAAGGGCAGAATGAAATTTGAGCCGGACGATATATGTACGCTGTCCATGATGGCGGCGCAGGCAGATTACGTTGAAAAGTGCGGATTCAAGACTTGGACCGTTGACAAGATGGGTTGGCGGTTTATGCTCTGGAAAGACGAGTTCGGCAACACGTTCCCGCAGTGCTTTTGCACCGCTCAGCGGTGAGCTGGAATACATGCAGGAATGAGAAAAGCCGCTGACGGACGGCAATCCGAACAGCGGCAAAAAAAAAATAGGTTTACGGTGATTATAGCACCGGAGAGGAGAAAAAGCAAGTGAAATGCTACAAAGGCTTTGACAAGGACTTGAAATGCCGTGGTTTTCAGTACGAAATCGGCAAAGAGTACGAGGAAAACACGGCGGATATTTGCCACAAGGGTTTCCACGCCTGCGAGAACCCGATGGACGTATTCGGATACTACAACCCGGCAGATTCGCGTTACTGCGAGGTAGATTTGGATACTAACGAGCAGACTGAGGAGGACAGCAAGCGGGTTGGCAAAAAATAAAGATTGAAACAGAGATTGGCCTTTCGGGGATGATTCAGGCTGGCGTGAAGTTCATTCTGGAAAAAAGTGGATTTTAAGAGCGCGAAAGAGAGTAACACGGGCTACCAGAGCGCCGCCACGAACACGGGCGACCGGAGCGCCGCCACGAACACGGGCTACCAGAGCGCCGCCACAAACACGGGCGACTGGAGCGCCGCCACGAACACGGGCGACCGGAGCGCCGCCACGAACACGGGCTACCAGAGCGCCGCCACGAACACGGGCTACCAGAGCGCCGCCACAAACACGGGCGACTGGAGCGCCGCCACGAACACGGGCGACCGGAGCGCCGCCACGAACACGGGCAACCGGAGCGCCGCCACGAACACGGGCTACCAGAGCGCCGCCACAAACACGGGCGACTGAGCGCCGCCACGAACACGGGCGACCGGAGCGCCGCCACGAACACGGGCGACCGGAGCGCCGCCACGAACACGGGCAACCGGAGCGCCGCCACGAACACGGGCGACTGGAGCGCCGCCACAAACACGGGCGACTGGAGCGCCGCCACGAACACGGGCGACCGGAGCGCCGCCACGAACACGGGCGACTGGAGCGCCGCCACGAACACGGGAAACCAGAGCGCCGCCACGGTTGGAGGAGCGGAAAACATTGCGGTCGTTACCGGGTATGGCAGCAAAGCGAAAGGTGCTGTCGGCTGTTGGTTGGTGCTCACGGAACGTGATGAAAAATGCACATTTTAGGCGTTCAGGCTGTTTGCGTAGATGGAGAAACCATCAAATCGGATACGTTTTTATATGCTGAAAAACGGCGCGATTATAGAGGTGGATGAATAATGAAAAGACAAAAACAGGAAGCTGTTTCACAAGCTGCTCGACATTGTGCTCGACAAAGAGCCGGAGAGCGGCGTGGAAAAATAGGTTTACGGTGATTATAGCACCGGAGAGGAGAAAAAGCAAGATGTTGAAGGAAACACTGCGCAAGCTGATGGACCTCAGTTTGGAGGAAAAGCCGGAAGGCAAGATCACCGAGGTAAAGATCGGTAACACTACCTGCTCGGTATGGATTATGAGCAAAAGTGCAAACGGAACGTATCAGGTTGACCGTCGCTTTTACCGCCACAAGAGCACCGAAGAAAACGTATGGTATGAGGGACTGGAAGAAGTACCCGAAGCCGAGGTTATCCGTGCGATGGAGGCGGTAAACAATGCGTGATACACTGACCGGCTGCCCCGAGCGGACGTGAGAGCCACCGGAACATACTATGCCGATCGCAAACCGCTGCTGCATTTGCAAAGAGCACATTTACGTTGGAGAGGTCTACTTTGACTTCGATGGCGATGCAGTCCATGAGGATTGCGTAAGTGATTACATCAAACGATTCAGGAGGTTCGCAAGTGAATCTGACTAACGCAAACTACTACTCACTCGAAGCAAACCGCGAGTTCATGAGCGTTTCACAGCTCAAGTCGTTCCTCAAGTGCGAGGCGGCGGCTATGGCTGAACTCCGAGGCGAGTACACCCGCCCGACGACGACCGCTCTACTCGTTGGTTCGTTCGTGGACGCATGGTTCGGTACGCTCGACCAGTTTCAGCAGGAGCACCCCGAAATCTTCAAGCGGGACGGTTCGTTAAAGGCTGACTACGTTCAGGCCGCACGCATTATTCAGCGTGTGGGCGAGGACAAACTGTTCATGAGCTTTATGTCCGGCGAGAAACAGGTTATCCGAACCGGTGAGGTGTACGGTGTGCCGTTCAAAAAATTAAGATGGATAGTTACTTCCCCGGCGAGAAGATTGTAGACCTAAAGTGCATGAGAACGATGAAGCCTATCATGGGCAAGAACTTCGTTGAGCACTGGGGATACGACATTCAGGGGTGCTATCTATCGTGAGGTAGAGGGCAACGGACTGCCGTTTTATTTGGCGGTCGCTACCAAGGAAGAGGCAACCGACCTCGAAGTGCTGAGCGTTCCGCATGAACACCTCAATCAGGTGATGTGGGATTTGAAGCCGAAAATCGAGCGGGCGGCACTCGTAAAATCCGGTAAGGTAAAGGCCGAACGCTGCGGCGTTTGTCCGTACTGCCGCAAGACAAAAGTCCTGACAGAACCCATTGATTTTGAGTTCGCGGGACTGAGCAACGACGAAATCAAAGCAAGGAAAGGTGAATGGTGAAAATGGCAAGTGCATTGATCTACTGCCACTCTGGCGGCGGAAAGACGGTAAACAGCACACGAGTGCTGACCCGTGAACGTGGACGTAATCTGCTGCTGTGCTCGGATAATTCGAGCATTGTGCTGGGCAACTTCGAACGTCCGAACCTCGACATTCAGGCAGTCAAGCATTGGCTGAACAAGGATAAGACCGGCGTAGCGCAGGAATGCTTCCACGATCAGTTTGATTCTGCGGTCGAGAGTAAGAAGTACGACAACATCATCGTAGACAATATCAGCGATTTGTTCGATATGAGCATTCTGGAGCTCAAGGACAGCGGCAAGTTTAATGACAACCGTCAGGCATATCAAGCTGTCTACGAGGGCATTAAGCGCCTTGTACGCAAGGCCGGACAGCGATTGTGACGTTATCTTGACTGCTTGGGCAGAGCAGCAGCAGATTGTTTTACCGACAGGTGAACAGGCGCAGCGCATTACCCCGAAACTGCCGCTGAAAATCCTCGATAACGTCTGCGGCCTTGTAAATGTCGTGGCGTACATCAACACGGCTACTAAAGCCGGACGGCACGCCCGGTTGGTATTATATCACCGAGGGTAAGCCGACGCTGTATGCAAAGATCAAATTGCGTGCCGCAAGACCCTGTATGCCGGAGGACATTTTTCAGCCTAAGGAGGAAAAGAAGAAGTGAAAGAGAAGTTTTAACCCTCTGCCGCGAGAACATTCACCGCGAGGGCATTGACAAGCTGCTTGCATGGCTCGAAAAGAGCGATTTCTTCACTGCGCCTGCAAGCACCCGTTTCCATGGTGCGCGTGAGGGCGGGCTCGTAGAGCACTCGCTGAATGTGTATGAGCAGTTGGTGAACGGCAATCCGACTGAAACGACCGCTATTATATCTCTGTTCCATGACCTGTAGCAAGACCGATTACTACACGGTCAGCACGCGCAACGTCAAGGAGAACGGCGTATGGGTGCAGAAACCGTATTACACGGTTGACGATAAGTTCCCCGTATGGACACGGAGAGAAGTCGGTGTTCATGATCGAGCGTTTCATGCGCCTGACGAACGAAGAAGCGTTCGCTATTCGTTTCCATATGGGCGAATACAGCGACCCGAACACCGGCAAGGCGTTTGAAAAATATCCGCTTGCGCTCCTGCTGCATCAGGCGGACGAGAGAGCAACATTTATGATGGAGGTAAGAAACAATGATTAACTGGAATTTCAACGAGAATGAAGTAGAGGAACGCTCCTTTGAGGTAGTGCCGGTAGGCAAACACCGTGTCCGCATTGAGAGCGCGGAGGAAACCAAGTCCAGCAAGGGCAACGATATGATTAAGGTTGTGATGCAGGTTAGCGGCATGGCTGCAAAGCTGTTTCATTACATCGTGTTCATGCCGGATAACACGCAGCTCACCAACACTAAACTCGCCGAGTTCTGGGACTCGTTCGGCATCCCGAAGGGCAATCTGAACACGGCAACGTGGGCGGGCAAAATCGGTGCGTGCAAGGTCAAGCACGAAAGAGTACAACGGCGAACCGTCTCCTAAGGTTTCCTACTTCCTGCGCAAGAAAGATCAGGATGCACTTCCCGCATGGCAGGAGCCGAAGGGATTGCATCCGTGTCGAGCGCACCGAACATCAGCGCAGACGATTTCGTGGATGCTGACGACGGTGAGAATCCGTTCGCGTAAGCCGTTTAGTTCATGAAAATCAAATTACGCGATTACCAGAAAGAGTGCATTGCATCCCTGCCTGATGAGGGCAGCGTAATGTGCCAGATGGCAACGGGTTTGGGTAAGACGGCTACGTTTTCCCAAATCCCGCGCCGTGGGCGCGATGCTGCTACTCGCACCGTGAAGAACTCGTAGAGCAGCCGAGAAAATACTACGATTGCTCCTATGGTATCGAGCGGGCGGCATATCACTCGAACGGTGAGGAAGTCGTATCCGCCTCTGTGCAGTCCATTGCACGACGGCTTAACCGGTTCGCGCCGGACGAGTTCGACATGATCGTAACCGACGAGTGCCATCATGCAGGAGCAGCTACATACCGTAAAATCTTCGAGCACTTCACACCGCGCCTGCACGTTGGTTTTACAGCCACACCGAACCGCGCAGACAACGTTCGTTTTGGACGATGTCTATTCAGACATTGTGTTCGAGCGAGACTTGCGATGGGGTATCGAGAACGGCTGGCTCAGTCCGATTAAGTGCTTGCGAGTGAATATCGGATATGACTTATCCGGTGTAGCCTCTCGTATGGGCGATTATGCGCCTAAAGAACTCGGCAAAGCGATGGACAAGGCAGAACACCATGACGCGATTGCACAGGCGTACAAGCGGTACGCAAAAGGCGCTACGCTTATCTTTGCGGCATCGGTAGAGTGTTGCGAGGAAATCGCAAAGCGGATTCCGGGTGCGGTAGTCGTAACCGGCGAAACCAAAAACCGTTCAGAGATTATCGCTGCTTTTACCCGCCGAGAAATTCCGTGCATTGTAAACTGCATGGTTTTTACCGAGGGCACTGACATTCCGCTCGTAGAAACCGTTATTATGGCACGTCCTACGCAGTCTGACGCTTTGTATACGCAAATGGTCGGGCGTGGCCTGCGGTTATCACCGGGCAAGGAAGAGCTGTTACTCATTGATTGTGTGGGCGTATCGTCCACCCGTGACCTGTGCTGTGCCCTACGCTGCTCGGTATTGACCCGCCGGACGGCGACGCAACACCGTGGGGAAAACGAGATTCCGGAGGATTTGTTCGCTCTGCCGGATATGATTGCAAAAGCAGCAGACACACCGCGTAACTGGATACGCAACGTAAAGATAGTAGATATTTGGGCGCGAAAGCAGCATTATCGAACTCACAATATCAACTTTTTCAAAATGCCGGACGGCAGTTTGATTTTGAGTTTGAAAAAGAAGAAGTACAAAATCCCAGCCGCTGACAAGCTCGGTAGAACGATCGTGAACGGCAAACGCATGACCATGCAAAGGCAATGGATTATCTCTATCTGCATTTGCAGGAGGCGCACGCAGATGAGCGGCATATTTGGGATTTGACGCTTGCTAAGAGGTGGGGTGCTTACAGCGCCACTGAGAAGCAGAAACAGCTTGTAGCACGAATGCTACACGGGCAGATTGACGTTGAAAAGCTGACGAAGTTGGAGGCATCTCAAATTTTGAACAGGATGTTTTTGCAAATGAAGTTTTCTGAGTTGAAAAAGTCCGTCGAGCATCATCCTGACGGGCTGAGTGAAAAAGAAGAACTGGCGTGGCGGTGCATGAACTATCTGAATGCTTTGTATCAGTTCAAGCAAATTGATGCAAAGCAGGTAAAGCAAGAACTCGCTGAAATCGAATATTTGTTCATGCACAGTTTAACGCCGCATGAGAAGGTTATGCAGGAAGTCTGCGAGGGCGGGAGCGTCCTGAGTGTCGCTTATCACCTCATGGCTGCGCAGCCTGACCGAGAGGCATGGCAGGGCGCTATTCCGCTCCGCATGGCAGACGAGGAGGCAATAAGTGAAATTGCGAACAAGTAAAAAGACAATATTCGTTCATCCGAATGGATACTTTGAGGTAGTCGAAATATCCGGTGTGAACCTCATGGGTGATACATTCCGTTATCGCGAGGCGTTTTACACTCGAATCGCGACAGACGGGAAGTGGCTCGTGAGGAAGATTTACCGACCCATTTTGCACGCATGGGGCATTTGGAATCCGGTGATTGCAACCCCCGCAAAGCGTATCGGCTGAACGCCGAAGAACAGGGAGCATATTTGCAGTATGTATCAAAACGGTATGAGCACTGCAAATATTGCTCAACAGATGGGTTGCAGTGTGCAGACCGTTCGGAACGTAACCAAAGACCTGCGAGAGCCGAAAATGGTTCGGATGTGGTCGGAAGTTGATAAAAGCAAAGGCACGCGAAATGTGGTTCGACGGTTGCAGTTTTTCGCAGATTGGAAGGGCGCTTGACCGAAATCCGTCCAGTGTAAGAGATATGTTGCAGAGGGAGTTGAAGCTGCATGGCCAGTGAAGCAGTTTTGAACGCTGCACCGGAGAATGAGTTAATCCGTAACACGATGAAAAAGCGGATTTGCTACTGAACAGCTATAAAAATCCGGTGTGCAGCGTTTCGGGCGGCAGTGACAGCGATGTAATGCTTGATCTGCTGGAACGAGTACGAGGAAACCGCAAGATTACATACGTCTTTTTTTTAATACCGGTATTGAATACCGGGCTACGTTGCGGCATTTGGACGATCTGGAGGCCAAGTACGGAATTGAGATTGTGCGGCGCAAGGCGAAAAAAGCCGGTGCCGGTGGGATGTAAAGAATATGGAGTGCCGTTCTTGAGCAAACGAGATGCGATGTACATTGATCGGCTCCAAAACAAAGGCTTTCAGTTCGAGGATAAAAAATTTGATGAATTAACCGAAAAGTATCCTAACTGCATCAGCGCCCTAAAGTATTGGTGCAACTGGCACGAGGGAACGAGCAAGTTTTTCCATCAAAGTCCATGCGGGTCTCAAAGAGTTTATGGTTAGTACCCCACCAGAATTTGCTATTTCGAACAAGTGCTGCAATGGTGCGAAGAAAGATACAGCAAAGGCATTCTTAAAGGAACAAAATTCAATGCTTAACATTGTCGGCGAACGACGGGCAGAGGGAGGCGCGAGGGCAATCGCACATACAAGCTGCTTTGAACCGCTGCACAAAAAGCGGAATTCCAATGTATATGCCCCTCTACTTTTGGAGCGAGGAGGACAAAGCGCAGTATAAAGCTCATTCCGGCTTGCGATACTCGGATTGCTACGAGGTGTACGGAATGCGGCGCACAGGCTGCTGTGGTTGCCCGTTCAACAGCCGGTTCGAGGAAGATTTGGAGATCGTGAAGCAATATGAGCCGCAGTTATACAAAGCTGCTATTGCGATTTTTGGCAAGAGCTACGAGTACACACGGGCGTACCGCAAGTTCCGCGATGCGTTCAAGCGCGCAAAACGCAAAAGGGGCGAGGGCAGATGTGGATAGACGGTGTATGAATTGCAAATAGTACGAGTCGTTTTGCGGAGTATGCTGCAACGGCGACAGCGAACACCGGGCGAATTTCCAGTTGGAAGATGAGACGTGCGAGGAATGGGAGGAACAGAATGCGGCGCAAGGTTAGAATTTTTATGGCAGTTGACTGTACGGCGCTTGAAGATAAGATTAACGCTTTTGCGGAACGGCATGAAATAGAAAACGTTTCAATCTCAGTACGCAATCAGGATGTTGGTTTTTACCATTATGCTTGCGTAGTGTATCAAGAGAGGAGGAAAATGAATGCGGCTAAAGTGTTGGTACGGCATCCACGAGCCAAGCGGAGAAAGCATTATTCCGGCGGTTGATGAGTGCTGGCTGAAAAAGTGCAAGTATTGCAATCGGTATATTCTGCACGGCGTAGGCTGCTCGGTTGATGTTTCCAAAAGGAAAGCAATGAAGCTGAAGATGAGATTTACCGAGAGTTAGGAGAATTGAAATTAGGGAGGGTTAGGAATGGCTGAATACATCACGAAAAAAGGCCGCGATTAACGCGGTAGAAAGCGCCCCCTATCGAACTGTTCCAGAGCGAGTGGGAAGAAATCGAAGAAGCGATTGACGCTGCGCCTACCGCCGACGTTGTGCCGGTGGTGCATGGGCGGTGGAACGCAACCGAAACTTGCTCATTGTGCGGAGAGAAGTCAACGGAAGGACTGGACGCAACGACGTGGAACTATTGGCTCCCTAACTACTGCCCCCACTGCGGCGCAAGGATGGACGGAGGTGAAGTTGATGAGCCTTGAAATTGTTCCTATCGGACTGAAAGGTGCAAGAGCGTATGTTGCGCACTATCACAGGCACAATATTGCTCCGGTAGGTGGAAAATTTGCAATCGCTGTCATGGACGATGATGATTTGCATGGTGTGGCTATTTGCGGTAGACCAGTTTCCCGACACCTTGACGATGGCCGAACGCTTGAAATCTATCGTAACTGTACGGATGGCACTCGGAACGCCTGCTCTAAGTTGTATGGAGCCTGTTTGCGGATTGCGCGAAACATGGGGTATCACCGTGTTATTACTTACACACTGGAAAGCGAAAATGGAGCAAGCCTGAAAGCAAGCAATTTTGTTTTGTGAAGGAGAAGCAGGCGGCAAGGCGTGGACTGGAAGCCGAAAAAGGGAATATTACGTTAGTCCGCCCGAAAATAAAAGACGTTGGGTATATTACTTGAACGGAGGTGCGGACAATGATTGAACTGAAACCTTGCCCGTTCTGCGGCGGTAAAAGCTCGCCTGTTTGTAAGCAACGGCGTGAGTGCTCTGCACCAAATGCGGTGCAACCACATGGACTGCAGCCGACAGCGAGCGCGTCGGAACGAGTGCGGTTGAGGATGTAATTAAGGCATGGAATAGGTGGAAAAAAAACAACTATGGTGTTTAAGAAAGACGGCAAGGTGTACGGCAGCATTGAGTCGGTGGTCGGTGAGCATTGCCAAAACAGCGGTATTGCTTTAATTGTGTGTTATATCGCAGGAGAGGTACGAAATGCTGCGAAGAATACGCGAATGAAAATCGAAGGAAGTGGCGCACTTACTCGACTTTGAAGTGATTGACGACACCCCGACATCCGCGAGGTAGTCGAGGAAAACAGCGAGGACGCAAAGCGCAAGCTGACCCGTGCGGACATTCTGCACGCGGCGGAGAAGTGCGTATGCGGACAGCGCGAGCAGGACTACGGCACGCCGGAGGATAACTTCAAAGCGATTGCGGAGCTGTGGGAGGCGTATCTTAATAAAGCCTGCACAAGGGGCGTGAACGTGCGCGTAGAGGCAAAGGACGTTGCTGCAATGATGGCGCTGCTCAAGATTGCACGCATTGCAGCAGGCGGCGGAAAGGCTGACAGTTGGATTGATCTTGCAGGCTATGCGGCTTGTGGGGCAGAGTGCGAGGGGTGACGGAATGAAGTACCGCAAGAAGCCTATTGTGGTTGAGGCTGTCCGGTGGACGGGCGAGAACGTGGGAGAAATCAACGGCTTTTGCAACCCTGTAAAGGATTATACTGTAAGAAATACTATCTTATGGTCGAAGGATAAGACATTGCTCATCAAAACGCTTGAAGGGAATGTGCTTGCGAACGTTGGCGACTACATCATCAAGGGCGTAAACGGCGAATACTACCCGTGTAAACCTGATGTGTTCGCGAAGACATATGAGGAGGTGGAAGAATGACCATTGCTGAAATCTCCGCCCAGATGGGCGTTGCACCGGAAACACTGGTGCAGGAGGTTGTGGCACAGGGAACGGCAAAGGCAACTGTGTTTGTCGTGTTTGGCGCGTTTATGATAATCCTTGCAATCGTTTCAATGATTTTTGGTTTTATCCGCGATGATACCGTGTGGGGTTTGCTGGCTGTGACTTCGTTGATGTTTGGCGCGTTCTTGCTAATTGCTGATTCACCCAACTTGATTGCATGGAAAACCGCGCCGCAGGCCACGGCAAACCAGTACATTGTTGAACATTATGGAGGTGGACAGGAATGAAGAAAACAATTTTAACTCTGCTGGTAGCTATGATGGCTCTGATGTTTTCTGGGTGCGCTGGCTGCGATCGCGTGGCTAAGAGCATCGGCAGTGATGTGTCTGGCGGGTTGCATCGCACGGTAACGGTATACAGCAACACCGGAGAGAAGATCAAAGAATGGAACGGCAAGTTTGATGTTTCCGAGAACGATAACGAGGTATATTTCGATCTGAACGATAAACGCGTCATTATTCATGGCGGCATCGTAATTGACGAGGAGGACTAAAAATGACACCAACTGTTGTATTTGATTTTGACGGCGTTATTCACAGTTATACTTCCGGGTGGAAGGGGAAAACGGTTATTCCCGACCCGCCGGTGCAGGGAATTCGTGAGGCGATTAACGACATTCGGAAATTGTACCGAGTAGTTGTTGTATCGACCCGCTGTGATACACCAGACGGCATTATGGCCGTAAAGGAATATCTGGCCAAGCACGACATTGTTGTTGACGATGTAATGAAGGAAAAACCGCCTGCAATTGTGTATATTGACGACCGAGCTATTTGTTTTGACGGAAATCCGCACGGATTACTCGATAAAATCACGGCATTTGAACCATGGACGGCAAAAAGCGATGAGGAGAATGAAAAATGTTATCTTTAGTAGTTAATGTATAGAATGTGAAATAATAGATACACCCTAATAAACCTTAGCAAATATACGGATTTGTTGGGGTGTGTTACTGTAAAATAAGTGTATCTTAAAAATTAAATATTAAAAAGATTATTAAACAGTAGTATAACTATTGGATATATGTTCTTATAGTGGTAAAATGTATAGTAAATAAAGGATATTTTACATATTAGACATATAAGAAGTGTATTGGAGGCATCAGATACATGGAATTACACGTTACAAAACGTAAAGGAAGGAAGATAGTTGTTCTACTGGATAATAACATGAGAATTGTAAAGCCAGTTTATGACTATCTGAAATACCAAGACCAAAGAGATAGAGCAATCAATACTCTCATAGCATACGGAAATGATTTGAAAACCTTTTGGGAGTTCTTATCAGATTACGGTTATGCTTGTGATGAAGTAAGTCCAAAGATGATAGGCGAATACAAAGAATACCTTATGTCAGAGGATGATAACATCATCGCTATTAACAAAGAAGGTGCAAGAACAGCAAAGACAATCAATCGTATGCTTAGTACCTTGCATGGTTTTTATCAGTATCAAGCAGATATGCAGGAAATTGACAATCCTTTGTTGATGCATGAGGTAAACAGACCATTCAATGCTTTTAAGGGTATCTTGGAACACGCAAGAAGTGATAACAAAACCAAACAGTCTATTTTCAAGGTTAAGGAAAGTGATTACAAAATCAACCTTGTATCAGATGATGAAATGGAATTGTTTCTAAACTGTTTAGACAAGCGTAGAGACATTCTTTTATACAAGATGCTTTATCTTACGGGCGCAAGAATACAAGAGGTTTTAGACCTTGAAATAGAGTCTGTACCAGTACCGGATATGTCACAGGCAGTCGGCTGTTTTCAGCAGATTAAGTC
>VOFG01001996.1_pt1 | contig 33715 bp, 44 predicted proteins | sample 5384171 | NCBI WGS metagenome assembly VOFG01 (sample SAMN12384726, study PRJNA508395) | human gut metagenome | isolation source: healthy gut F | host: Homo sapiens
GTCACGCAGCTGCTCAAACAGTTCGTTCGTCAGACCACGCGCCGCCGCTTCCCGGTCTTCTGCTCCGTAATCCAAAAACTGCGGCGCCGGCTGCTCTGTTCGCAGTGCCAAACGTCACCGACGCGCAGCCCCAGTATATGTAAACAGACGCGCATCACCAGACGATTTGACGGCGTCGGCGCCGACAAAACGTGTTCCATCTGCTCGTTCAAAGGTATTCCGTTGTCGTTTCCAAAACCTCCACATAATTTCTCGCCCGCGAGAATTTCATGGAAAATTCGGCCAGCGGGCATTTAGCCGGAAAACATGCGGATTTCAGCGGCAATTATGCCGGTTCAGCGGCGTTTAGCCGATGAGCGTTTTTGACAGTCAAAAAAGTAAAATCAATTCAGCCGTCAGATTCCTCGCCCCTCAAAATCACATACGCGCTCCGCCAACGCTGAACTCATACCCGCCTGCCTCGTGCGCTTCCGCGCCCTCGACGTCGGGATATGAGACAGCTGGCTTCGCCAGCTTTTCCACCGGAATAAAAGCACCTCCACCTATCTTCTCATCCTGTTTGCGGACGTACTTGCACACGTACCCGACCGCCGAGCTGTACGTGCCGTACAGCTCTATCGCGGTCGAGAAGCCGAGGCGTCCACTCCGGCAGGTTATAGACCTTATGACCCGCGCCGTCCGTATGGCCGCTATCCACGGCCCGGACGGCGTCCGTGAAGAAGCCGTGGAAGTGGATGGCTCCGTCCTTGTGCCGTTCCGGCACAAGGACATACGCCAGCCCACGGCGGCGCACAAGGTTGTCCATCACCTGATTCAGTTTCTTTGTGATGACGCCGACGTCATACCGGTCGATTCTCTCCCGGTCGAGCGTCAGCGTCACGAACCACCGGAAGCGGTTCGACAAGGCGAGATCGCGCACTTTCGCCGCTGCGCGCCGTCGGGCGCGATCTGCGCTCGCTTCGCTCGCGCCCGCCTTGTCTGCCGCATCACGCGCCACCGTGCGCGTGATATTCGAACATCTGTTTGATTAATTGAACTTCGCTGCGCTCATACCCGGCCTCGATGAAGACCGGTTTCGAGCACACCATCAGCTCCGCGGAGCCGTCGAAATACGTTTTCAGCCGCGCACAGTGATGCACGTCTGCTGAAGATTTTCGCCAGAATTCAAGATCGTCAGCCATGCTGTCTTGACGGAATTCTGTCCCTATATCAAGTAAGAGTAGCTGCGCCGGAAATCGCGGCCTTACGGCTCCGCCGAGCGCTGCGGCGCGGGTTAGCTCCTGCCGACGGCGTCCGACGCCGGCGGCAGTCGCCAGACGGCGGCCACGGGCCTCCTCCGTCGGCCCGCCGTCCGGATGTTTGCCGCCATAGGCGGCAAACAATCCCGGTGCTTCGGCGGCCTGCGGCCGCCTCGCTGTGCCTCGCCGTCGGGCGGCGCTTCGTCCCTCGCGCTTATCGCCCGCCGGTGATGCAAATGCCGGGCCTCCTCCGGTGGTCGGCCCGGCGTTTGCGCTCGGCCCGCTGCGGGCGGCGGCGCGGCCCCGCTGTGCCCCCGCCGATCGCGGCCCTCCGTGGTAGTCAGGCCGTGCCCGCGGCGCTGCCCATCGCTGGCCTTCCCCTTGCGCGTCTTCGCGCCGCCCGGAGCGGGCGGCTCTCCCGCGCGTCTGCGGGCGCGGCCCGCGCCGGTCGGTCGCGGTCGCGGCTTCCGGTGCGCCGGTCGTCCTCAGTCGTGCTGCGCCGCTCCGGGCTTCGCTCGCCTGTTGTCCGCCCTCCGCTCCGGCTCCGGGGGCCGGGGGCGGCGGCTTCGCCGCCGCTTTTTGCGCGCGGCCCCCCGTCTTGGGGTGGCCGTTCTTGGGGAATTGGTGCGCTGCGCGTCAGTGGGTTTCGCCCATCCCCCCCGTCCCCGCCCTCCGGGCCGGGAGCGCAAATTACAGATCCGCTTCGGCAGGGTTTCGCCACCCCTTCGGGCCAGATTTCCGTAAAGTCCGGAAATCACGGTTGACGCACCATATTCAGACACAGATGTCATACACGGCCCTAACGCATCAAAACCTCTGTTTTGTTGCGTTTGAACCGCACCATATTCAGACACAAATGCCATACAGGATGTTCTATTGACCTATGCCCTTTTTAACGGGCTTTTCTGATTTGAGGTCATTTATGGAACGTTACCACGACGCGCCGCAGATCCTGCGCGACTTTTTATCTTATCACGAGACAATCAAGGGGCAATCGCGCCGCACTGTCTCCGAATACTACCTCGACCTGCGCATGTTCCTGCGCTTTCTGAAGCTTAATGCGCTGCGAACTGCCGTACAACACACCGCTTGAGGATATTCCGATTGCGGATATTGATGCAGCCTTTCATGGCCTCGGTCAAAACGTCCGAGATCTTCGATTTCCTGTCCTATTTGACGAACGACCGCGAAAATCCGGAATCCCCTGGCGCCCCCGGCATCAATACGGCCTCCCGCGCGTAAGCTTTCGGCCATCAAGTCCTTCTACAAATACCTCACGGTCAGCACCAAGCAAATCACGGAAAATCCTGTCAAGGATATCGAATTTCCTAAAATCAGGAAAAAGTTTACCGAAATACCTGACGCTTGAAGAATCGACGGCGCTGCTCCGCGCGGTCGACGGGCCTGAACCAGACGCGTGATTTCGCGATCCTGATGCTGTTCTGAACTGTGGCATCCGCCGCTCCGAGCTGGTCGGCCTGAACCTGACAGACGTCTACGACGACCGCATCCGCGTCGTCGGTAAGGGCAACAAAGAGCGCATCGTCTATATGGGCACGGCGTGCCGCGAGGCCATCGACCGCTACATGGTGGAGCGGCGGCAGATCGTTCTCATGGCGACAACCGCGCGCTCTTCGGTTCACGCGACAAGAACCGCATCAGCGTCAGCGCAGTCCATCGGCTCGTCAAAAACTGCCCGCGGCGTGCAGCTCGCGGATGATGTCGAAGATCTGCTCGACCAGAATGGGCGCGAGGCCCCTGGACGGCTCGTCGAGCATGAGAAGCTTGGGCTTGCTCATGAGCGCGCGGCCCATCGCGAGCATCTGCTGCTCGCCGCCGGAGAGCGTGCCGGCAATCTGACGGCGGCGCTCCTTCAAACGCGGGAAGCGCTCGTAAACGTCCGCGATGCCCGGCTCGATGGTGAAATTGGGCTGCGTGTACGCGCCCATCTGCAAATTCTCCTCCACGGTCATCTGCTGGAAGATGTGGCGTCCCTCGGGGACCTGCGCCAGACCGTGCTCGACAATCTTGTGCGGTGCGACACCCTTGAGGTCATGGCCCTCAAAGAGGACGCTGCCCATCTTGGGGTGCAGCAGGCCGGAGATCGTGTTCAGAATGGTGGATTTGCCCGCGCCGTTCGCGCCGATGAGCGTGACGACCTCGCCCTCGTTGACCTCAAAGGAAACGCCCTTAACGGCGTGGATGCTGCCGTAGTACACATGGATATCATCAACTTTTAAGATCTGCGCCATCGTTACGCCTCCTTCTTCTTGCCGAGGTATGCTTCGATGACCTCGGGATTGTTCTGGATATCGTCGGGCGAACCCTTGGCGATGATGCGCCCGAAGTTCAGCACGGCGATGCCCTCGCAGATGTTCATCACCAGGTTCATGTCGTGCTCGATCAGCAGCACCGCGATCTTGAAGGTATCGCGGATGGAGCGGATGTTCTCCATCAGCTCCGCCGTCTCGCTGGGGTTCATGCCCGCCGCCGGCTCGTCGAGCAGCAGCAGGCAGGGATTCGTCGCCAGCGCGCGGAGGATCTCAAACGGCGCTGCGCGCCGTAGGGCAGGAACTTCCGGCCTTGGCGTCGGCGAGCTCCTCCATGTGGAAGATGGAGCAGCTCCATCGCGCGCTCGTGGACCACGCGCTCGCGCCAAAAGCGCGGCAGGCGGAGGATGCCCTCGGCCATGTTGTAGTGCATCTGGGTGTCCATGGAAGTTCTCCAGGCTGCGGGACAGCGAGAAGTCGTAGCTGCCAAGCAGTCCCTTCGGGCGGAAGATCATCATGATGACCAGCGCCAGCGAGTAGACGACCATGCGGTAGTCAGAGAACGAACGCAGCAGCTCCGGCAGGATGGTCAGGACTGTGGCCGAGAGGATCGAGCCGAGCATCGAGCCCATGCCGCCGAGCACGACCATGACGAGGATCTCGATGGACTTCATGAACTTGAACGTCGAGGGATAGAGCGAGCCGAGATAGCCCGCGTAGAGGCAGCCCGCGATACCGGCCATCATGGCGGACAAGACGAATGCAAACGTCTTGTAGTACGTCGTGTGGACGCCTGAGCTCTCCGACGCGATCTCATCTTCCGGATCGAGAGGATCGCGCGGCCGTGGCGGGATTTCGCGATCGTGTGGATGATGAAGCACGACACGACAACGCAGATGAAAACCGAGCGTGAACGAGGAATATTTCGGGATGCGCTTTCAGACCGGCTGCGCCGTAGGTGAAGTCGAAGCCGAGGATGCTGTCGATGTTCGTCAGCACGACACGGATGATCTCGCCGAAGCCCAGCGTGATGATAGCCAGATAGTCGCCGCGCAGTCGTAGCGCCGGAATACCGATGATGATGCCAAAGATCCGGCAACGACCGCGCTGATGAGCAGCGCGATCAGGATGTACGGAATGGTCGCGGCCGTGTTCCCTTCCTTCAGCAGCTCCGCCATCGGTACAGCCTTCATGAAGATACCGCCTGCATAAGCACCAACGGCCATAAAGCCCGCGTGCCCCAGCGGGAGCTGACCGAAGATAGCCGGTCGCAATGTTCAGCGAGACGGCCAGAATGATGTTGATGCCGACCATGATGAGAATGCCGGTCCAGTAATTCGAGATGACACCGGCAGAAATCAGCGACGTAAACAGGAACCACGTTGCCACAATCAGCACCAGATTGATGACGTAGCGTACCGGCATCGGAATACGAATGGGATGTGCCTTCGGGGCAGAGGCTTTGTTCTTTTTCATAATACCCCTCCCCTCCTTACACTTTTTCCACCTGCGGACGGCCAAGGATGCCCGTCGGCTTAACCATAGTAGCACCACAATTAAAATTGCAAATACGACGCCGTCCTTCCAGACGGAGAGGTTCACCGCGGAGACCAGCGCCTCGAGCAGACCAATCGCAAAGCCGCCGATCATTGCACCGGGGATCGAGCCGATGCCGCCAAGCACCGCCGCAACGAACGCCTTCAGGCCCCAGCATCGAACCCATTGTTGGCGAAGCCTGCTGGTACGCGCACAGGTAGAGGACAGAGCCGATACCGGCCAGCGCGGAGCCGATGGCGAATGTAAACGAAATGGTCTTATTCAGGCTGATGCCCATGAGCTGCGCTGCGCCCATGTCCTCAGACACCGCACGCATGGCCTTGCCGAGCTTCGTCTTCTGAACCGTCAGCGTCAGCGCAACCATCGCCACAATTGTCACGGCGATTGTCAGCAATGCAGCCTTGCTGATCTTCAGGCTGCCGAGCATGACCTGACCGGTCACGATCGGGTCCATGCTCTTCGTGTCTGCGCCGAAGAGCAGCTGCGCGCCATTCTCCAAGCAGGAACGAAATGCCGATGGCCGTGATGAGCAGGCTCAGACGTGGGGCCTTGCGGAGCGGCGTGTAGGCGACCTTTTCGATCACCACACCGAGGATCGTGCTCGCGGCAATGGCGATCACGACGGAGGTGATCGGATGCATGTGGAAGGTCGTCATCGCGTAGTACGCGGCGTAGGCGCCGACCATGATGATGTCGCCATGCGCGAAGTTCAAAAGCAGGATAATACCGTAAACCATGCTGTAACCGAGCGCGACCAATGCGTAGATCGAGCCGGTTTGCAGGCCGTTCAAAACTGGGAAAACAGCAATGCCATGGGATTCCCTCTCTTTCCTGTATGTTCGGAGTCATGGTGCTTGCGGACACCCGATGGATGCTGCCGTCTTACCCGCCGGAGGCATCCATCCGATGTCCGCCGGGTCCGACGCGGGGTCTCCCCGCGCCGGACCGTTTGGACATTTCAATTTGTGATGTCAGATTTTCCTTTTTTTGATCTTCGTCAGAGCGAAGCGATCTCAGTTGATCGCCTCAAAGGCAATCGTCCAGAATTTGGCAAGTGCATTCAGCGAGAGATTTGGGATCAAGTCGAGATTTGGAATACGCAGGAATCTTTGTGTATTTCGTTTTCCAAACCGAAGAATTGGAACAAAAGATCCGCTGAAGGCCGCAGACACAATTTTGCGGTCCTGCCTACAAAATTAGTACATCTTTGAAGACTTCGTCGCCGCCGGTCAGCTCGATGATCGCAACGGACTTGATGGGGTTGTTGTCGTCGTCGAAGGAGAAGGAGCCGGTGATGCCGGGCACGCCGTCCATGTTCTTGATGGCGTCGATGACAGCCTGCTTGTATTCCTCAGTGCCGGCGGTCAGGCCCTGATCTTCCGCAGCCTGAAGGCCGTAGGTCATGATCATGGCAGCATCATAAGCGAGCGGCGCAAACATGTTCGGGACGGCGTCCACATCGAAGGTCGAGCAGTAGTCCTTCTCAAACTGGGCAACGCTCTCAGTGCCGGGAGCATAGCCGGAGCAGTAGACGGAGCCTTCGAGATCTTCCGCAGAGGCATAATCCTTGACGGAGCCGAAGCCGTCGCCGCCGAGGAAGGTCGCTTCGCAGCCAACCGCACGGGCAGCGGAGATGGCCAGACCAGCTTCAGCGTAGTAGATCGGAGCAAACACAACATCAGGAGCCTTCGCGGCGATGTTGGTCATCTGCGCCTTGAAGTCCTTGTCGCCCTCGGCGAACGCCTCGGTGTCGACGATCTCAAGTCCAAGCTCTTCGGCCTTGGCAACGAACGCGTCCTTCAGGCCTTCGGAGTAGTCGCTGCCGGTCTGGAAGAAGACGGCTGCGGTCTTGGCGCCGAGCTTTTCAACGGCGTAGCTCGCCATCTTTTCGCCCTGGAACGGGTCGATGAAGCAAGCACGGAACACGTTCGTGCGGACTTCGCCAGTGTCTTCCATGATGGTGACGCCGGTCGCGGTGGCGGAGGCGGTGATCTGCGGCATGTTGTCCTCGTAGGTGGCGTCAGCCAGCGCGATGGTCGTGCCGGTCAGAACGGAGCCGACCACAGCGGTAATGCCGTTTTCCTTTGGCCAGGTTGTAGGAGTTGACAGCCTCAACGCCGTCGCCCTTGTCATCGTACTCCAGAACCTTGACGGTCTTGTTGTTGATGCCGCCGGCCGCGTTCAGCTGGTCGAAGTACAGCATGACGGCGTTGCGCACGGGGATACCATACTGCGCATAGTCGCCGGTGGTGTTGCCGATGAAGGCATCTGATCTCGCCGCCTTCGGAAGAGGCGTCGGAGCTGGTGTCCGCAGTGTTGTCCGCCGCGGTGTCAGCGCTGCTGTCGGTGCTGGGGGTGGTGTCGCTGGCCTTATCGCCGCAGGCTGTCAGACAGCCGAGCAGCATGACAACTGCCAACACGAGACTGAGGAGCTTCATCATTTTTTTTCATTTTCATTTACCTCGCTTTGTGTTTGATTTGCTTTTTTATCGACAACCGGAAATCCCCGGCTGTTTGCCATTCAAAAGGGCCCTGTAAAAAGCAGAACTGCTTGAACCTTCTGATCCCGGCCCTAGGCCGTCTCAAAATCCGCGCGAATACGCTTTTTTGCATCTTCCCTGCTTGTTCCATAAGCAGGCCAATAATCATCAGAACGTTGATCATAATTACCAGCGCCAGCAGGCTGATCAGGCCGATAAGGCGCAGAACTACTGCCAGAACCAGTATCAACAAAAAAGGACACTGCGCACATAGCAGTGTCCATGGACAGATTCTCGGATGCAGACGCAGCTTCCATACGGGCGCTGCAAGCGGCCGGTGCGCACATTGCGGCATCGGCATGAGCAGTATTCTGTTTCATCATGAACTGAGCCATTCTGCGCACCTCCTGCTAAGATGGCCTCATTATACCCGCTTACTTTAGCAATGTCAAGTGCTGAAAATGCGAAAAAGCGCGAAAATTAGCACCATGTTTTTGTGATATCCACAAATCAGGCGCCCTCGTTTTTCTGTGTGTCTTTACTTCACACACATCTGTGTTTATAGCGGCGTTAATTTAGACCGATCTCGCCAAAATCGTCCGGAATACTTGCATTTTTCGAACTTTTTGCTATGATGTTCCCGCGTCTTTGGACGCGATCTCGGCGGATTCCGCCAGATAAGGTGTGTGATTTATAAATGGAGAAGAAGAAACGTCGCTGGGGCGACCGGAAGGACGGCGTGCTGCTGCGTGATCTCGACGGCATGCACTTCATCACGCCGCTGATCTATCCGGAACCGCTGCGACAACGAGGCGTACATTTCCGAGACGATTGATCTCACGAATATCAACGCCTACCTCAAACAGAAAAACGAAACCGAGACGGAATTTCCCTACACGATGTTCCATCTCATCGTCGCGGCTCTGATCAAGACGATCACGCTGCGGCCCAAGATGAACCGCTTCATCGCCAACAAGAACTTCTATCAGCGCAACGAGGTCTCGGCCTCCTTCGTCGTGAAGAAGCAGTTTGCCGACAACGCCGCCGAAGCCCTTGCGGTTGTCCATGCGAAGGACGATTCCACGCTCGGATACCCTGCATGAAGACCTGCGTCACCAATTCTCGATTGCAGAGACGTCAATAAGGTCGATTCCTCGACCGACAGCATGGACATAAGTTCAACCGCATGCCGCGTTGGCTCGGCAAATTCATCGTCTGGATCTTGACTCGGCTCGATGTCCACGGCATCGTCCCCGCCAGCCTCATCGAGACCGACCCGTACTATTGCTCGGTCGTCCCTCGAATCTCGGCCTCGACTGCTGAGATCCGGCTATCACCATCTGACGAACTGGGGCACCTGCTCCATCTTCTGCATCATCGGTGAAAAAGTCGAAGCGCCCTGTCTTCCACGAGGACGGCACGGTCGAAATGCGCGAAATGCTCGATCTCGGCCTTACCATCGACGAGCGCCTGGCTGATGGCTATTACTATTCCAAGACCATCCGCCTGCTGAAAAGCTCCTGAAACCCCGAGCTCCTCGAGACCCCCGCCGCCCAGGAAATTGAATACTGATCCGTACATGTAGGGGCCGATGCCCTCATCGGCCCAAAGGCCCCCTCTACCAAGAGGGGGCTGTCACCGAAGGTGACTGGGGAGATCCCCGCCGCAGCGGATAGCTTCCCTTGTGTAGAAGGGAGGTGTCAAAAATCGAAGATTTTTGACGGAGGGATTGTCAAACTGCAAACACACGCTGATAAAGCACCAGACCTCTTTTCAGAGGTCTGGTTTATTTTATCCATGTTTCACAGCCGCATCACAGCGCACCTCGATCTGCTCAATGCGGTGCGCCTCGACGCTTTTCACGCGGACGTGCAGGCCGTTCCATTCGAACTCCTCGCCTGCCTCCGGCACACGTCCGAATTGCTCCATGACCCATCCGCTGACCGAGACCATCTCCGAATCCGTCTTGACGTGGAAATGCTCGCAGAACTCCTCGAGATCCATCCCCGCGTCGACCAGATAGGTGTCCTCGCCGGTCTTGTGCAGCAGTACTTCGATCTCGTCGTGTTCATCCCAGATCTCGCCGACCAGCTCCTCCAGTATGTCCTCCATCGTCACGATGCCGCACGTGCCGCCATATTCGTCGACCACGACCGCGATGTGCGTCTTCCCCTTCTGCAATTTCTTCAGCAGCTGGCTGATCGGCTCATTTTCGAGCACAAAATGACCGGCGACAAAACGCGCAGCGGCTTGTCCGTAATGCCGCAGCCGACGTAGAAATCCTTCTGATGAACCGTCCCGAGGATGTTGTCGATGATGCTGCCCTCATAGACCAGCAGCCGCGAGTGCTTCGTCTCGAGAACATCGCCGCGATTTCCTCCGGCGAGGACCCGACCGGGAGCGCCGCCAGATCGACGCGGTGGACGAGAATGTCCTGCGCCTCCTGTTCGGAGAACTCGATCGCGTTTTTCAGCAGCCTCGCCTTCGTTTTGTCGATGCTTCCGTCCTGCTGAACTCGTCGACCAGCATCAGCAGCTCCTCCTGCGACATCCGGCTGTCCGGATTCAGGCAGAACAGCTTCGCCAGCAGCTTTTTCCAAAGCGAGAACAGGAAATTCAGTGGTGTGAATACCCAGATCAAGAACTGGATGAACGGCGCAGAAAACATCGTGAACTGCTCCGCACAGTCCTTTTTGCGATGCTCTTCGGCGAAATTTCTCCGAAGATCAATACCACCACCGTCACCACGACCGTGGAGATCGTCGCACCCGAATCGCCGTACTGCCGCACGAAGATCACCGTCCCGAGCGACGCCATCGCGATGTTCACGATGTTGTTCCCGATGAGTACCGTCGAGATAAGCTTACCGTACTGTTCCTCCAGCCGGCAGGCCAGCGCAGCCTTCTTGTTCCCCTTCTCGGCCAGCGCCTTCAGCTTCGTGGTGTTGACCGAGGAAAACGCGGTCTCCGTCGCGGAAAAAAATAGGCCGATAAGACCAGGCAAACCGCCATGATCATGATGTATGTACTGGTAGCCAAAGTTGATACTCCTTGATTTGTCAAATTTTAGAATTCCAAAATGCGCAAAAGCACGTCTACCTCGCCAGACTCCAAACCTGGCCTAGCAACGTAGATATGCCCGTACATCGATATGACAAGTCAAGTGGTTTTCGTCGCTACTGTCTGCGTCCATACGCGGTCTGTCACCTCCAAACAGCGATTTTTGTCATTATATCAGAATCACGCGATCCTGTCAATCGGCGGAGCAGCCTTACGACTGCTGCTCCGCCGCAGCGATCTTTTGCCTTTGTGTCGTTGCCGGATCGCTTCACGCAGCTCGCGCAAGACCGGCGACCACGCGACTGCGTCGTCCGCATACGTCATGTTGAGCTGATACTCGTGCGGCTCCCACGTCGCAATGTCCGATCTGTTGTGCTGCACGATGGCTTCCAGCTTGTCCATCGCCTTGTAGAGTTTCGCCTCGGCGTCTCCAGCGCGATCATTTCGCGGTAGAGCGCGGCCATTTCCCCGGAAACAGGCTCCAGCAAACTCCGCACCCACGCCATCAGCTCCGCTTCCTCGCGCGCTTCGTCCGCATCCGTCTTGGCAAACGTCGGGATGTCCTCCGATGAAGCATTCGCCGAGGTCATGAATGAGGCACATCCGGATGACCTTGTCGATGTCCACATCGGGAATTCGTCCTTCATCCAGAATGCCATCAGCGCGATGCGCCAGCTGTGCTCCGCGACCGACTCGTGCCGCCCGCCGGACGTATAGCAGTGCCGCGTCTCGTCCTTCAGCCGCTCCGCCACATGCAGCGCATCCAATAAAGCCTCGCTTCCATATCCCTCTCCTTTTTTCAGACCGGCAGGGCAAACCTCGATCGCCTCCCCGGATATTCCGCACCCGCACGACCTCGAGCCCGTCCGGGATTGCACATTGCCTGTCCCATGCCGCGGGATCAGGCAAGTTTTGAACCCGATGCGCGCCGCTCAGCCAGCCGCTGCTGCAAGGCCAGCACCGAGCGCACCTCGCCTGTCATCAGGCCCGACCTCTCCGATGGCCGTCACGTCGGAGTCCATCGGCTTGTCGCGGTAGCTCGACGCCACGGCCAGCACCAATGCTTAAGTCTGCCGCCGGCTCGTTGAGTTGCAATCCGCCGATGACATTGATATACCCGTCACACATCCCGATGTTCAGCCCGCCGCGCTTTTCGAGCACTGCAAACAGCAGATTTGCACGGTTGAAGTCAAAGCCGTCCGCCGTGCGGCGGGGCACATTGAAGTTCGTCCGGGTGACGAGCGCCTGATCTCAGCCATCACTGGCCGCGACCCTCCATTACGCACGCCACACACGTCCCCGGCGCATGGAGCGGCCGCCCCGAGAGCAGCATCTCCGACGGATTCGGCACCTCGACCAGTCCGTTCTGCTCCATTTCAAACACGCCGATCTCGTTTGTCGAGCCAAAGCGGTTTTTAACTGCCCGCAGAATGCGATAGTTGCTCGTCTGCTCGCCCTCAAAATAAAGCACGCAGTCCACCATGTGCTCGAGCACCTTCGGCCCCGCAATCGCGCCCTCCTTGTTCACGTGCCCGACTACAAAAACCGTAATCCCCGTCGATTTTGCCAGCTGCATCAGCAGCATCGTACACTCCTTCACCTGTGACACGCTGCCCGGCGAGGACGTGTTGTCCGCGTGGTAGAGCGTCTGGATCGAGTCCACGATCAGAATGTCCGGCTTCACCGCGTCTACGCTCTCGATGATCGCGTCAATATCCGTCTCCGCCAGCAGCATCAGCTCGTCGTTATCGACATGCAGCCGCGCCGCGCGCAGCTTGATCTGCTGTTCCGATTCTTCGCCGGACACATACAGAACCTGTGCCGTTTTCCCGAGATACGAACAAATTTGCAGCAGCAGCGTCGACTTGCCGATGCCCGGCGCACCGCCGACCAGCACCAGCGACCCGGCCACGCCGCCGCCGCCCAGCACCCGGTCGAGTTTCGCCCATCCCGGTCGAAAACCGGATCTCATTCCCAACCGTCACGTCGCGCAGCTTCTTCGGTGTGCTCCGTGCCACGCCGCGCACGGCATTCTGGCGCGCCGGGGCCTTTTTGTCCCTCAAACTCCACGATCGAGTTCCACGCCCCGCACGCCGGACACTGTCCCTGCCAGCGCGGCGTCTCGTTGCCGCATTCGCGGCAGACAAATACCGTCTTAGACTTCATCTTCCATTCCTCTTCCCTCCAGCCATTCGGTCAGCGCACCGCACACCGCCGCGCTCAGCCGCTGTTGGTATCCTTCGTCCTGTAAAAGTGCCGTCTCCGCCGCATTCGATAAAAAGCCGCACTCCACCAGTACCGCCGTCCCGTTCACATGCTCCATCAGATACACGCCCTGCGAGGCTTTTGCCTGCCGGTGATTGTCCTTGCGGCTTTTTACAATGTCCTCGCTGGCAAGCTCTTTCCCGTCTGCAACAGGTCAAGTATCAGCCTTTCGGCTTGCTCGGTTTTGGTGGCGTTGTTGCCGCCCGCGCCGGACAGCAGTTCGTCGGCGGTGATGTCGTATTCGCCTATCCACGAAAAGCCCGTTTCCGGGTCAAGGCAAAAGGCAACGGGCTTGCCCTCCGGCGCAAGGGAAGATTTGTCATGGACGATAACGCGCACATTCGGTTCTCGCTTCACGCGCCCGATCAGCAGGACGCTCCTTGCTGCGGCGCGGAAGTCGATAGACCCTAAGCCTCGGTATGCGCTCTGCCCTCCGGCGGCTTTGTTGAGATGTCCGATAAGGATAACGGCGCACCTGGTACGCTCGGCAACATCGGCAAGGCGGCGGAACATGGGGCGCACTTCATTTGCCCGGTTCATGTCGGTTTTTCGCCCATGTACGCCTGTATGGGGTCAAGGATAATCAGCCGCGCCCCGTTCTGCATAATTGCTTTTCTATGCGCTCATCGGAGAGGGTAAGCTCCCGTTTTGCTTCATCAATCACAAGCACGCGGTCAAGGTCGCTTGACGGTATCTCCCAAACCGTCCTCGGCGGTCTGGTAAATGACTTGGAATGGCGGCAAGGGCTTCATTCCCGGCAGCGTTCCCCCGGTGGTGCAGGCGGCGGCAAGGCGTAGGGCAAAAGTGGTCTTGCCCTCGCCGGGATTGCCCTGCACAATGGTTACTTTCCCAAAGGGGATATACGGCTCCCATAGCCATTCAACGGTCTGCGTGTCCACCTCGCTCATGCGGATAATCTCAACGGTTTCTTCCTGCGGCGGCTCTTTTCAAGCCGTAGATTGCTTCCCGCAAATACTTCCCGTCTGTGATTTCTGCCCGGTGCTGCAATACCTCGTTCCAGTCCTTGAAAAGAGGGATAAGCCGATGGACGGTCAAGCCCTCCGGCACAAGCTCCGCAAGGCGGCTGCAAGCATCGTTTCCGGCGTTGTCGTTGTCAAGGCAGAGGATAAACAGTCTTGATGTTCGGACGGTCAGAGAGAAAACGCAACAGGGCTTTTTTTCGCCCACGCCGCCCAACGCCAGATAGCTTTGGCCGTTTCCAGCGGTATTCATTTCCGGCACGGGTAAGCTGCTCGCCCTGTGATTGCAGGAAAGAAACAAGGTCGGCTTGGTTGGCGCGGTCTATCTGTTCTTGGGTGTAATACATAAAAGTTCAACTCCTTTCAGCGGTCTATATCATGTCGTTTGGTGCGGCTCTGTGTCTGCTCCGGTTGGTCGGCGCGGAGTGCAATATCCACGCACCTGCGGATTTTTTGAAGCTCGGCAACCTCGGCGCGGGTCTCTTTCAGTTTGGTATAATCGCTGTCCCTCTGCGTTTTGAGGTCAGCATATTCCTGTTCCCATTCCGCAATAGGCAAGGTCTTTGTTCCTTTTGGCAGCTTGGCATGAAGATAGCGGTTTGCTGCGTCCCATAGGGCAAGCTCGGCGCGGTGGGCTTCCCGCAAACTTCTCCTGTTTTTTTCCAGCGGTTTTGCTTTTTACTCGTCCTGTATGGGCTTGTAGGTTCGATAATTTTGCCGTGCTCCATGAGCTTTTGCAGTTCTTTCATGCGCTGCTCGGCGGTTTTCATTCCCTCCCGGATTGAATAGGCTTTATCACTGACAGAGGAAAGAGAAGCGTCCAGCTCATCAAGATTAGAGATACCATGCTCGGAAAGATAGTTGACCGCCGCCGCTATGGTTTTCAGTTCTTCGGCTGTGTGCTGCCGTTGCCAACTCTGTGAATACTTCCGGCTCTTTTCTCTCTGAACGCTCAAATACTTCATCAGCAGATTTGCGAGGTTGGGAGATTGCGGCGGCTGCTCTGGGGCGGTTTCCCGCGCTTTGAACAGGTCGGCAATCCACTCCTTGAGCTTGCTAATCTGCGCCCGGATTTCCCGGATAAGGCGGTTTGTCTTTTGAATACTGCGGTTCAGTTCGCCTTTCTCGGTGGCGATACCTTTCTTCTCCATCTGGCAAGCCGCCACGCCCATGTGGACGGTGGGCAGCTCGTCAATTCCTCTCTCGGCGTTGCTGCGGTGGTCGATGCGCTCCGGGCTTCCGTTCCTCTCCAAAAAGTCGTTGGTATAGTCAGCCCACGCCTTGCGCCACAAGAGGGTGTTGTCCTTGTCGTTCCAGCCTGTAAGGTCAACTTGTGGGTTTTGTATCTGCCACTTGGCAAGCGGATACGCTCGCCGTTCTCGTCAAGGTCATATTCCTTTTGGGACTTTGCCGCCCATGCGCCGCGCTCGTCAAGGTGGGACGCATGGTAAGCATGATGTGACAATGGGGGTTGCCCTTGCCGGTGTCGTGAATGGCATAATCAACGCACATTCCTCTGGAAACAAATTGAGAGGAACAGTATTCCCGGACAAGCCGGATTTGTTCCTCTCTGGATAACTCTATGGGGAGCGCTGCGTCAATCTCTCGCAAGCTGGGCGTTCCCGGCTTTCTCGTAAAGCTCCACGCTGTTCCACAAGGTTGAACGGTCAGAGAATGAGGGTGGCGCGTGGGGCGGCAGCATGATTTCTGTATGGACAACGCCGCCTTTGCGAGTGTAGTCATGTGTCATTCCGTCCCATTCGTTTGTCAGCTTTTCGCCGCTTCGGTAGGCGGCTGCGGCAACGGCTGATTTGCCTTTTCCTCGGCTCACAATGCCGATGTTCCAATGGTAAATGGCTATGGGTATCACCTCCCGGATAGGATAATAAAACCCGCAAAAATGGTACAGACGCCAACGGCGGGTGTACTGTTTTTGTGGGTGTGCAGGGATAGCCGCAAAGCGGCGTAAGGGGTGCAGCCTTGTTGCGGCAAAGCCGCCATATCGGAGCGCGGGGAAATCTCCCTGTGCGGAGATAAGCCCTCGGCAGAGCGCACGCACCCGCAAGGGTGTATAAGTGCGCCCTTAGTTCCAAAGGGATTATCCCGCGTTCCCGCCCTCGGCTCGTTTTTTCAAAAACTCCTGCGCTGGCTCGCTGGTTAGGGCAAGCCGGAGAAGCGCGGCAGCTTCCTCGTCAGTCATGTTCTTTGCTTCCGGCACAATGCTCTCAAAGACTGCACCCCGGACGATAAGGCGATGGCTGCGCGTCCGGCGTTCCTCTTGGGATAACTTCTGACGCAACACCTTTTCCCGGTTCTCAAACTGCTGGATTTTCTTCTTTCCGTCCTCAATCTCGGCTTGCAGTTCCTCGCGGGTTTTCTCTCTCGGTTTTGTCATGGTTGGTCGCTCCTTTCTGCCTCCGGCATAGAAAAAGGACAGTCGATTTGCTCGGCTGTCCTTGATGGTAGAAAATTAAATTTTCATGGTTATCCGTTGAAAGAACTTAGGTCAAGCGCACCATTATTTATCAGCTCTTGGATAATGGTAGCCAAATCGTTTTCACACTTTCGCTTTCAGTTTTTGCACCCGCATTTTCAACATATACGGTGCTATCTCCCAACTTAAAGGTCGCATAGTAAATTACATTCTGTTCTCCCACGCTGTTCCGGTCTGTTACAAAATATCCTGCCGTCACGCTTGTGCCATTTACTTCGCGACTTTCTTCACTTCCTACAATCTTCGTATCAAGTAGTGCTATATCCGTTGTAGATATTACCACTTTGGCATTTTCGATTTTTCCCTCAAAACCAATCAATTCTTTGTTGCTGTCGGAAAACAGTATCATCAACACGAAAAACTGCATGAGCTGTAACGGTCAAGTTTGGAAAAAGAGATGCAGCTTCCGTTTCCGTAAGTTGCCTTGTTGTTATAGTCCCGTCAATGTCAATGCTTGAGCCAGCAGTTTCCGATTTTACAAAGATGATTTCATTTCCGTTGTCCAAAGTGGCAATGTCAGTTTTGTTCCCGAACAATCCATCTTTGAAATACGCCTACGCCTAAAACAGCAATTACTGCAAAGCAAGCCGCCATAGCTCCCCACTTTAACCCAACCGGGTTTTTTGCTTTCTTTTTGTAGTTAAGGGCTTCATCGACATATTTTGTGTCAAGCTCGCTCATAGCGTCGGAAAACTTCTTTGCGTTCATACGAATACCTCTCTTTCAATCAAATATTGCTTCATCTTCTCGCGGATACGGGTCAGCCGGACAGAAATGTTTTTTTCTGAAAGCCCCATAAACTCGGCTATGTCCTTATAGCTGTCGGAAAACCAATAGCGGCGCATGAAAATAACGCGGTTTTCGGTAGTCAGCGTGTCTAAAAATGCTTCAATGATACGGGCTAACTCTTTGGCTTCGATTTCTGCTTCTACTGTATTCGGGGCTGCTATACAGGCTTCAATTTCTTCCATAGCAATCGTGTAAGTGCTGTTTCGCTTGGCTGCTTCCTTTCTGTAATAGATTTTCAGTGAAATGTTCCGAACGATTTTAACAAGATAAGATAGCAGCGGGTTAGGTCGTGCCGGGGAATCGCGTTCCATACACCTAAATAAGCGTCGTTTACACATTCCTCTGCGTTCTGCCTGCTGCCTACGATATGGTAGGAAAGATTGTGGCAGACCTTTCCGTATTTTATATCCAGCTCTCGTATGCCTTGTTCTGAACGTCCAAAAAACATTTCTATGATTTTTTCGTCGTCTATCATCTCACCACCTCCTTTCGGGCTTCACCTATATACTACGGTTTCAGCGGCAAATACTACATCTAATCCGAAACTTTTTCAAAAAAATTATAGCACATCTTTTTGAATAGGGTGTGTCAAGTTGCCGGAATGTTTCTTTGCCGCTTTGCTGGCGGCGTTCCTCCGTTCCTCACTGTATGGGGCGGTCAGACGGAAAGAGAAGCGCCCCTTTGCAATTTCAAACTCCATGCAGCCCGTTTCGGGGTCTGCGTCGGTCTGGCGGCACTGGTCGGGGTGCTGTCCGGAGTAGGCGGCAAGCCGCTTCTTTAAGTCGGTGTTGTGTGTGCGGATATGGATAAGGGGGTCTTTCTCGTCAAACCATATATCGGTGGTCTTTTCCTGCTTCGTAAGCCCTGTTCTCATAAACTCTCCTTTCTGCGCCCCTGTTACGCAATGGACGAGGATTTTTTCTACAAACTCATTTATCATGGCAGGGGTCAACTCGGAAAAGTCTGTATATTTTCTGACAAGGGAAAGAAACTTTTCGGCGTTGATGGTTTCCCTGCTTATGCGTTCAAGTTCCTGTTGGTCTTGGGAAATGATTTCTGTCAAATCGCTTAGCTCGGCCTCGAAATCTCTGAGCATTTGTTCAAAAAGGGTATCGGAAAGTCGGCCACTTACATTGTCCTCATAGAGCTTTCGGATTAGGCGGGTCAGTTCATCGGTACGCTTCTCGTTGCGCTGCTTCCGCTGGCGAATGGATCTTGCAGCTTTTTCCTGCCTGTCCTCGGAAGCGGAGCAGACCTGTGCCATAAACTCAGCTTCATTGTTCAACGCATAGTCACAAACGCCCTTGATGGCTTCCAACAAAAGCTCGTTTACAACAGCAGTACGAATAAGGTGCGTCGTGCAGTATTTATCATAATGCTGGTTGCCCAAATCATAACGGGAACAGCATTTGCCATTGGTGTGCCGGTTTTTTCATTGCTTCCTCTTGGCCTGACTGCCCGTATCATCGCTTTGTGCCTGACCGCACTGCCAGCAGCATTGGTGGCGCTTATCGGAGTTTCCGGTGAGAGCCTTTCCTCTTTTCTGCTGATTTTCATAAAGTACCTGCGAAACCGCCGCATTGTAGGCGGTAACAGCGCAGAAGATGCGGTTCCTGCGGCAGAGCATGGCGGCAAGCATATCAAAAAGAAGGTACACAAGCCCGATAAGGCTCCCCGGCGGTCACGGCGCTCCGGCAGAGAGGATTTCCCAGCAGAGTTTGATGAAGTTCGTGGCTACGAGATCCGCCAAAAACTCCGTCCTGTGAAAAAGCAGAAGCCTGCCAAAGAGAAGAAAACCGCCAAGCAAAAAAAGAAGGTCTCCAAGGAGCGCAAAGTAAAACGCCCTATCCGCACTCAGGAGCCGAAGCCCGCCTGCCTTAACCCGGTAGCAGATTATCTGCCGATTTCTAAAATTGAAAACGGCATCATCTACACGAAGGACCACCGCTATGTCAAGGTCGTCGAGGTAGTACCCATCAATTTTATGCTGCGCAGCGCCCAGGAACAGCGGAATATCATCTATTCCTTTGTATCCTACTTGAAAATCAGCCCCATCAAGCTACAAATCAAGGTATTGACACGCCGGGCAGAGATTCAACCGCCATCTGGATACCGTTCGGAAGGAGATGGAACAGGAAACCAATGAACAATGCCTGCTCATGCAGGAAGACTACCTCCAGTTCGTTCAACAGATCGGTTCCCGTGAGGCAATTACTCGGCGCTTCTTCCTGATTTTTGAATATGAGCCGTGGAGCAACACCAAGCGCTCTGATGAAGAAGGCGAGGCAATTAATGCCCTGCAAAGTGCAGTCCACACTGCTACCAACTACCTCCGTCAGTGCGGTAACGAGGTCATCATTCCGGAAAACTGGGATGAGTTTACGGTAGATGTCCTCTACAATCTGCTCTGCAGAAATGAAAGTGCTGTAAAGCCGCTCTCCGTCCGTGCACAGGAGGTTATGGCTGAGTACCTTGCCAAAGGGCGCGACAGTGAGATCGACCATATCCCTGCCACCGAATTCTGTGCGCCAAAAAGCATTGACTTCACACATGGTCACCATATCTGCATTGACGGTCTGTATTATGCTTATTTGCTGGTGCCCTCTTACGGCTACAAAACACAGGTTCCAGCCGGCTGGCTCAGTCTTATCGTCAATGCCGGTGACGGGATCGATATGGATATGTTCCTCTCCCGTCAGCCCAAAGAAACCATCATCCAGAAAGTCGGACAGCAGCTGCGTATCAACCGTTCCAAAATCAAGGACGCCAGCGACACCAACACCGACTTTGATGATATTGATGGCGCTATCCGAAGCGGGTACTTTCTCAAAGAGGGCCTTGCCAACAACGAGGACTTCTACTACTTGAATCTGCTGATTACCATTACTGCCTCCAACGAGGAAGACTTGGAATGGAAGGTCAGCGAAATGAAAAAGCTCCTGCTCTCACAGGACATGAACGCCTGCACCTGCCATTTTCGGGAGGAACAGGCGTTTTTATCTGCCCTGCCATTGGTGGCAATGGAAAAGAAACTGTATGAGCGGGGTAAGCGCAACCTGCTGACAGGCGGTGCGGCAAGCTGTTATCCCTTTACATCCTATGAGATGTGTGATGATAACGGTATCCTGCTGGGCGTCAACAAGTACAACAGCTCCCTTATTATCGTGGACATCTTCAATTCTGCGGTCTATAAGAACGCCAATATGTCGATCCTTGGCACGAGCGGAGCCGGCAAAACTTTTACCATGCAGTTGATGGCGCTGCGAATGAGGCGGAAAAATATCCCCATTTTCATTGTTGCGCCCCTAAAAGGCCATGAATTCCATCGCGCCTGCTCCAATGTGGGCGGCTCCTTTATCCAGATTTCACCGGCCAGTCCCCACTGCATCAATGTTATGGAGATCCGGCGGGTAGACCGCTCAGTGAATGAAATCCTGGACGGTCCAGGCATCCAGTTATCTGAGCTTGCAGCAAAGATCCAACAGCTCCACATATTTTTCAGTCTGCTGATCCCCGATATGTCTCACGAGGAACGACAGCTTTTGGACGAAGCCCTTGTTCGTACCTATAACACAAAAGGCATCACTCATGATAATGCCTCTTTGGAAGACCCTGCAAAGCCCGGCCAATACCGTGAGATGCCGGTGCTTGGTGACCTGTACGAAATTTTGAAAACCTCCAAGGAAACGATGCGCATGGCCCACATCCTAAATCGTCTGGTAAACGGCAGCGCCAGCACCTTCAATAAGCAGACCAATGTTCGGCTCGACAACAAGTACACTGTTTTGGATATTTCCTCCCTCACCGGAGACCTGCTCACCGTAGGTATGTTTGTGGCGCTGGACTTTGTTTGGGACAGAGCCAAAGCCGACCATACAGAAGAAAAAGCCATCTTCATTGATGAGTGTTGGCAGCTTCTATCCGGTGCTGGCGCTGCTGGTGTAAGATTGGCTGGCGATTTCCTTTTGGAAATTGCCAAAACCATACGCGGTTACGGCGGCGCCTCGATTTTTGCAAGCCAGGATCTTGCCGATTTCTTTGACCTTGACGGCGGCAGATTTGGTAAGGGCATCATCAACAACTCCAAGACCAAGATCATTCTGAATTTGGAGGACGACGAAGCCCAGCGGGTACAGGAAGCCCTGCACCTGTCCGATGCTGAAACAATGGAGATCACTCACTTTGAAAGAGGTCACGGTCTGATTTCTACCAATAACAACAATATTATGGTGGAATTCAAAGCCAGCCCTCTGGAAAAGGATCTGATCACTACCGACCGCCGCGAGCTGCGTGAAATCGTAGAGCGAAAACGCCGTGAACAATCCACATCTGCCGAACAGCAGATATAACAATTTGAAAAGCGAGGTGATTCCCATGTGCAACTTTCCTGCCAGACGCCGCTATGCGTCTGCTTTGCGTCTGTATTACGCCTAAAAGCCAGTTTTGCCAACCAGATCATCTTTTGGCTTACACTGACTGGCTTTCCTTCCTATTTTAATGCGTCTTGAATACGCCTATATTACGCCATTGGAGGTGATACCCATGAAGACCAGGGCTGAAATCTATGGAAATGAAGCTGCGGCTCTGCTGCGGATCGTCACGATGTATCCCGGTCTCAATATGCAGCAGCTTCTTTGCTTTCACCCTGGCAAAGAAGAAATCATCAAGACCCTGCTCTCCCATCTGCAAAAGCAGGGCCGTATTTTTCAAACTGATACAGGCGGTTACTTTCCGTCTGGTTGGGCAGCAAAATCAGACAGCTCCCTGATACGAGCTGCCTGGGTACTCTTGGATTTTATCGGGCAGGTGGAATACCATGCTCCCGGTGATTTTCCGGTCAAGCTTATCTTCTTTGCAAACGGTGAACTATACGAAATCGTCTACGCAGCTTCCGGCCAGGAGGCCCTAATCAACCATGCGCTTCGGGATGACCGCAGCGGTGGACGCCGCATCATTTTGGTCGATAATCCGGAAGACATTCGCCGCATTGACTGCCCTGGCATTTCCGGTTTCTGCACCGTGGATGCAGCGGGCCAGGTGCATTACTTTAAGAAAACAGGAGGAACTTGATTGGAACGAAAAATCATCTCACACCGAATCGGAAGCATTCTTGATGATATATCCCGTTTGAGCAATGCTCTTTACGCGATGGATACCACAGATATTCAGCGCTATCCGGACAACTATGAAGTCTTATCCACTGACGCCGCCCTGCGGGCAGAGAAAATTGCCTGCAGGCTGCGGCATTTGATATATTCCAGCACCACCATCCGCAAAGGCGATTACCTAACATCCGCCGGTATTGTACACGGAATTGAGGTTGTCTATGAGGACGGTGTACTGGAGGTCACCCTGCCTGGTCTGCTCCCAAAACGCAAGCAGAGACAAAACACTGAGTTTCTGCTCGACCCGTTCTACTTCTCGTTGGAGCAATACGCCAAAGAGCATCCCATGCCCCGCTTCAGCGATTGTGTGGTGTGCTTTACGCAGGTTTATGACCAGTGCCTTCCCACCCGGCGTATCCGTGACTACGACAATCTGGAAGAAAAGCAGCTTCTGGATGTTCTCTCCACCTTCGTCATGGCTGACGATACCGGCCTGCTCTGCGACGCCTACAACACCGCTGCGCTGGGCGAAAAGGACTGTACCAGAATCAGTGTCATGGAAAAAAGCGGTTTCCCGCCTGGCTTGCTGAGCATGAAAACACCCTAAAATCCATCTCGGATTTTTGAGCATTTTCAGCCATTGCTTGTCCGACCTGCCGCAACATCGTATTTTGCCCCGGATTTCGGGGCTTTTTTCTGTCGTTACACCACGGATTTTTACCGAAGTTCCTTGCAGTCTCGGTAAAAGCCACACACCACAAGGAGGTGATCACTTGGGAAATTCCCACAGCCAGACACGATGGCGTACAGGCTTCTCTCTCTGACTGCCATCTCCGGCGAGTTCCCCACAGACCAGCTTAACAGACTTCCCGGCAGTCCATATTATCTGGAGTCTGTTGTCACTGCACTGAAAAAAGACGGGCTGCTGCGTACCTATTACCGGGATAAACTGCGCGGCTACCGTCTGGGGCCGCGAGCCAAAGCCACCCTTCTGAAAAGCCGGCCGGATAGATTTGCCAGCTACCTGACAGGAGATACCGACACCAACCGTTTGAAATGTGAAATTGACCGAAGACTCCGGCTACACCGCCTGGCCGAAACCTATGTAACCATGGATAATGCGGGTGTATGTGTGTATCGGGATGAAAAACCGGCAATTTTGCGCCGGATGGTTACGCTGGCGGCAGGATTGTCTATCCTGCTTTTTTCAGTTCCAGAGAAGTGAAAGAAATGGGGATCGACACCACGAAGATCCGCAGTTCCCGCTCCACCGGAATACTCCTTGCGCCCTCCGGCATCTTCGTGACCTACAACAGCAGCAGCGCCCTGATGAAGTGGCGCTACAAATCGGAAATGCGGGTCAAGGCATTGATTTGGAGCGTAATCTGCCAACAGCGCCTGTCCCTACAGTTTCGCCATGAGGATGTTCATGGACTGATTCTGGGCAACAGCATGGATCTGGCTTACCAGATTTTGACCAGCACCGGAGGACGCAAACATGATTTCTTCATGTTGGATGGCAGCTATGAGCATTTTCTTTATCTTACCAACGACCATCAGGGGGAGGTGATACTTGCACTGTTGTGCGACCCTGGGAAAACTGCGGAGTTGGACCGTATTCTGCTCCAAGGTCTTACTGCGAGGCAGCCCGGACTGGCTATTGAGCATGACGGCATTTCACCGGATGGCTCACCAGTCCTGTTTGGCTATTTCTGCGATCTGCCTCGTATCGCACGCTTTAACACCTCTCTCGTACTATCCGAGCGCCCGGCCACACTGATCTGCTTTGACTTCCAGGCAGAGGTACTTCGCAGCTACTGTGGTTCCCCAAGTGCGCTTCCAAACCATCGACTTCACAAAATTCGAGGGAGGTTGTTCCCATAAACAAGAAAAAACTGATTGTGAGCCTGATTGCAGCGCCCTTTGCCATTCTTGCAATCCTATACGCAGGCGGCTTTCTGGCACAGCTTTTGGGTAACTATGCAACCTGGAAACAGGGCGGCGGTATTCCCGGCGATGGTACTTCACCGCTGGCCGCTTCGCCCGACTTCCTTCTCTGCCTTTCCTCTGTGCTCAGACCGCCTTATGGCGTGTATGGCATTTTGATCTGCATTGGCTTGTTAGCAGTGCTGCTCATCATGGTCATGCGCATGGGATATGGTGATGCCGGTGAGTATGATGAAGACCGCAATTTCTCCTACTCCGCCAAAGGCACTTATGGCACCTCCGGCTGGATGTCCCGCAAAGAAATGTCCGGCGTACTGGATCTGGTGCCCGATCTGCGAAAACACAAGGGTGTTGTACTGGGTATGCTGGATGGCAAAGCAGTCTGCATACCAGAAGATACCAGAATCAACGGTAATCTGGCCGTCTACGGTGCCAGTGGTTCCATGAAAACCCGTTCGTTTTGTATGAACCGTATCCTTCAGGCCACTGTCCGAGGCGAAAATGGCGCCGGAGAATCGCTGATCATCTGCGATCCCAAATCGGAATTGTACGAGAAGTCAAGCGAATTTCTCCGCAGCCGGGGCTATTGTGTCAAGGTATTCAACCTCGTTTCGCCTGAAAACTCAGATTCCTGGTGTTGCCTTGCCGAAGTTGAGGGACAGGAACTAATGGCCCAGCTTTTTGTAGATGTCATCATCAAGAACACCACGAACAACGGCAAGAGTGACCATTTCTGGGATGCCTGCGAGATGAATCTGCTCAAGGCCTTGGTACTGTATGTAGATCAAGGCTATGCAGAAGAAAACCGCAACATTGGCGAAGTCTACCGGCTGCTGACTCTCAATGGGGAATCCCAGCTTGATACATTGTTCGAAGCGCTTCCTTCCACTCACCCTGCCAAAGCACCCTATAGCCTGTTCAAGCAGGCCAGCGACACAGTGCGGAGCGGCGTGATTATCGGTCTGGGCAGCCGCCTGCAGGTATTCCAGTCTGAGCTGATCAAAAAAATTACCGCTAAGAATGAGATTGATCTGGAGCTTCCGGGGCAGCAGCCCTGTGCCTACTTCCTCGTTACCAGCGACCAGGACAGCACCTTTGATTTTCTGGCCTCGCTGTTTCTATCTTTCTGCTTCATCAAACTGGTGCGATATGCAGACCACAACTGCGAGGGCGGTAAACTGCCTGTGCCTGTCCATATCCTTGGGGAAGAACTGACAGCGTGCGGCACGATCCCCGACCTCTCCCGCCGGCTCAGCGTAATACGCTCCCGGAATATCTCCATGTCCTGTGTGTTCCAAAATCTCGCAGGATTGCAGAACCGATACCCGCAGAATTTGTGGCAGGAGATCATTGGAAACTGTGACGCGCAGTTGTTTTTAGGCTGTACAGACCAGCTTACTGCCGAATTTATTTCTGCCAGGACAGGACTTGCCTCCGTAGCAGTATCCAGTAAGTCCAAACAGCTGGGCACCTGGCGTATCTCCAACTATACACCGGAGTTTCGTGAGACCTCCGGCGTTGGAAAACGCCCTGTACTTACTCCTGATGAGGTTCTGCGGCTCCCTCTGGATCAGGCTCTCATCATCATCCGTGGCAAGAAGGTTCTGCAGGTAGACAAAATGGATTACTCCAAACACCCGGAAGCCAAGTACCTGCGTTCCTGCAAAGCATCTGCCCATGTGCCGGAATGGCGCCGCTTGGAAGAAGAAGCCGCCAAAACACCGCAGCCCGCGCCGAAACCGGCTCCTGCAGCAAAGAAACCGGCAAAGCGCAAAGCCACCAAGCCGGCATCCCCCACGGATAAATCACCTAAAGAGGCTCCGGCCTCCCAAATCTGCCGGTACGCCGGAAGGCATTATCACCACAGACAAGGATTCCATCCTGTCTTAAACAAAACTATCAAATTCATAGGAGGTTTTAATCTATGGCAACCAAGAAAAAAGAACTTCTGGAACAGGAGGCTCCTGTTACCGAAACCGTTATGTCGGAAGGCGAAACTCTGCCGGCCGATACTGCTCAACCTGAATCCCTTCCTGCTGACGCTGGCGATGGTCTGGATTTGAACGAACTGCTGGGGCAGATGGATCAGCCCCTGGAGGACACCTCTGCCGAAGATATGGCTGAAGATCCCCTTCCTGAACTCACCGAGGAGGAAATGTTCGGGGATACGCCTGCTGAAACAGACGATCAAAGCGCTGCTCCCACTGATATGCCGGAAGACTTTGATGTGCAGCCGCCTGATGTTTGCGAAGATAACGCCGACGCTGTGCAAGAACCCCCTGCATCTCCCAAGCCCAAGCGTACCAGCCGAAAGAAGAAAGAAGCTGCTGCTCCTGAAGAAACTGTCACAGAGGAAGTCCCTGCCGAAACAACAGAGTCGGTGGATACAGCCGACTCTATTCTTGATACGGAGGAACCTGCTGTGGAGCCTGATGTTCCTGTTGGAAGAAGCTGCCGCTCCTGCCCCCACTCCTTCTCCTCCCCGGCGCCAGCCCCGCCCCCAGCGCAGCGAGGCCTCCGTTCTTACCATCCGCAGCCGGGATGATGTCGAGACTGCCGAAGACCGTGATAATGTAATCTGGCATGAGATCCATAATGCCTACCGCACCCGCAAGATCATCACCGGCAAGCTGGGCGGCATTGAACAGCTGGACAACCGCAAGACGGTGGCAGTTGTGGATTACAAGGGGTTCCGTGTCATTATCCCTATCAAGGAAATGATGATCAATCTGGGCCGCAGCCCTTCCGGTCAGGAATACGCCGACCTTATGCTGCGCCAAAATAAGATTCTTGGCAACATGCTCGGCGCTGACATTGACTTCATCGTGCGTGGTATCGACTCCAAGACCCGCAGCGTAGTTGCCAGCCGCAAGGAGGCCATGCTACGCAAACGCCAGATTTTTTATCTGGATACGGATGCTGCCGGTATGTACCGTATCTATGAGGGCCGCATCGTCCAGGCGCGTGTGATTGCTGTGGCCGAAAAGGTTGTGCGCGTGGAAGTCTTCGGCGTTGAAACCTCCATTCTTGCCCGTGACCTTGCCTGGGACTGGATTGGTGACGCCCATGAGCGTTTTTCCGTAGGCGACGAGGTGCTGGTCCGGATTCTCAGCGTGCGGCGCAACAGTCTGGAGGACCTGGGCATCAAGGCTGACATCAAGAGTATTTCCGAGAACACCGACAGGGACAACCTGCAGAAGTGCCGTATCCAGGGCAAGTATGCCGGCCGTGTCACAGATGTCCACAAGGGCGTTGTCTATGTACGTCTCTCCAATGGCGTCAATGCGGTAGCCCACTCCTGCTATGACTACCGGATGCCCGGCAAAAAGGACGATGTATCTTTTGCCGTCACCCGTCTGGATATGGAGCGGGGTGTGGCCGTAGGTATTATCACTCGGATCATCCGTCAGAACCTGTAAGCAAAACAATGCCAGGGGAGCAGATAAACCACTGCTCCCCTGGCTAATTTTTGTCCACAGTTTTGTTTCATATTGCACTTACTCAAGCGCAAGCAATACCTCTCCGAGTTTCTTCCACTGCTCTACCACAAAATCAAAAGACAGTGTATCTTCTTCCGCAAAAACATAGTTACGTTGCATATTCTGATAGTCCTTACGAAGTGCTTCATTATCAGAAAACCCTCTGAGCAACTGAAAATCAGAAAACTTCTTTTCCGCCAGATCACTGCCTGTTCTTCGGGTCTCTTCCAGTCTTTTATATCCCAGCATCTCAAGGAATATCTGCTGATTTTGAATCATTTCCTGAATCTGCTTTAAGTCGAACATGACACTGACATCGTAAAGATGTTTTGCCACATCAAAATACATCTTACGCTCATAATAGAATTCAGCAGCAAAAATCTTGTCGGCAAAAATCCTCTCTAACCGAATCGTGTTAATCATAAAAGGGACAACATCATATTGTGACCGAAGAATATTTCGCTGTTCTTCGGTGGCATAGGTGTAAAGTATCGGTTCAATTTCAAGTGGTGTAAAAGGCTCGCTGACAGTAAAAGATGTACCTTCTACTTTGACATATCCAAACCGTTGGAGCGGATCATCCGTGTCAATGCCTACAAGTGGAGTGTAATCATAGACAGTTGTGATACTACCTTTCCGATCATCTTCGAGATCCTTTCTGGATGTGCGTGGCAAGGCCTGATATTTCTTTGTTGCCATCTCCAGCCGTTTCTTAGCCTGGCTGTTACTGCAATTATCGATGCACACCGTCAAGTCAATATCCTCTGAAAACCGGCGGATACTTTTCTGTGCTTTATACAGGGCTGTTCCACCTTTAAAATAGGCTGGTAATGTTACCTGTTTCCCTGCCAACTCCCTCAACAGTAGCGTAACATAATAGTCCTTCTCCAAAATATCAGCCCGAATGCTACTATCCTCATGGATTAAATTGATAATATTCAAAAAAGCAAATTTATCCTCGTGCAGTTTCATAACTACCCTCCAACAAAATGTCTATGGTCCGAAGCAAAGTTTTTTGCCCATAATATTTTCTGGCCATCAGAATCAACATCTCAGTTTTCAATGTAAATTCCTCAACAGTAGCTCTTACCACATCAATCGGCTTTGCAGTATCTACTGGCGCCATATCCAGTTCTCTGATTGCATCCAAAATTTGCAGATATCGAAAATTTCCAGAATTAACTACAATAGGCGGTTTCCGAATCTCAATCTGCATTCCTTCGGGAATTCGTTTTGTATGCAGGTTGGTTGCAATGCATCTCCTTTTTGGCATTTGAGAAACAAGACCAATACGATTTAATGCAGACAACCCTGTTTCATATCCAATTATCTCGTTTTCTTTCCGAAGTAACTGCTTACAAAAAAGTGTTTCTTTATCTGGAGTATAATATCCAAATGCTGTTTTTACTCTCCTGCAGTAAATTCCTTTGGTTAGGCGCATAATCTGCCCCTCTTTTTCAAGCCGAGCCATATTTACATTGACTGTCTTTTTTACCATCGCTGTATCAAGTAAAAGCCGTTCCGCCACATACTCTGCGACTTGTTCGGTTGTAATTGTTTGATCTGGCTCCAGAGCAGTCAGATACTGCATGATCAAATCCCGGTACTTTATCTTTTCCATACAGATCTCCTTTCTGTTGCGCTTGTTATTATAATACTCAATTTTTCTTTATTTTATGTATTCATAATAACACTTTTTCTTGTTGCAGTCAATGGGAGAAAAAAACAGATATACTCCAAGTCCAGTTTCTCATTTTCAGTTACATCTTCCTACACACTGAACATGGCAGAGGAATCTGATGGCACCAACAGTTATTTCAAACTGATTGGCATAGTAAAAGAGGTGCTGGATGAAGGAACACCCCTTGTAGTAGACGAACTGGACGCTCATCTGCATCCCCTCCTGACAAAGCATCTAGTCTCACTTTTTAACAGCGTGGAATTCAATCCAAATGGGGCCCAGTTGATTTTCACATCATACAATACCAATCTTCTTGACTTGGATGTGCTGAGGAGAGATCAGATCTGGTTTGCCGAAAAAGATGAACTGACCGCTGCTACCGATCTGTTCTCTCTCCAAGCTTTTTCTATTCGTAAAGATACCAAGCTGGAAAAAGGCTATTTGATTGGACATTATGGTGCGATTCCTTTTATTAAGGGTGGGCTGTAATTGGCAGAAAATTGTCTCTACATTGGCACAGTCCTGCCCTTTCGCCGTAAATCCATATCTGTTATACTTGGTACAGTCAAAACTTTGCATAGCAGCCGCTCCGGTTTGGAGCGGCTGTTTTCAATTTAAGTAAAGGTGGTGGTTTCTATTCTCTTTCAAAAAGCCCGGAAAATGCTGAACAACGAACGGGGCGAGGCCAACTATTTCAGTACGGTGGTCTTTATCTTCATCGCTGTCCTGCTGCTGGCCTTCCTGCTCCTGTATGCTTCCATCCGGATCACCTGCATCAACATCCGCAACGGCGCTAAAATGGAGTTAAATAACCTCAGCGGCACGATTTATGCAGACACCTACCGCTCCCAGCGTGAGACCAACTTTGAAGAGTAGCCATCGTGGGAACCTCCGGCAGCGGTAAATCCACGCTACTGAACATGATTGGCGGATTGGATGTGCCCACCTCTGGTCAGGTGGTCGTGGATGGCAAGGAGCTGTCCAAACTCAAAGACGAGGAACTGACCGTTTTCCGCAGAAGAAAGATCGGCTTTATCTTCCAGAATTACAATCTGGTGCCGGTGCTGAATGTCTACGAAAACATCGTGCTGCCTGTGGAGCTGGACGGAAACAAGGTAGACAAAAAGTTTATGAACGAAGTCGTCCAGATGCTGGGGCTGGAGGATAAGCTGAACAATATGCCCAATAACCTCTCCGGCGGTCAGCAGCAGCGCGTAGCCATTGCCCGCGCCTTGGTGTCAAAGCCCGCTATTGTTTTGGCTGATGAACCCACCGGCAACCTGGACAGCAAGACCAGCGCCGATGTGCTGGGGCTTCTGAAAACCACAAGTCAGAAATTCCACCAGACCCTCGTGATGATTACTCATAACAGTGAGATCGCCCAGCTTGCTGACCGCATTATTCGGATCGAGGATGGTAAGATCGTGCAGTAAAGGGGGTGGAACTATGAATGACATTCTATTTGGCAATAACAACAAGGCTGTCATCAAAAAGCTGGCAAACCGCAGTTTTCGCAGTAACAAAATGCGGAATGTAATTGCAGCCATTGCGATTGCCCTGACAACTTTTCTCTTTACGGCAGTCCTGACCATTGGTATGGGAGCCAAGGGAACGCTGGAGTACAATATGGCAAAGATGATCGGTACTGGCGCGGATGCACTGGTACAGGGTCTTTCCGAAGAACAATTCCAGCAGTTAAAAGAAAATTCCATGTTTGAAAAGGTGGGCTGTTGGGTGCCCATTGAGATCATGACCAACACCAACCGGATGGTTGCGGAAATTGATTACGCAGATCAGCCACAGTTGGAGCTTCGGATGCAGACGCCGCGCACAGGCTCTGCTCCCGAAAAAGCAAATGAGGTTTTGGTTTCTGCCAACATTCTGAATGATTTGAACATCGAAGAAAAAATTGGGGCAGAAATTCCTATCGAATTTAAGAATCGTCAAAGCGGCCAGATGTATCATTTTGATATGATTGTATCCGGTATTTACGACACACCAAACGAAAAATCGGAATCAGTCATTGTTTCCAAAGCCTTCATGGAAGAAAATCCAGAGATGATGCGCGAAATTGCCCAAGGGCGTGAGGGCTGTGGCATTTATGATGCTGATGTGATTATGCGGGATAGCTCCATGGTAAAGGAGCGTATCTCGGAGTTTGTACGCAGCATTGGCGGTAATCCAGACGATAGAAGTGCTGAGAATTATGTCCGTGTAGCCCCCAACACTTTCCTTTCCAACAACAGCGGCGGCTCTATCATGTGGCTGGTAGCAGGTGTATTTGGCGTCCTATTCATGTTCTGTGGGTATCTGCTGATCTACAATGTATTCGAGATTGCAGTTACCAACGATATTCGGCAGTATGGCCTGCTACGGACGGTGGGGACTACTTCCCAGCAGATCAAGCGTTTGGTCAACCGGCAGGCGCTGTACCTGTTCCTGATTGGAACACCATTTGGCCTGCTTTTTGGCATCCTGCTCGGACGCAGTATTCTGCCTGCGGCACTCCAGATGTTTGCTGCCGATTATAGTGGTAAAAACATTGAGGTCAGCACACTTCCATATTTGGGTATTATCGTAGGTGCGATCCTATTCTCAGGACTTACGGTTTATATCAGCACCAGAACGTCGGTGAAGAAAGCCTCCCGTGTGTCACCTATCGAGGCTATCCGCTATGTAGAACAGGATGCGGTTTCCATAAAGCGGAAAAAGACAAATACCGGAGCAGTTATTCCTCGCATGGCGAAGGCCAACCTCCAGCGCAATAAGCGCCGGACGGTCTTTATTGTGATTTCCTAACTTTGAGTATTGTCCTCCTGAACTCGGTATTTATCTTCAGCGGCAGCTTTGATGAAGATGTTTATATCAAAACCCATACCAAAAGTGACTTTGCGGTTTACAACCCGGACATTCAAGCCGCATGGGGAGATGAATTTGGACACAGCTGCACTGTTTCAGAAAAATCGGTAGAGGAAATTGAACAGCAGCCAGGTGTAATGAATGAAGTCCGCCTATACCGTAATACTTTTGAGGATGATCATATTGCCTGTGATTGGGGTCCTTCTTTCTCGATTGATAATACGGATAAATATGCCTATGTACTTCCTGATTCATTAAATCTCGGCTGGACTGAGGATGGAGAGGATTATGCTGCGTTGACTGCGGATAACCTTCCGCTTGGAAATGTGTATGGCTTCTCTGAAAATCTCCTGAACAAGATGGACATTATTGAGGGCGAACGCGATGTGTCTGTCCTGAAAGAAAAACTCTGGAATGGCAACAATGTAATTTTAGTAAGCCACTATGACGATAAGGGAAACTTAAGCGGTGGTGCGGATAATGTCTATTATTTTGGTCTGTCGGTTGGAGACACCATTCAATTTTATGAAAATGGAGCTCCGACTGAGGAGTTTACAGTGATTGCAAAGGCTGCTGTTACGAGCAATGAAATGACCTTGACTAGCGGTGGCTCCAATATTGCAACAGATGTTGGTGGACCAAAGATCTATATGTCAGAAAATAAGTTCAAAGAGATTTATGAAACCCCTACCTTGTACGGTTTCCTCTTTGATGTAGAGGAACAGTATCAGCAGGATATGGAGAACTATCTGATGCGGGACACCGATGTTTCCTATAACTCTATTTCAACGCTGAGAGCTAATGTTTTAGGCATTAAAGAATGTTGTCCTGCTGGTTGGTGGAATGATAGGTGCTGTATTTGCTTTGGTGGGCCTGATCAACTTCATCAATCTGGTTATGACCAATATCGTTACCCGCCGTCATGAGTTTGCCACCATGCAAAGCATTGGTATGACGAACCGGCAGCTCCGAAAAATGATGATTTTGGAAAGTTTCTCCTATGTGCTTCTGGCAGGGATTGTCGGCACATTAGTTGCGGCGACACTTGGCATGACATTACTAAGAGCATTTGTAGAAAACGGTCCTACCAGTATGATGATGACATTCCAGATAACCTTGCTGCCTGCGCTGATTATGCTGGTTCTCTTTCTGGTACTGGCATTTATCGTTCCGGTTGTCGCACTCCGGCTCCTTAATAATCGGAGTGTCGTAGAGCGGCTTCGGGTAAATGAATAACAGGCGCAGCCATATCAAGTGAATACTTCCCGCGCCGTCGTATGCGGCTGTGGGACACGGAAAACCGGGGGATTTTTCTCCCGGTTTTTCAAATGTCACGAACTTGTGACATTTTGGGCCGAATTTAGCGGAAATTTTTGTGGCTCGTGACATTTCTGTGAGGTTTGTTCGTTACAATGGGTCTAAGTTAAAGAAAGGATGGTGTTCTCTATGAGCATTTTGCAAACGACTGAACTGAAAAATACTACGGCACAAAGCCGAATATCACAAAGGCCCT
>VOFG01004655.1_pt1 | contig 33715 bp, 42 predicted proteins | sample 5384171 | NCBI WGS metagenome assembly VOFG01 (sample SAMN12384726, study PRJNA508395) | human gut metagenome | isolation source: healthy gut F | host: Homo sapiens
TCAAGTATACTTCGTTCAGTTACGTATTGCTACATATGTAATTGTGGTCGAGTCGCTTTTCTGGGAATATTCCTGTTTGGCTACGTCTCCCGGAGCACAGATCATGTGATGTTCGATTATTGGAATAGTAATGTCAAAACATATGAGCCGCCATAATTCAAATCCCAGAAAGATAGGGTTGAATTATGTGACTTCCCTCTCTTCAGGATTTTTAACCTAGTACTTTGTATCCGGTTGCAATAATAGTTTACGTTTATAAGATTTTGCCATACTCCATTAAAGCAGTGGAGGATGCTGCAGGGCTTTCCGGCCAGCACACGTTCCACCTGAGCATCGGTAACAGGCACCCCAATCCCGAACCTGTTCCTTTGTTTCGTCGATGCATCGGATCATGCCGAGACGCTTCTAAAAGGGCGCAATACCCCTTGTACCTTGAGACTTGAAATTTGCCTGTGTGGAGGATTCGTCAATCTATCTATGAAGCTGTCGGAAACTTCTACAGTTCCGACAGCGGGAGAAAAAAAAAGCAAAAAAGCGGAGCCTGTCTGAAAAAAATCAGACGGAGCCCCGCTGCGGCGGATCTTACTGCGGTTTGCCGTTTGGACATCTATGGTAAAACGGTTTCCCGCATTTTGCTCAAAAAGCCCGAAAACCCGCATAAACACTAGAAAAATTGGGTGACATCTTTTATGTCACCCAATCATGGATTACGCGACGGAAAAGATATCATCGTAAAATGAGAACGGAGGAGGTTCTGATCAGACCGACCTCATAGTACAAGAACGGGTGTCGAAAAAAAGTTTCGCTTTACGCTTGACAACATTGGTTATATCCATATACGATTATAGGATATAACTCCCAATGTTACCAAGGAGCACGATGCCAAACTTTGATGTCGAATTTTTTTGAAAGGAATCCGAAGACGGTACATTTCCCGACCGAGGAATTCATACTTTCCCCAAGATATGCAGGCAAGAAACTTTTTCGCTTACTGGAACTCTTTGAGGTAAATGGAAAATAGTCTTCGAGAGCCATACTCAAAATCCCTCGATGACGGTATTTTGAGATCCGCGCAAAACAGGGGGAATAATATTACGAGAGTTCTGTATCGTTATCGGCCGCAAGATTATACTCACGAATGGCTTTACCAAAAGACTCAAAAACACCACCCGGAGAAATTGAACTGTCCAAGCAGTATCGTTCGAATATGAACAGCGAAAGGAGAATTTATAATGGGCAAAAACTTTAGATAAACCCTCAATAAGCAAATGGCAAATCCGGAATTCAAGGCTGAATATGATGCACTTGAACCGGAGTTTCAGATCATCCAGGCAATCGTCGACGCCAGAAATCGTTCGGGTCTGACCCAAAAAGCAGCTTTCGGAAAAAGACCGGTATCGCACAGGCAGATATCAGCAAAGTGGAAGAAACGGCAACGCTAACCCCATCGCTCCGAACACTCCAACGCCTCGCTGCCGGTATGGGTATGAGTCAAAATTGAATTTCAATCCACAAACGCTGTAACATGAAAGATGGCACTCGGAACTCTTGGTTCCTGGTGCCATTTTCGGTCTGAAGCTGGTCAATCACATTGTCGCTGCTTGCCGACTTTTTCACTTCAACTATTCGTCATTAGAACCGGCTCCGGTCAATCTGATTATGATGGTATGATTGTTGGATCAAGCATTTTCTCTCACCAGTGGTGAGGGATTTTACGTTGTCGCTCTGATTTTTGTTTTGATGTCTCGTTTTTTGAGTTTCCAACCCGACCTCTGTTTATTTCTATGACTAAATTCAATGTCAATCTATGACTTCCTATGACTAATTTTAGTCGATTTTAACTATATCACAAGTATCTATTCCCCGTCATAAGAGATTAAATTTTTTTTCTGAAGGTGCTGAAATAACAGTTAACCTGTTCGAACTTTCAGACCTACGCATTTTGTCAACGCTTTTCGGTAGGTGTTTTACCAATTGGAACGAAAACAGACCACTGTGACAAAATAGAACAAATCGCTTTTTTGAGGTGATAATATATGGGTAGAAACTCCTGATATAAGTGGATAGCTTGTGGGCATATGATATTTGCAATATTGGGAGAATAAAGAAAGAATGTGTTACCGATGTACCAAGAAGAGCCACCCGAGTTGTCGGGTTCCGGGTATATATGTTGAGATGTAGCCGGAACATAATTCTATATGCAATTCATGAAAATTGAGGAATACAGATGCACTCCTCATGAATTCATGGATTGCAAAAAATACACGGCGAGTTGAAATACTCCGAATTTAAGATGGAAAGGTGACGCTAATCATGAAAAAAGTATTTTCGCTGTTGTTAGCATTATCAATGTTGATAACAGGAAGTTTTGGCGTAATGGCTCAGGCTCAAACGATGGAGCTGACAAATTTTGATGAAATCAATTTTCAGATCACGTCAAAAGAAAATCCTGATGCCTACATTGAGTCGAGATTTGTTCCCGGAAATAGTGCGTACGCTCGTTCTTCAGAAGATGGAAAGACATTGGTGGGCTATGTCGATGCCACAGTATATGTTGAAGAAACATATACAAAGGGTGAAGACGGCAATATTTTCACCACAGATAGTAGGCTTCTGTCAGAAAGAAAGTTATGTCCATTGGAAAAGTGAATTTGATGTTCCCGTACAGTCAGTGCAACCGAGATCAGTACGATTGGTGATAAAACTACTTCTCGCGGTAAATTGACAATACGGTTTTACAGTAATGGCCTATAGTCAAGCTCGTCGCTACCAATTGAATCTTACTTCGAATTGGTCTGGCTAAGTTGGTTGTCTACCGGTGATACCGAATTCCTCCTGGATTTGGGGGATGATATCATGGGGTTTGCCTGGGGCGGTGGATACGATTTTGATGGCTGCGGATATGACCTTCTTGACGCATTTGGCAATCATGGTAGAGCGGCAAGCATATATACAGTCGAAAGCTAATTGCGGCGTCGCTTGGAATTTCAATGAACATACCACAGTAGCGGAATATGATGACTATATTACAAGAGCACAATGCTTTGACGAATATAAATAAAAATGTTGTGACAGGTGGTGGAAATACGACATCTGTGCTTTGAGGAGAGCAATCTTCATACTTGGGCAACTGTGAGTCCCTTCTGTTTCATGGTCTGTGAGTGGAAGTGGCAGTGAGTAGCAGTTTTGGGCTGTCTTCTCCATCAAGTCCAGAGTTGGTCCATCCAAGCGGTAGTTACAGGCATGCACCATACTAGAGTTGTTGAAAATGGGGCTATGGATAATTTGTTCTGCTTCTATTTTCATGTTGATTAGGAGTTGATTATATGATAAACAAAAGAAAAGAGCCATACACCTTTGATAGTTGTTATATTCCTAGTTTGCACTAATTGTAGCAGGATTGTATCTGCGTATTCTGAAGTTTGACATAAAGAAGTGAAGATATGGTTGCAGCGATCAATGTTACAACGACAGGATCTTCTGAAAATATTCCTCTTGCTAGCAAGCAATAACGATCACAGGATAGTTTTCAAGAAGCAGAATATAATAAATTGATTATCCTTAAAAAGAACTGGATGACCGGTAGGTATAGTTGCTGGGGAACAGCGAGTACATTGTCTACAGTTGGAAACCCTATCAAAGTGTTGATTCACATAACCGGCATAGTTGTTGTATATGGTAATAACTCTGGATATATGTGCTACGTCGTATATGATAAGTACGGAGATGATACTTATGAAAAACGGGCTTCAAGATTATATTTTGGATATAGTTATTCAAAGCGATGATTCTCGGGCTGTCACGGGCGAGTCTCTATAAAGGATGACGTCGTGTTGCAAGATATAGATGCTGCATCACGGTGAAAAGGTAGCAATTGTTAAATTCAAAGTATCCCTCCTGGACGATTGCTTTATTGAAGAGACTTCTCGGAATCATGTCTGAATCAATCAAATCAACTCAACGGAAGTGATATCTCGAGTAGTTGCGTTGCCCTCTTGCTCCAAAAGGATACCCTCATTGATCAAGACAGGTGTTCCTTATATCCCCAGTGCCCTTTTCTTCTTTGCGCTGGAACATCAACTACCCAGAACCTACCGGTAGATACCCAATACAATTCGCCTGGAAATCTCTGTATAACTGGCACACTCACCATCCCAATCGCTAAGATGTTCATGGATTCCTTCTATTGAAGTATATATTGTGCCACATTGATTGCGTATTGATATGCCGGATCACTTTTCAATAACCATCTTCTTCCCAATGTCCCTGTTCCTCCTGCGCAGGTACGTCTACAACCCAGACCTTTTCGGGTTCCGGCGTCGCAGTCGGAACAGGTGTGGACTTCATGGTTGGTACAGCGGTGGGCGTTGAGGTCGATTCTGCCGTAGGCTTTTGGGGTGGGTGTAACGACTGGCTTGTCGCTTTGGCTTTGTTGCCGTGGGCTTCACCGCAGGCTTCGCACTGCTATCCGACTTACTGCTTTTGCAGTCTTATCCACGTCACCTTTATCCGGCGCACTTGTCGGTTTCGCAGTCGGCTTGACGGCAGGCACTGCTTCCTTACGGCTCTCCATTTTACTGCTTTCAACCTCGCTTACAACAGAAGATTTCGAGTCGCTTTCGGGGACGCTACCGGCATGACTGCTGCAAGCCGAAACGCATAATCAGAATAATGAGCACCGCAATTCCCAGCGCGATGCCGACGACCTTCTTTTGCTAAGTCTCTTCATGATAAAATCACTCCCTTTTGCAATCTTTCAACTTCTCACACCAATTATAGTTCAAAAACTTTTTTACTGCCAAGCGAAAACTCCGAACTCGTTTCCACTTTTTTATTGATTCTCTCGAACCTTTTTGATAGAGCTCTCACCAGTACAAGAACAGCGCCACCTATAATGAAGCCGAAGAAAATTCCTTCAATATACTTCTCCATCCAAGTGGAGGCTTCGGCTCAGTAGCCTTCGTCTCTTCGGTGATTTCTTCCTCGTCAGCTGATCCTGTGTCCGCGTACCAGCAGTCGGTGGGTGTTGACGCTTTAGGGCGTGCAGGTGACGAGCGTCACAGATCTTTTGTCCTGCCAGATCTCTATGGCTTCGATGTCGGCAGGATCGGTGACGGTGATCGTGTCGACTGCATAGGTGAGCGTATCGCCCAGCACATGAAGCAGGATCAGATCTCCTTTGCACCTTGTCTAAGTCGGTAAACATCCGCGCGTCGGACATCCCCGAATGCGGAGATCACGGCGGCGTGCTTTTTGCCGCCGATTGGCGAGGAGGTACCGGCATATGACCGGCGCCTTTCTGTAAGGAGGGATTCCGCGACACGTATGATAGATCGGCAGATTCACATCAATCACAGGAATCTCCACATACCCATGATACCGTTCCCAGGAGAGATTCAGCAGGCTGTCATATCATCCACCGCTGCCGCCGGGTCGAAGCTGCACGCTGTATAGAGATTCGTTGTATTCCTGTGCGGCCCTGAACGCTTCCCGGATGCTTTTCATCCTCCAGCTTCGCTATGGCCTCGTTGTACTGCACCTCCAACCGTAGACCGTACCCGCTCTCCGTACCAGTTGGAGATCAGCGGATAGAGCATAAGCCCTAATGCCGATCAGCAGGAGCAGAATGAAACATAGAAAGGGAACAGAAAACTTTTTTCATTTTGGATCAATCCTCCGTCTTTTTCGCAACAACCAGCAGCCGCCCGTCATTTTGGTGTACTCACAGGTCGAAAGTGTGATCAGCTTGTCGCCGTATTCGGCGTTCACGCCGGTATCATACAGCGACAACCTTTTGCAGTCGGAAACATACTTCGAACTGGCTCTTGAGAGCCCCTGTGTACTCGTACCGAAAACTGTCCGGGCGATACGCCGTCGTCACAATGACCGCAAGGATCTCATACTGGCGATCTCATCCAGGCGTGTCAAAACGGATGGTTTTGTGTTTTCCTAAAAGGACTTTTTCTTATACAAATCTAAATCGCTGAACATCCATGGCATATGATGACCGTAGAGAATGAGGTTGTCACTCGTCTTGAGATCACAGTTCTCTTGAATATACGGCGTACCGATTGCTGTACTCCTTGTCGAGAAGTTCCTGCGCAGATAGAAATTGAAATCATCCGGCGTCTGCATCACCGGGTAATCGATCGTCGTTCCTTCAATCCGTATCCACCCGACCATGTCGGCGTTCTGTTCTGCGAGAGCGCGGTACACCGCAAGCAGACTGTTTTCTGTTTCAGCAGGAGGCTCATCCGGAGCTTCCTGCTTTGTCGTTTGCGCTTCTGTTTACGGCCGACGCCAGCTCCCGGAATGCGCTTCGGCCCTCATCCTTTGATGCTGACTGTCAAGCAGCAGATAACCACAGACGACCGCGATCAGCAAAAACAGGACGGCAAGTGCGGTAGATTGTTTGCTTAGTTATTCTCATAGACAGCTCCTTCATTTTATTTTCAACAAAACCCACACGCTGCGGTATGGGCTTTGGTTGGGGGTCAGCAGTCGCCCGCTGACCCCGCGGGAATGGGGGAATGTATATCGAAAATGAGGTGTACGCTTACTGTTCGTCAGTCTTTCTCTTCTTCGCAAGAATGAAGAAGATGAAGGCTGCACTCGAGACTTACGATCAGGACACCACCGACGGCGAACAACCATGCCCGTTTTCTGTCTGCGGGAGATCGAAGCCAGTGTGTTGATAACGCTCATCGGTACGATAGCGGAAACAGAGCCGTTATCCTCGATCATACCAACTGCCGTCACCGTTGACGGTTGCTGTTGCTGTAATGCCGGACTTGCCGCACACGTCGCGAATCACACCGCTCTCAGCAGATGTAATCGCAACTGTGATAGAATCCTTGAGCAGCGATATTGTGGCCATCGTCTGTTGCGATCTCGGTGATGAATATACTCATCATCTTCAAGACCCTTAACAGTGAGTGCGCCGGTGGGAACCGGAATAAAGGTCGTTGCATCTGCTTCGCTTATCCGCCTGATCCTTGACGTAGTAGATGCCCTCCGTCTCATTCGCTCTGCGGTTACCCAGTACTTATCGGTATTGTTGTAGAGCTTGAACTGGACATTTTTGAAGTCACCCTTGCCGTCAGAGAACTGCTTGAGGAGATCCAGACCGTACACGTAGAAATGGCAGTCGTCCTCGAGTGTATCATAGGAGGTGGTGTTTGTGCGCTTCCATGTCAGTACAACGTCGTTCGGGTTGCCGTTGTCGCCGTAAACGGTATCAACAGAAGAATTAACTGTTGCCTTAGGTGATGCGCATGGTGCAGCCGGAGTAACCTCTGTACAGGCTTGTTGCAAGGTCATACACAGCGTCGCTGTTGTTGATCTCACTGAGACCTGTATCGGTCATCTCGATTTTTCATGGTTGTCGCGTTGTTTGCTGCCGTGCCGTAGGTAACAGTGAACTTGTTGTCGGCTTCCGTCCATGTTGCGATCTTATCTGTGCAAAGCCCCTTGTCTGTGAACCATTCAATCTGAACATCCTTCTTGTTGTACTCGATACCCTTAGAGTGTATCGACGAAGGTGTAGGTTGTCAGAGCGGTCGCATTGGGTGATTTGTCGGGAGAGTGGAGATGATCTGGTAGTCAACGATGTCACCGTCAGAGCCTGTGCCTGTGTGAGCATAGCCGTCGGTGATATCGTCTATTGTGCCATTGTGTTTACCTGTGTCGACCTTGTCCTCACGCAGAGTCTTCTCGAGCGTCGGCATACCGGTTTCGTTCTTCGGATACACGGTGACGTCATAGTTCCAGTTATCGCGTCGATGGTGGTCATCGGCAGAGAAACGAGGAACGGAGAGGTTGTGTCCTTTGACGTTCTCCGGCACATAGGTTTCAACAAAGGATGTAAAGCCCTGATCCATGCCTGTCTTACTGGAATGGCCGTTTGCGTCCGTCTCGGTCATATCCATTACCGCCGTTGTCTCTTACGAACTTCTCAAGAGCGTTCTTTGTCTGGCTCTCAATCGTCGTGAGCTGACCGGAAAGACCGTCGATGAGAACATCGGATACAGTAGAGATTACCGCCGTCCGTTCTGTAAGCGTCGGACGCGTCCAGACCAAGAGCTGTGAGGAACTGGGTTGTCTTGGCATTGTCGGGCATCTCATAGAGCACCATGTCGCCTTGTAGCCGTCTGCTTCCGGTGCGGGTATGTGGTCACGTCCGCGACCTTTGCATAGGTGAAGACAACACCCTGAATGGCGTATTCTGCCAGTGCGGTTTCAACCGCATCATCCGGCAGAGCCGGTGGAAACGTAGGAATCGGTGTTCAGCACACCGTCCTCATGGGCTGCCGTAAAATCGTACTTGTAAAGTTCAAGAGACGTTTACGAGTTGTGTCGATCGTTGCATTGGGGACTGTTGCCGCCGATGCAGCAATGCTGGAGCACGCCATGACTGCTGCCATAGCTGCTGCTCCGAGTTTTGCGATAATGCTCGCTTTTTTTCATTTTCTACATTCCTTTCAAAGTTTATTTTTATATTTCAAAGGGTGTAAAATCCCTCGAATCCTGTTTTACCGGCCCTTGCGTAAAACCCGAATCGAACCGACACAGAAAAACAGACCGATAAAGATCGGTACTGTGCCGACCGAAGATACAGGAAACCACTGCCGCCCGAATTGGGCAGTTCAGGTTCGGTTATTGACCGCCGTGATCTTGACGTCGGTGATCTCCCGTGTCGCCGTTCACATCAGGCAGACTGCCGTCATACAGGACAGTCGTCATGGGTGTACTGCCGTCACGGGTCGCAATCTCGGTCAGACGATACCGAATCTTCACAGTCTGATTGTCGATCTGTAATCCCGTGAATGCCGCGATACCGTCATCTCCTGTAACCAGCACACCGTCCTTGAGGCCGGAACTGTCACAGCCGCCAATCGATACCTCGCTGCCCGCAGGACGGGCAACGACCGCTTCCATGATGCGCCGTCATCCACAGAAAACTCCAATAAAAAAAACACCGGACATGGGTGTTCCTGCGGAGGTTCACTTTGCACACCGAGATCGAGCCGACGCTCGGTGTGTTTTCTCAGGTAACGGTAATGACCTGTTCGTCATACCCAATGGCGAAATCATAGATCGTACTGTCGAGATCGTAGCCCTTTGGCGCTTCGATCTCCTGATAGTGGTATGAGCCGTACCGCAGGTTCTCAACAAGGATCTTGCCGTCCTTGCCGGTTGTCTTCGCTGCAACGGCCCTACCGTCGCATCTGTGATCTGATACTCCGCGCCCTCAAGCGGTGTTGTACCGTTGTGGTCGACCTTGATGATCTGCAAACTGCCGCGAATAAGCTTGTTATGGAATCGTACAGGTGTAGCCTGCCCCTCTGTGAGTGTGACAGTCTGAGATGCAGGCTGCACATAACGATCCGGCGTGTCGATCTCCGTAATGGTGTACTGGATCTTCTGCTTACCGTCGATGTCCGAGTAGATCGGGAGATTACTAACCGCAATTTGACCGTTTGCGCCTGTCGTGACGGTCTGCGACCAGTTATCGATGTTTCGTGTGATTTTGAATTTCAAACCCCGCAACAACACCATCGTCAGAATGTTTTGACGATATTTGCTGTACCGGGCTTCAGCTCATTGCGAAGATTCACCTCATACGGAGCATGCGTGGGCTGTCAGCACTTACAGAGACGTCGAAATCGGCGACAAACTTACGGCCCTGCGCCGCCCGCGACCCTGATGGACTGTATAGGTGCCGTACGGCAGAACTTCGTCGTCGCTGTGCCGTCTGAGCCGATCGTGATGAGATCACGCTCGGCGGCTTTTGCGTTTGCATAGCTGCCCGCGCTCTTGAGGTAGACCTCAAACTTTGCTCCGGGTTCAAGCATATCCGGCGCACCGGCCATCTCGGCCGATGACCTTGATCTTATTGAGAAAAACCTGCTCGCGGAAGTCGTCGAGGCTCCAGCTCATATACAGCAGATGTACCGGCGGAGTTAACGGTATAGGTGTACCATCGTATCGAGCTTATAGCCAACCGGGGCTTTTATCTCCTGCACTTTACTGTACCAAGCGGAATATCGAGGAACATCACTCTGCCTTGCGCATTTGTCGTTCCCTGTACACTTTGTGTCTATTCCGTTCACCTTATAGGTCACTTCATAGACTGCTCCGGCCAGAAGAAGCGTTGCCTTGCGGCACACTCTGGCCTGTTCCTCCCATCTTTCTTTACAACCGTTAATTTAATTTTGACGGGTCGTCCACAACATTCAGCGTGTATTACCGCTGCTGATGTTGACAAAGTGGATGGTTGGGTCAAGGACATACCCTTTCAGACAGTAATTTCCTTTACCGCCTAATCAACCATCTTTCAGCTTCTTGCTGAGATTAGATTACCGTTGGTGTCTGTTGTAAATGTAGCCTGTACCGTATCCCTTTGAGTAGTCATGACCGGGTGTCGCATTTTTTGTGTATACGTTATACCCACCCGCCAGACTGTAATTCGGGGTTTTGTTCGTGATTGTCACGTTCGCAGAGAGGTCTTTGTGAGCGTGATATCAAAGGTGTTTTCACCGTATTTGATAACGATGAACGAGTTGTCCGGGGACTTCGGTGTGATCGTCGATATGTGGTTGCCTGAAAAATCAGAATGCCACATCTTGTCCTCGCTGGAGCTGTTACCCCAAAAGAAACCGATGTGAGAATCATTGAAACCACTGGAGGATGCTGCTTTGGGGATCATGACAATAATATCTCCCTTTTCAAGCACACCCGAACTTAACATGTCAGCTTTCGTCGCAAATGTGTGCGCAACGAGATCGGCGTTGCGTACCCACAGCGGATAGTTTGCCGCGCCGCACATCAGCATACGGTTATAAACTGGAGATACTCCATCCCAGTCCCACCACGCGCCGCCGGTGATGTCTGCATTCTGTGTCATATACCATTGGACGGAACCTACCGGACCCGCGCTGTGCGTCAAAGGTCCGATGTTCCGCTGTTCAATCCGCACTTGCTGAGTACATAAGCCACAAAGCCGCCGCAGTTTAGTCCGGCTCTACCGTTGTACGACGGATCGCCATTCGGTGACTGCCAGTCGCGCCCTGATAGGGTGTACCCAAATAGTAGGAGTCGGACACATGAGCAGAAAGCTCTGCTATAACTTCCTCTCGCGTCACGCCGAAATCGGAAATGGTTCTTGTTCCGTTCGGACGATTACACCATTCTTTAACCGTGGCATACGGAAGGTCTGGAGACAACAGCGGCATAATGTCGGATGCAAGGAGCCAGTCTGGACTCACCTTTCTGCCGCTGGATGCCAATGAACTCAAAATGCAAGTGCGCCCCTGTCGCATTTCCAGTATCACCGATACGCCCGATGCGCTGACCGCGCACGACCGTATCACCTTCCTGTACATTGATCTCCGTCAGATGTGCGTATAGCGTGGTTAACTCCTCGCCGTGCTTAATTTGAACCATGTTGCCATAGCTCATAGAGTCGGTTTCATCTTCTGAGCCATCCCATATCTGAACCTGAGTCACTACGCCATCATTCGCAGCAACAACCGGAGAGCCAATATCTCCGGCAATATCCCCATGCCGGATGTTCGGCGCTATATTCCTGTGTCAGGTCATCTCCGTATGGCGCTGGAAATACGAACAGTCCGCCTGTTTCGGATTCGGGCAGATATTCGTATTCGAGATTTATCGGGTTTGGGGTTGGAATTGGCGTGGGCATCTGAGTAGCACTTACGTCAGGTGTAGGCGCTGCATCTGGCTCGGATGCCGTGCTGTCTTCCGTACCGTCGGGATTTTCATCCGCATCCGGTTCAGCCGACGGCTCCGGCAACGGCGGCGGACTTGCCTCCACGGTACCCGAATTATCTTCAGGCGATATAGGAGGTTCATCTGGCACCGTTTCATCGATAGATGCTGCTGTATCCATCGGCGGGCTTTCTGCCCTTCATCCGCAAACGCGGTTAGCGGTAAAGCTGTAATGATACAAGCACCGCCAGCAATACAGCCAGCGACCTTTGAGTTTCCTCATTTTTAACCTTCCTTCTCTGATAGATTATTGAATCCATTATTTTAAGGCTGTATGCTTACAGCTCCGGATTCCCTTGTTTTGTTTTCCCGTTCTTTCCAGCTTTCGTAAAACGCCCGGAATTACTGGGTCCTCTAAAAGCTCAGGCCGATCCTCTAAGGTCTTTGCTTTAAGAAACTTTATTTCCGGCTTTACCCATTTTTTTTCTGTTCCATTTTGATCTTCTCCTAAATTAAAAAATTTCATCATCATTTACGGCTTCTCTTGCTGCTTAACATCGTTGACACTGCGAACGGTGTAGCCCCAATCGAAAAAAGCAGGGACAGAAAAATACCGACAGCGTAGGACCTACCGGCATTTTTCTATGCCTGCTTTTCAATAAAGGGGCTGAGTGATTTCAAAACCGCCTATGAAACGGATTTTAATTTCTTCACTGGAAAGTACAGTGACTTTTTCAACGATACGGTAAACTAGGGTGTCGGAGTATTCCGTCAAGTTAAGATCCTCTGCAGAAATCAGCGCCATGACCTCTTTAGATTTAGCTTCCATTACCTTAGAGTGTTCCGTGCTGTATTCGATCTGTTTTTTTTTTGCTTTAAAATGAAGGATGGATTCGCTGACTTGTTTTAGCTTTGGTCAACGATGTCATTCTCATTAACGGCAAAAATAAGCAGACGGTCAAATTCACTTTCAATTCTTTTATTTGACTTTCAATTACAGCAGGATTGCTCTCATCATCCTCTTCGGCAATACAGCGTATCAGTGTGTCCTGTAGCACCGCTGCCATTTCTTCCTGCTGGCCATAGATCAAAGGAGCGGATAGCATCAATATAGATGCTTGAAGGGCAGTTTCCTTAAGGCTGGGAGAATTTTTGCATGCTTTTGGTCCGAATTCCAGTCGGTTGATGCATCGCCAGACAATCTGCTTCCGCCCATGGATGCTCCAAGTCACCCTACGAAAATAACAACCGCAATCCCCGCAGACCAGTCTCTCAGAGAGGGCGTATTTGCTGGTATATCGGCCGCGGTTCGTTTTGTCTTTTTGACACTTGAGGGCTTTTTGCTTCTTCTTCGGGCAAGTTCTTCTTGGATCTGATAAAACGTTTCTCTTGGAATAATGGCTGGATGGTTATTTTGAATGTAATACTGCGGAAGCTCTCCGTTATTCTTCTTGACCTTTCCCTCCAGAAAGTCCGAGGTGTAGGTTTTTGAAGCAGGACGTCACCTGCATATTTTTCATTTGCAGGATTCGGAGAACCGTCTGCGTCGTCCATTGAGGCTCTCCGGCAGGACTTGGAATACCGGCTTTCTCCAGCTTTTCTTTGATTCCTTGCATGCTGTCGCCATTCAGAAAGCTTTGCGCGATCATACGAATCGTTTCCGCATCCTTCAGAATGATTTCTGGCTCTCCATCGGGCCCCCTCTGAAATGCGAATCCGGTGTAGCGAAAAGTGAATCTCCCTTGCTTGTAGCCCATGTGATTCCCTTGGTAACATTACCGCTGATGGATTCACTCTCGGCTTGGGCAAAGGCGCTCAAGCAGGTCAGAATCATCTCGCTGTTCATGTTTGAAGTATCGATGTTTTCTTTTTCAAATATAACAGGGATCCCCCAGCTTTTGAGGATTCGGATGTGCTTGATACAATCAAGGGTGTTTCTGGCAAATCGGGAGATGGATTTTGTTAAGATGAGGTCGATTTTTTCTGCTTGCAGAGCTCGATCATCTTGTTGAATTGCTCTCTTTTTTTGGTTCGCACCCCGGAGATCCGTCGTCCGCGAAGATCCCGGCCAGCTGCCAGCCCTCATGATTGCTGATTTTTTCGGTATAGTAATCGACCTGTACTTCAAAGCTGTTTTGCTGTTCTTCTTCCTCAGTGCTGACTCGGCAATAGGCCGCTACCCGTAGCTTTCGCTTTCGATGTTGTAAATTTGCAAGCATAGGGTTTGCAGGGATTTCCGTAACTATCTTTCGGTCCATAAGAGCGCTTTTCCCTTCATATTATTTTTTCGTTTATCAGCCGAAGTTGTATGGAGCCATCGGGTCGCAGGATGACCTGTTTCACGGTCTGCTCAAAAAGCTCCCGATCCAGTTCTTCATCGCTGTGATGCTCGGGAAAAGAGCTTTTAGTTTAAGCGTGAGGTGGTCGGATTCTATGATTTTACATGCTCTATATTTTCAGCGGCACATTCTAAAATCATAGGAAGCAGCCTGTCGGATCTACTTCACGCTGATCAAACATCTGATTGATTTCGTTCGTCAATCGAACGGCCTTCATAGAGAGAAAATTATTGGAAATTCTCTCCAGCTCTGTCATCTGCGGGTCGTGACACACGGACAGGAATTTTTCTTTAATAGCATCCAGTAATTCGTTATCCGCAATTGGCCCGATTTTTGTGCCGCAGTCTTTTGCAGTCCCAGTATATTTGGGGAAGACTTCGGCTGTTTCTGCTTAGTGGCTTGCCGCATTGAAAGCAGATTATCTTCTTTGCAGAAAATGGAGTGATGGCTTCGGCGACGCCTTGCTGCTTTTAGTTCCGATACTTGTAAAGCGAGTTCTTCCTGTATGATGGCAGGAAACAATCCCTTTGCCAATAACGCTTATCATCCAAAATTCTGGAGATCATATTCTTGTTCCAGACATTTGCATTTTCTCGAAACTGCAAACCGGTCTGTTCCGCTAGCTTTGCCAGTTGTTGCAGTGACGCTCCGGCGAGATAGCTGCGGAATATGTTTTGTACAAGGTCGCTTTCTTCGGAAATGATTTCGATCTTTCCGCCGATCATACGGTATCCAAAAAGGAAGGTAACGCTTTTTCTTCATCGTAAGCACCGTCCTTCGTCGAGCGCCAAATTGTTATTAAGGTAAAACCGAAATTTTTCCGGGTAAACGACAATTTCCTTTACCATGATTTTGAATATAGAAGGCTCAAATTCCAGCAGGGGAGAGGCTTTATCCAGCAGATCCATCAGCAGTGTGGTACTATCAATAAGGCTACTGAGTTCGTCCGGCCCTTGAAGCTGGCGTAATTCCCGACGCATTCGCTCAATCCTTTGATTGTTGCCATTGCTTCGTTCTATAAAAATAACGGAATCAATATATCCCTTGGCTTGGAGCCTTGCGAGCGAATGATTCTGCTTAACTAAATCTGCTATTTTTTCATTTAAGGCTACGATGTCCGGTCTTGCGAATGTAACCTTGGTTTGTAATTCAAGTAACTGATTCAGCATAACTTTCAAAATGAAATCTCTGTTATCCAACAGTTTGTTATGAACCTTCAGAAAAGCTTTGATAAATTTCATGTTCTTGCACGATACCCATAGGACAGAGGTCTTTATCCTGCAAGTGTTTGCAGCAGGACCACCGAACAAGTCCTTTCTGAATACGGCGATGGAAGGTCGATCCGCATGCCCGCATTTCACAATTTGGCTAAGCGGATAGCTGCTTGCATTTGACTTTGAGATGGTCTTCTGTTGAAGCAATACTTGTACAGTTTCGAAAATTTCCCGAGATATGATAGCTGGATGAGAATTTCTAATATAGTACTTTGGAAGCTGACCAACATTGCGAACCTTTTTCAACGGCAGTTCGTCAGGAGTGAAGTGCTTTTTGAGCCAATGAATCGCCTACATATTTCTCATTGGTAAGTATATATTGGATTGATGTGCGATTCCATTCAGAATGGTTTTCGGAAGCTATAGATTTCTCATTCTGATTCAGTTCTTTTTGCGATTTCAGATAAACTTTTTCCCGAAAAGATAGCTATTGAAGATATATTCAATAATAGGGACTTCATTTGGATTAGGAACCAGGGTTTTGCTCTTATAGGAATATCCGAAGGGAGCAATGTGCGTTGTGAAGTCTCCGATTTTCATCCGGTGTCGGTAACTCCATTTGAGATTTTTCGAGATTGAGAGGATTCCTCCTGTGCGGCAGCTCCTAAAATACTCAACAGCATTTCGCTGCCCATGCTTCCTGTATCGATATTCTCTTTTCAAATTCAACCGGGATGTTAAGCCGCTTCAGCTCCCGAACTGTTTGAATACAGTCCAGAGTATTTCGTGCAAACCGCGAGATTGACTTGACGAGAATGCGATCGATTTTTCCGGCATGGCAATCAGCAAGTAAGCGCTGAAAATCGCTGCGTTTATCTGCTGTTATTCCGGATATCGCTTCATCTGCGTATAAACCAGCAAACTCCATTCATCTTTGGATTGGATATAGCCGGTGTAATAATCCCACTTGGGTAGCAAAGGAGTTCAGCTGGTCGGCTGAATCACTGCTCACGCGTGCATACGCCGCGACCCGCAGCTTTTGCTCTGTTCTGATATGGGTTGTATGACTTTGACTTGTGGCACTTTTCGCTCCTTTCCGGTTGGACATCTTTTTTTGTCTCACACAACACTACCACAAGCCATGAGGAATAGCTATTACAACAACCACTAAATATAGAGCGGCAAAACGCTGTACTTTTCGGCAAAACAATATTGGCCAGCTGAAAATTTTTCAGGTGATTTTCTCCTGCTCTAGCAGCCGCTTTATTGCGAAGAACACTACAAAATATTTTATTTCATTGATCGCCTTTTCGTTTTTGAGATAGAGGGTGTCCATTTATGCTAGACTCCTTTATGATAAAAAATAATCCGGCTTTTCTTCGCCCGGATGAATTCTTCCACTTCTTTGATTTTACGGGTGATGCGAAGATTCGGCAGGGGCTTCCAGCACAACTTGATGATGCCGTTCTCCGGGAGCGGCTCTGTGATCCAAAATACTTATCGCGCAGGTATCGTTTTCGGTACGGATAGCCCGCCCGAACCCCTGTCGCAGCTTTACCTGCATATCGGGGATAATTACCGATCGAATATAATCTTGCAGTGACGGGTATTGCTCTCTCTCCGCTTCGCTTAAGGGATCGGGATCAGGGAAAACAGCAGCCGTACAATAATCAGCGAAGAAACCATATCTCGGGAAGTCCACGCCCTCCCAGCAGGAACCTGCGGCAAACAGTACAACGTTATTGGTTTGCTTGAATTTATGGATCACATCCGATGAATGCCTCCATACCTCCAGTAAAAAGGAAAAAGACAGGCGATCTTTGATCTGATTGTAAACTGCGCCCATAAGAGCGTAAGTAAAGAGTACCAGTGTGTGGCCATGGGCAGCTTCAACCAAACGGCAGATCTGCTCTGCCAGATATTCGACTTCCTTTTTCGCTGCCGATCTGCACATTAAGCGGGCTGTCAGGAATGTAAAGCAAACAGTTCTCCTCGTAATTGAAAGGCGACGCTGCGATAAAATTCTCTACCGTTGATTCTCAGACAGGCCCATGATTTTTTGTGGGCGGTCAAAACTGCCTCCGGCCATGAGTGTACCGGAGGTTAAGATGGCGGAATATTCTTAAGCCACAGTGCTTGATTCAGCTGTTTCGGTATTTCCCGGCTCGCAGCGCAGGGAGGCGGCGCTCCTGCTCGGTCATACTGAATATATAGGATATATTTTCGGTCCATGGTAAAAAACAAATTCAAGATATTTTCCGTTGCTTCAGCCGGTAGGAAATCCATTGAGGGAGATACAGAGCAAGCTGTTTTTGAGTTTGCCGTAGAAGAAAAAAGACAATCCCGAAGAGCCGTTATCCGATCTGGTGTTAGGACAAAAAGCAGTGCGCCGATCTTCTTCCGGCGGTTCGTCTCGGCACATGGAACGCATAAGGGCAGAAAACTTCTCCTTTAGATGTTGGGCGGCAAAGAATATGTTTTTTTCTTTTAAAAGCTGATCACAGATCTCACGAAAATCCTCTGCCGAAAGACTTTGCCCGTACATCTGGCGGGCGGCGTCCGGCAGCTTGTGAGCTTCATCGATTACCAAGGCTTGATAATCATTGAGAAGGGGATGCAGTGCCTGCAAACGATGGGCAGCATCTGCCAATAAAGTAATTATGATTGCAGATCTGGATGGAGATCTCTGCACTTTTAGCTTCTTTCAAATATCGATGATACCGGCATGAACTGCGCTGCGGACAGTTTTTTCACAAAAATTTGGAACACATACCTGTCGCCGATCGAAACCACTGAGGCCGGTTACGGAGTCCAAATCATAATAAGTGCGAAGGGAAAGCAGGGCCTCCAGTTGCTCTGCATTGTTCTTTTTCTTGTCTTTCACGGCTTCCAGCCGCTGGGCAAGGCGGATATCGCATACAAATCGTTCTTTGCCTTTGCGTACGATGGCTCCGGATGGGCTTCTGAATGATGTGATTCTCCAGAAAAATGCGGGATAAAAAAGGGATATACTCCTCAATAATGGCGTCTTGCAGAGCTATACTGGAAGTGGAAACCACTACCGGCAGGGGAGCCGACAGCTCTATGAGGGCGTTTTTTCTGAGTAAAATGCAAGCCGGTCAGGTAGGCATAGGTCTTGCCGATACCGACTCCGGCGTCGCATAAAGCGATATTATTTTTTGAGCAGGGCATCCAGCATGATGTGACAGAGGGGCAAACCTGTTCTTCCCGCACCGCCAGTCCGTTTCTGGGGGCAGAAGGGTTCTGAAAGATTTTCTCAATCTCCTCGTGGATCTGCCCCTTTTGGGGAGGGGTGTTCATTTTGGTACATTCTCCTTAGATGAATTTGCTTTTTATTGTTGGCGGCAAACTAATGCGGCGCAGCTTTTAACTGCGCCGCACGGATTCGCCGTCAACGGCAATCTGAAAAAAAAAGGTTTGATTTTGATGTGCCGTATTTGCTGCTCGCCCCCCGGCAACCTTGGGAACCATACGGGCAGGCTTGCGGCTAACAAGCCGTTCACTGGCATTCAAGGGTCTTGCTGATTACAACCCAACGTCGACCAACCCATCTGACGTGTGGGCAAACGATAATGCGTATCATAATCCCCGCCTAAAGGTCATAGCGAAAGGGATGCCGCTCCCTCTTTTCGGTCGAAATATATCGCTCAGGAAACCAACAACACAAGCTGCCATCCCTCAAAAGGATGGCTACTTGGTGTGGTCTGTCCTGGCGCTTTTCCTATGTCGCTCACTCGGGCGGGAACGCCCCCGCATGGCTGGTATTTTTTTCAAGCTGCAGGTGAACGCTTTTTCCCCGTTCGCCCTATAGCCCCAGGAAAAAAGGCCGGATAGCTTCATGCTTCAAAAAAATTTCATTTTTTTTCTGAGGCGCACCATTCTTAGATTTACAGCTTTTTGTGTAAAAGGCCGGTTTTTCGGCAATTTCATAGCCGTTATATCCGGACATTTTAAAAAAAAGCAATCTGGATGGTGAGTTTATCCTCTTTTGGAAAGGATTTTGAGTAACTCCATGTCCTCGATGCTGTCCAGCAGGGATTCAGGATCCTCAACGGGCAGCTCAGATCCTGCGCGGCTACCCAGTCCACATAGGAAGACCATTCTACCTGTCGCTGCAGATACTGGCGTTCCTTGTTAAACTCTGCCCAGTCGTATGTATGCAGGCGCTGGATGGTTTCCTCATCCACGCCGAGTTCTCTGAGTTTCTTTTCTTCTGCTTCTTTCCAGCGGAGCCATTCTTTTTCCGCTTTAGCTTTGTTGTGATGCCATAGTTATTTCCTCCGATCAATCTGAAATTTTTTGAAAATTCAGATTGTCGAAAGGCGGCGGCCTGCCGCTATGAGCTCTTAGCCAGAGCTTCTGCCTGTGGGTATGAAAAAAGCGCACCCGCCCGTAGGCGGATGCGCATAGGATGGTTATTATAATGTTGTGGAAAAAGCCTGATGAGGGGTGCCGCTCATCTCGTACTACCTTAAAATTCTTCCTCTCAAATCGGATCATCTAATTTGAAACTTACGGGGAATTTTACATAGATACAATTTTGCTGGATAGCGGTTGTTCTAGTGCCGGAATACTTATATTCGGCATAAGGAGTTTCACATAAAAAAAGGTTGCCCGATTTTACAGGCAACCTTTTTTTACGGCTTTTTTACTTTCTGAGCTCTTCCGGCAGCTCGGGTTCGTAGCTCATACCATTAGAGGCAGCTCCAGCTCCAAGATTAGCAAATGCCTCGATGAAGGAAGCAATTGCAGACCACAGGTTCATCATTTTACTCGCTCCTTTCCTGAAATTTGGAAATTATCATCATAACAGCAACCGCCGCTAAAGATACGATTGGAACGGATGTGTATGTAAAATCACATCAGTAAGATAAGGGGAAGTCAATACCAGTACTTCCAGCGTTACTAAAATTCTTGCGATATCTCGGTTCTTCCGATATACCATTTCAGAAATAGGATGTTTTTATTTCGAATAGGCGAAAGGTAAAAAATAATGAGTCCCGGATAAAGTGTAAGCACTATTGCGGGAATTGTTGACTGAAAGGCAATAAATACCCGCGACACGAGATAAACCACCAGATAAACTGAGTTTGTCAGTATGAAGCACTGAGCGTATGTGGGAGCATGATAACCGCCCGCAAATAATCTAAGGAAAAGAAAATCGAGAAACAGACAAGCCGAGAGAATATCTCTTAAAAACTGAGATCAACAATATTGAAAAAGCTGAGCATAATGTAGAGGTCATGATCTCAAATCCATATTGGAAAATCGGACGCTTCTGTGGTGACAGTGGACAATGCCGATATAGAGTGTCTGTCAAGTATTTTTTGCAAAGCTTTGCAGCATAGTAGTTCACCTCTTGTTTTACTATACCAGCTTCTGCATGAGAAAACAGGGTTTTTTGTCTGAATTGTAGGATTTTATGTATTATTCTGGCGAAAAGCAGAGCAGGACCGTCGAAATAAACATCCCGTCTTGATATTTTGTTTGCATCGAACCGCTGTACTTTCTCGCTATATCACTGATGTTTTTTAACCCAAGTCCATGCATTCGAGAGGTGTCCGTTTTTGTGGTGAGCAGCTTGTCTTCATATCGAAAAAGGATTTTCGCGGACGGTATTCATAACCTTGAAAAAGGGCGAAACCGTTTCGCTGCCGTATTTCAACTCGAACGATCCGCTTATCTGGGTCTTCGATCTTTTCACAGGCCTCAAGCGCGTTTTCAATCTGATTTGCAAGCACGGCGCATATATCAACAGGCTTTAGATTTGTCGGTTCATGAAAATCGACGTGATATTGAAACTCAATATGACTGCTGCGCGCTTCGAGTGCTTTGCAGTTGATCACGGCGTTGATAATATCGCAGCCGCAGTTGCAGAATTCGATGGCTTCATAGGAAGTGGACAGCATGGAATCGATATAATCAATGATCTCATCGGTCTTTTTTGTGCCGCCAATTCCCGAATCGCTGCGGAATGATGGTGAAAATCATGGAGCAGCCTTGCGTTCTGATGCACATCCTCATGCATCCGCTGGTAATTCTGCTCCATCATCTCGTTGGTACGCTGTAAGATCTCGTTGTCGCTGCGGCGCTTTTCCAATTTCGTCACAGACAGTAAGGCGAAAATGACGACGGACATAAAGCAGAGGAGAAAGAAGAAAGAGATTATGGAAGCGATTTGTAAGGATACATAATCACCGTATAACACAATACTGAATAGATACTGCATCGAGCAATAGGATAAAGAGAAGCGCCGAAGAGCAATCCTGCAAAGAATTACGAAGACTGCTGAGCTTGTGCAATTCTTTATGAAGCGAAATGAATACAATAATATCCGTAGCTTTATTTAATAATAAATAAATACTCCTTAAAGGACCCGGAGACATAAATGTGCTAAACATTTCATTAGGAGTGCCATGCAGCAACCCCATTCCGATAAAAGGATGTAATCGATACTTTGGATAACAAAGTAGGCCGTAACATGCTGTCGCCCGAAGCAAAAAGCGCTCCGCTGGACGAAATCGGGATATAAGCAAAACGATCAGCATGCCTAAAAATGGGTGTAATAAAGGAAAACATCTCAATACGGTTCAGTCCGCTTACCGCAAGCGACATTGCCGCAACAGCGGCCAAAACACAAAGGATGTGTTTTTTATTGCATATCGCCGCCCTGAAATTGCAACAACTGAGCTGATAATTATGGCGTCTTCTATTAAAGTTACCGTTACCTCAATGAGCTTATAAAAGATTTCCATGCTGTCAGCCCTCGCAAAGTCGGCTGATGGCCTGCTTAACGCTGGGCATCATGGGTCTGCTGATCGGCACTTTTTGCCGCCCTTTAGGATCATCAATATCCTTCGATTTGACGTGCAAAGTCAATGTTTACTAAATAGCTTCGATCGTAAAGATAAACCGCGAGTCATTCAAAACGCCGTAGAGTTCCTTTAAGCCTCTATTTATCTTGGATCATCCCTGCTCCGTGGTATAGATGCTCAGACTTCGATGCGCTTTTTGTATATAAACAATATCGCGGAATAACACACGGGTCAGATTTTCCATAGTGTAGAACAGTCAAGGATTTTGTATCCGCTCGCTCAAGTGACAGACAGGCCTCACTGAGGGCTTCGGGGAAGATCCTGCTGATATTTTAATTTCTGAACATAACGTAAGGCGCGTACCTTATAGCCTTCATCAGCGAATTCAAAGTGCGAAGTTAAAAAAAATAATGCCTGCGTCGGGCTGATAGACACGCAGCTTTCTGGCAACTTCAAAACCATTCAGCTCAGGCATTTCCATCAAGAATATAGAGATCAGAATCGGTCGCCGTCTGCAATGGATGCTGCCAAATGCTCGCTTTTGGTAAAAGTTTTGACTTCTGCACGCTGTGTTGTCTTGCTGAAATAGCCAAGAACGCAGGCCTCAATGTTTTCCAGTACAGCTGCATCGTCATCGCATAGAGCTATTTTTCAACATATTATTCAGCCTCCCAAGTTTGTATAAATTCTGAAGTGATTTTCTTGTTTTATATCGTACCACAGGATACGTTGTTCAGCAATGACAAGAACATAAGGTCATTTAGGCTTCGTCTGTTCTTGTTGTTTAAATTGCTGTTATACTGATATATTCCCAGTTGATGTTGGCCTATTTTGCGCTGTATATCCTTTATGACTTCTGTAATAGTATCCGTATGATATTTCGAACATGTCCACCGGGAAATTGATTTTTAATATTTTTATCTCCGGCGTAAAGATTGCGAAGGAATTGGCGACCATGCTAGAATAATTCGCTGATCATCCTCGGTAAAAAGGGCGAAGTTCATGTACAAGGACAGCAGATCATAAAAATCACAGCCTGCTTTATCAACAAATCACATTGTTCGGAAAATAACTTCTTGATTTCCGATATGCCTGTTTCCTTATAAGTACAAATCAACGCTTGCAAAAAGTCTTCTATAGGATTCTTAATATTGAGTAAGTATGGCAGCTTCATATTGTATCCGTCCTTTCAATTCTTTAGGTACATTATAAAGCCGTTTTGCGTATATGTAAACATATATTGCGTTTTAGCGCATGGCATACTTCCGCGTAAATTGGTAAAATTGTATAAGAGATGGGCAAAACCAGAGCCAAAGAAAACGCAAAGAACAGTAAAGCTCAAGTTATTGAACGGTATGTCGGCGGAAAAGGGGAACACAAACAAGACACAGGGGTAAGACTGTGCCAGAAAAGAAAAAGTAAGATTTTCAGGCAGCTCTTCGCAAAGCTTTTTGCTGCGGTATGAGTGAGTGCCGGGCAGCAATATTGCGGCACAGGCTATAGCCAGTGCGGAAATATGCGCGATGGTATTTAGGTTTGTAGCACTTACGCTGTTGTGAACCCAGAGGCGTTCCTGTCGGTGCATTTGAAGCGTGAATTATAACGTTCACACTCAGTCCCGCAGAGCATAGGTTCGTTTGAACGACAAGCAGCTTCTGTCAATAGAAAGTCTGTAATCATTCGGAATGGTTTTGTATTTGGTACATCCTCTGTTTTTCTTGCCGTTATTCAGTTTCTGTGATTGCAGGGACATTGTCGGTTTTGGACTGTCGGAAAGGACAGCAGTATTTTTTGTCTGGTACGACCATTATCTGTCGTCTTGCCGTCCTTGTGCATGGCAAGGCCTGCCTCACAGATCGGGTTTCGGATGCGAGTTTTTGGAGTTTTTGGTGCTGTAATTTTTTAAGCGGAATAAACGCTTCTCCGTCGTAGACATCTTTTACCGTATTGTAAATACTTCGCGCATCGTATCCTTTATCGGCAATGAAAGAGCAGTTTTGCAGAGAGATGGTTTGATTCGCATTGGCCAGGATCTCTGCCGCTACGTTGGAATCCGGCGTATTGGCAGGTGTCGTCAATTCATATAACGGCAAACCCGAAATGCAATCCACTAGGACGTGACTCTTATAGCCCCAGTAAAACTCGTATCTGCGTTCATTATGCTGATTTGAAGCGGAATGAACGCCCAGCGCATCGCGGTCACGTTTCGGAGGATTCTTCTTTGAAAACTTGTTCTTTGCAAATGACTTCGGATTATTGTATCTGGTGTTGGCGGAGATCGGTGTGGAATCAGTCCGATAAAGGAAGCATCCACGATCCCCTCATCGTATAGTTTTGCGTACAAGAGCGGCCATGATTTCTTTTAGCTCGCTGTTATTTACTTGCCGTAAAAATCTGGCGTAAGTCAATAGGACGGCAGTGGCTTCATGATGTTGAAGCCGCAATAATACGCTATGAGGCGGTTATTTTCCAAATAGTCCACTAAATCGCTGATTTGAGAAGCCTTCACATTTCATAACCAGAAATGCGCAGAGCATTGCTTCTTTTGGAAACCCTTTCCTTCCGGTGACGGCTCGGGAAGTTTATAATCCAGCGTACTGAAGAGTCTGTCGTAGAATACGGCGGTGCTCTGGGATGTGAACAATGTCATCCTGAATAATTTCCTGTCGGTAGCTAGCGGCCAGCTCTTTCGGTTTGGTTTTTGTGTCAACTTAATTATATCGCTTAGGAGCTCCGCTTTCTATATCATTGAGTGATTTTTCAGTTTCAGCCATGTCTGAAAAACCCGCTCTGTTCCTGCGCTTTTCGCGTTTGCTCATGGCTGGAATTGTATTTATTGGGAGGTGACAAGCATGATGGATAAATCTCTTGGGGAAAAGAATTAGAGCATTACGAGAATTAAGAAAACTATCGCAAGAAAAGGTTGCAGAGAAGTGCGGAATTGAAACATCTTCTGTTTCTCGCTGGGAGACAGGCGGCTTGTCTCCAAATAGCAAACACTTGACACAGTTAGCTAAAGCGCTAGAGGTCAATAAGAGCGATTTTTCATAGCTCCTGAATCCCTGTGCCGGGAAAATGTTTTGTTAGCTGAAATTCTTAAAGTTGTGCATGATTTGTCGCCGCAAAGAGCAAAGCCTTTTGCTCGATATAGCTTATGGATTAAAAACTTAATCTTTCCAAGTAGATTATACCATATCTTTTCATTTTTTAAGGAGTTTTGTCTGAATAGTAGGAATTTGTGTGTATTAAACTGTAAATATATTTTGTGTTTCGCCTTTAGGACGCGGATGTTCTTTTGAACAGCCAGCGTCCCGTTTTTTTGTGTTCTACAATTTAAGCATCAAATTCAACAGTTAAGACAAAAAACCTGTGATTTTTGAGAAATATCATGATATATTTAAGTCAACGAAAACAACGTGTAAATCGAAGAAAGAGAAGATATGCCAATGCAGAGTTTTTTAGTTCTTGTTTCTCTAGTTCAATATTCATGAACTAAAGAAACAGGGGAGAAAGGGACAAAATTCAAAACCACGTTGTGCTGTAAAGTGAAACTGTGAAATATGATTCAAGCATATACGGCTCTACGCTGCGAATGAAAATTTGCGCTTGCATTTTTAGCGTAGATTGAGAGCGATACCTACAGAGCTGAGATCGTATTGAGCTCTGGGAACGAACCACAGAAGATTACCTTTCATATCGCAATATTGGTAGCCGGTGTAACATTAAGAAGGTGGGATTCTGCATTCTGTTAACAAGAGGAATTTTACCATCTATGTAGTGTTTTCGATGCTTGTTGGAATCATATTGCTTGCATCCGTGTCTTAATGGCGATGATGGTCTTTGCTAAGTAGCAAACTCTGGCTTGTTGATATAAGTCAAACTGACTTTTCATCTTGAGTTTTCCGTGAAGAACCTTAGGCGGTGCTGGAATTTATGGCAAAGTCATTGTATTGTTTGCACTCACGGAGATTTGGCTTTCGTTTATCTTTACAGTCTAAAATCTTTTTCTATAGGAGGAAAAATCATGAAGTTAAAGAGGTTCGCTATTATTTTGCTGGCTGTGGCGATATTCGCATCAGTGCTTGCTGTTTCGGCATCGGCGGCTGAGATTCAGCCATACAATAACGTAGATCAAGCATACTCGTTTAATTTCAATGGTAGTTGGTGGCAGGATGACCTTCACCAGTACTGGAAAGAAAACAGCACGAGTGTCTATATCTATTCAAAAGCCTTTCCCGGCCGCTACAATATCTATACAAACGGATATGTAAACGGATCTTGGGGCGACTATACGCAGCGGCCTGCTGTGGTTCCTAGGGTAGGTGAATACCTGATTTACAATACGATTTATGAGAGTAATGGTTATGAACGTACCTATGCTAGACTGGGCGGATTCCGCGCTGGCGGAGGAACTGCTTCTGGTCTCTGGAGTCCGGACAGCGTGGGTTCTTATCCTCACATTAATCCGTAATTAGCTAATATCGTTAGGACAATTTGGGCGCTAGATAAAATATTATCTGGCGCTCTATCCCTATTCAGAAAGGATATGTTTATGAAAAAAAAGATAAGAGTTGGGATGCTGTGCGCATTATTTTTAATTCTTATTGGCGTAGGAGTACTCGTTGTAATAGAATGGCCGCGACCGACGATTGTTGAGATGGGGAACACCGATCACATTAAACCAAGAGGAAAATTTGGAAACTAGCGGTATATTCAATTCCTTCTATAGGCCGTTTAGTTGGAATGAAGGTTCTTGCGAATTCACGCTAACCGATGCGGTGGTTTGTTCATCTCCCGAAGAGGCGGGAATTGAGACAGAAGATATTGTAGATACCGCTGTGTTGACTGGGGATGATGTAGAATTTTACTCTTAACAATTCGTGTAAAAGAATATTGATGCAACAAATATAGTCGACAGCGGAAATAGCGAGGACTTTAACATTGGATTCATATCCTTACTTCCAGAAAATTATTTTTGGGGTTAGGTGTATTTAATACTAGTGCAGGAATTGATCACGGGGAAATCAGTCAAAGTATGATCCTAATATGGTTTATTTCAGCCACCATGCGGTTATGCAGGAGGAGACAGAACAAATCCTTATTTCCATTTCAAACTTAAACCGGGGAGTCGGCCAGTATAAAATCGGTTACTTTGCTAGACAAGATTTCATTGACAATGAGCAAATGATGCTTTCGTACGGCATTAATAAATATGCTTCAGAAATTGAGGTAGTAAAATGAGTAAACGAATTTTTCAAATAGAATGTTGTAAAGCCTTTAAGAACCGTTGGTTTTTTTATTTCGCTAATAATTAGCGGAGTCTTTGCGTTTTGCGGTGCATATATCATGATTAGCAACTATTTTTTAGGATTGATATGTGGAAGCTGCTTATGGATGAAAATGGGTATTTATAAAAAATCCTCATGTTAATGCCGAGACTGTTTTTAACTCTTGGATTGGGGGCGATGTTGGAACGTGGTCTGCTTCTACATTCTTCTTTCTTTTTCCCAATGCTTGCGGTTGTTCCATATGGCTGGTCGTTAATCTCAGAACTGAAAAGTGGATACATCAAAAAAATATTTTCACACGAATGGACCGTCGGGATTATCTCAGAGCAAAGTATTTAGCAGCTTTTCTTGCTGGAGGAGTCTCCGTTGTTTTGCCAATGTTAATGAATTTTCTCACTGTTGCTTGCTTTATCCCCATGCGCATGCCGGAAGCCAGTGAAGATATGTATTATGGGGTTTTTGGAGGTAGCTTATGGGCAGAGATTTTCTATACCTGTCCGATTTTATATGTGTTGCTTTATCTTGTGCTCGACTTTGTTTTGCTGGATTATGGGCAACCGTTTCTCTTTCCGTTGCCTATTTTGTGAAAAATAAGGCCACGGCAATTTTGGGCCGTACTTGTTTCTTCTGTTTTTTTCATTTTGTTACGTCTGTTTTGTTCGTTTGGGATTTGCGTTGATGTAACCCCAATCAATTTTATACGAGCTACTGAAATTACATATCCTTCCAATATTTGGATTATTTTGGCGGAGCTTGCTTTGTTGGTCGTATTAGATATTTTTGTACTGTATCGAGGTGAAGTTAAGGATGTTTTGTAGGTTGTTGGTTGTAGATATGAAATGTGGCATCCTCGACCAATGGAAGAAATATTTACTTGCAATATTGTTCTTTTTTCACCTGTTCGGTAATATTTGTCTTGCAGTGGAAAAATCAAGAACGAGCATTGGGAGAGGCATTGGGTGTGACTCCGACATTGGGAGACTTTCTTGATTTTTTCTTTTGGCGGTTCTGACCGCTATGTTTTCGATCCTTACCGCCCTTTCATTTTTCCTGCTCAATGGATTTTTAATGATTTTATATGGCACTTATTTAAATTTAAATTATGCCAACGATAATTTGCACGGTATCGGTATTCATGCTCTTCTTCATTCAAAAAAGTCGGAGCATGTGGTGGTTTTCAAAATGCTCATGTGTTATTGTAGGAACACTTATCTATTTTATCTTAAGTATATTGACGACTGCTTTCAGCTGTTTTTATTTTGGGTGGCGAATTTTCTATGGAGATACATGCTTCTATATTACAGACAATTCTTGAAGTTTTCTCGATGCAAATGCAAAACCCACTAGGAGAAATGGTCATTACCTATATTATGGTCTATTTGGTCATAGTTGCGTTGTCTCTGTTACAACTGCTATTATCCATTCTGATAAAACCATCTTGAGCTTTCTCTCGATTTCAACAATAGTATTTGTTTCTTCATATTTTTATGACACCTTTTATTCGCGAACTTCGCCATGCCAGTGCAGGAAGTCTCTGCTTTTTAACAGAAGGATTAGATCCTGGTCTTGGATTTGTCTTAATCGGAAGTTCAATTATTTTTTGCCTTTTTAAGCGGTTGGTAGTATTTTAACCATATCGATATTTTAGGGAAGGAAGAATAACATGTTTATTGAATTAGATGGTATCACAAAGATAATTAAAGGTAGTGTTGTCGTCGACTCTGTATCTCTTAGACTGGAGTCAGGACATATTTATGGCTTCAGGGGATAAATGGTTCAGGTAAAACTATGCTAATGCGCTTAATTAGTGGCCTTATTAAGCCTACCAAAGGAACAGTTTCCATTGATGGCAAGATTCTGTGGAAAGATATTCCGTTTCCTGATGGATTGGGCGCTCTTGTGAGAATCCTGCATTTCTTGATAACTATTCTGCCTTTGAAAATCTGAGGTTAATCGCATATGTAAATTCGCTTATTTCTGAAGAAGAAATAAGACAGTGCATCTCTCAAGTTGGACTTGATCCAAACAGCAAAAAAGAAATACAAAAATTCTCTCTCGGCATGAAACAGCGCCTTTGGCATTGCCGCTGCAATCATGGAACATCCTAGAATATTGCTACTTGATGAGCCTACCAATGCGCTTTTAGATGCTGGTGGGATTGAGATGATAAAGGAGATTGTACAGAAAAAGAAAAGGCCGAGGGTTCTTTGATTATTATTACCTGTCATGATGCATCTATACTGGAGACTCTTTCTGATGAAATCTATGTTCTCGAGGGAAAAAGTTGTAGAGCATGTGGCTTGTGCTTCAAGGGAAGGGGTTGAAATACCCTAATGCCTAGATCTGAAATAGAAAATCAAGAATCAACAAAGATTAAGTCAGAGGCTTGGGCTACCTCTATATGTTGTTCCACCGTAGCCCCAAAATAGCCAAGACTCTTTTGCCATAACTACGCGTCTAGGGTGTAGGACTGACAGTAATCAGAATTAGCGTTAAAAAGGTTTCTATCCTTAAGACAAATTTTGCCGTAATGTGTTGGATTGAACAGTGACGCGTTTTATCACTTTGATGCCTTAGATTACAGTGGAAAGGAATAGTCATAAACATGAAGAAGATATTAACTACAGTTGCAGCATTATTACTAATCAGCATCTTGGGGGTTCGCATATGGTATATTAACTCAAGTGTCATAACTATACCGGTAGAAACATATAAGGTCGGCGAATGGGTAGAACTGGATGGTGCTTTTCAAGATGTAAGCTACGAAAACACAGATGGGTATTCCCTGCGAGTAAAAAGTGCTGCAATTAAATCGTATTCTGATTTTTTGTAAGGGAATACGGCGAATCTGAGATTATATGGAAGAAGATATTCGTCCAGAACTCGTGCTTGATGTTGAATTTGGAGTTTTCCAATAAAGGTAATACTGAAGGACAAATAGAACTGTTCCAATACTTTGTCGAGGAAGATATTTTACGATGGTTCTAACTCTAGTCTTTGGTTCCTCACAGTACCCAAAGGAGAGGGGCAGATGGGGTTTGTTTTTAGATCAAGATACGAGCTTTGAATTTCATGTTCCTTATATTTTCCGTCAAATGGGCTCTGTCGAACTTACAGGAGAAAAAATTCATATTATAGCTTCTAGGGCACCCGTTAAAAAAATGATCGAGATACAATTATAGGCGCAAGGAGTGTTAAGAAGGATACAATTTCTAAAAAATAGTCAGCATGGAGATAAAAAAGATGAAAATAACTATCAACTCGAGATTGAAAACACCAATAAAAGACATACTTTTCTGTAATCATATCTGCTAATTACTTGAAAAAACCCAGTGCATTCACCCGCTCTCCATCCTGCCGCACCCTCAAAGTGCAGGTGATTGCCAGTGGAAACCTGTAGTGCCCACGCAGGCGATAACCTCTCGCCCTGTTTGACCTGCTGTCCTTCTGTTACACAAATTGAGGAACAGTGAGCGTAGAGAGTCTCAAAGGAATCAGCATGTCCGATCTTTGACGTGATAGCCGTAACTGCCACCCCAAGAGTCGGTTCCGTTTGCAATCGAGACCGTTCCGTCTGCGGCAGCAGAATGGGCGTGCCTCCGGGAGCCGCAATATCGGTGCACCACCATGATAGGGAGATCTCGCCGGTGAACGGATCCTCCCGATAGCCGAACAAAGACGTGATCGTGTAGCTCTGCGGAAGCGGCCACTGGAAAATACCGATTCCCTCCCAATCCGTATTTGGGTCCATGATCTCCCCTCCGCCGCCGACAAAGCCGCCGAGAAGCTCTGCCCATAAGTTTTTATTCTCCGGCTCCGACATTAAGGAAAGATATTCGTTCTGCCGGAAATTGAAGTCGTACTGTCGGGCCATTTCCTCCGGCGTTTTGTGGGTAATGGTAATCTCAAAATGGTTTCGGATACCGTTTCCGTACGGGTAATTTTTGCCGTTCTCATCCACTTCGGTTATCTCGACTTCACGCTTCTCCGTTCGGGTGCTGGAACTAATCGCATTCATTTCCACATGATATTCCGCAGTTCATCGAGCTGGGCATCATCCAGAGAGGCAACCTGTACACCGTCTTCAGCACCGGTCACCTTGGCGGAAAATACAGCAAGAACGTCCTCCCAATTGATAGAGAGCACGCCGTCATTGGAGATAATCTCCTGACAGTCGTGCGGGTTGGCGGCTCCGATTTCCTGCATATGTGCCATGTATTCACCGTTTAGGGTGGATACCGCCTGCGTCACACTGGTGCCCGTTCCGGCAGGATCGGAGCTGAAAAACAGCCCAAAGCAGGAGCCGGAAACCATAGCGATCAAACAGATCAACAGGATAATCAGCACCGCGACCCAGCCACCGGCAGCAATGGCAGTAATCAATCCCTTTACTGCTGCAATGGTTGCGCTTGACCGCTGCGGCGGTCGCTTTGACAGCTACTTTTGCCCCGGTTGTCGCCGACTTTGCGGTGAGCTTTTTGCGACCTGTGCTGCTTTCTGCGTAGCTTTGCCGCAACCTTTGCTGTTTGCTGGGCGGTTTTCGCAGTTCGCTGGGCAGTCTTAATTCCTTTAGTGCTCTGCTTTACACTTTTTCATGGAACGGCTGGCGGTTTTTACTGCCTTTTGAGGTTTTCCCTTGACCGCCTTGGGCCGCCGTATTCTTTGTCCGCATTTCGAAGCTGTATTCTTGGCATTTTCCACTGTGCTGCCACCGGCATTTTTTGCTTCTGAAGAGGACGGAATATTTCCGTTTTTTCCTTTGATTATTCGGGCCGTGGTCTGCACCAGATTTTTTTCCGCCTCGATATGTCAGCTCTGCTCCCCTCTTTACGGTGGTTTCGGTGCCGACAGCATCTGATTCCCGGCATTGTTGCCGGATCATTAGAGAACTCCCGCGCTGACTTGCAAAGGGCGTCTCTTTTAATTCTATGACGGATTTTTCCTTGGATTTCAGCCATAGATCCTTCATGGGTTTTTGGGAACTCTAGCGAGTTTCATTCATCAGCTTCGGCTTTCTGTCACTCCGGCTTGACCTTGATTTCTTTCAATGGCATACCTCCTTGGGAATGAGACACATCAGGGCGATCGACGGTTGTGCAGCAGCTTGCTGCACAAATCCAGAAACGACAAAACCTCTGATGCGTTATATAACTTTGTGCAAACGCTTCTTGCACAAATTAAAGGAACCAAAGGCGGTCCCCGGTTGGAACTGGTTTTATCTATGGTTACACCCCTCTCATCGCTTCATCCGGCTTGGTGGTCATCAGCCGATAGACGGGTGCTTCGGGGAAACTGTTTTCAAATGGGACAATGTTTCCGGCACAGCGGATGAGACCGCAGCCAGCCGCCACATTGCGATGTAGGAGAGCTGGGTGTCGGAAATATGAAGAAGCCCAGCCAGCTCATCCCGGTCGTGGCAGACTGATTCAAGAGGATGAGGAACCCGGGTTTGCCAGCATGAGGCGGGCGGTATCCGGAACGAAGCAGCTCTTCCACGTTCTGCGTCAGCCCCGTCACAAGACCATTGTATTTTCAGTTCGTTTCCACATACGGTAGAAGAAATCGGCGCTGTACTGATAGCGGAACAGGAGATAGAATTCATCCGCGAACACCCAAGTGGTTTTACCGCGCTTCCAGTTCTGAATGACTCGGTTAAAAATAGCGTCTAAGGTGACCAGCATACCGATGGGCATGAGCTGCTCACCCAGTTCCCGAATGTCATATGCGTGATCCTGGCCTTAGTATCTACGTTGGTGTGCTGAGCAAAGGTATTGAGGCTGCCGGTGATGAAGAGCTCCGAAGAGAGCGCCAGCCCCTGGCTTCCGGTTCCGGCTGCTTCAGAAGGGAATGGTACAGATCCTTTTAGAGTAGGCGGTTCCTCTCGTAGTTGCTGACAATGTACTCCCGGTACACATCATGCAGGTGCAGCGGTCGAGAAATGGACTTTTCCTTGGCACTCACATTTCCGGCGCCCACCAGCTGCTCGAACAGGGAGAGAATGAATTCGGATTTCTCAATCAGCATTTCGCTCATCGCCATGGCTTTGTCCATATCCATGGCATTTAGATGGGTATCGAAGAAGCGGAAACCCGAATGACCTCGCCGCCGAGGGCTTCCACCAAAAAGCCAAACTCAGACTCCGATCCAGAATGCGATATCATCGTTTGTAGACAGGGCAATGCTGGACGATTTCTTCCTTAGCGGGAAGGATTTTCCGGAGCCGCTTACGCCCAGACAAGCTGTTTCCGTTGAGGAGCTTGCGGCGGTCGGCCACAAATCATGTTCTTGAAACGGTGTTCTGCCCATAG
>VOFG01002979.1_pt1 | contig 33711 bp, 52 predicted proteins | sample 5384171 | NCBI WGS metagenome assembly VOFG01 (sample SAMN12384726, study PRJNA508395) | human gut metagenome | isolation source: healthy gut F | host: Homo sapiens
CTGGTCAAGGCCGACGCGCTGGTCATCCTGACCGCCGTGGATCGCGTCTGCATCAACTATGGCAAGCCCGACCAGAAGGCGCTCGACGAAATGAGCATCGCCGAGGCCGAGCAGTATTGCGCCGAGGGGCATTTTGCGCCCGGCTCGATGCTTCCGAAGGTCAAGGCCGCCATTTCCTTCGCGCAGACCGGCGGCACTGCGATCATTGCCTCGCTCGAGAATGCGGGCAAGGCCGTCCGCGGCGAGTCCGGCACGAAGGTGCACCTGTAATTCTATGGATTATCGGAAATTTGACTCGACCATCCTCGCCCGCATCGACCGGGGCGAGGAGATCATGGAGCAGCTCGAAAAAATCGCCCGTGCAGAGCAGATCCGGCTGGCGCATATCAACGCGCTCGGCGCGATCAGCGAGATGACCGTTGGCGTCTACAGTGTCGAAAAGCAGTCCTATGCCAAAAACACCTTCACCGGTGATTTGGAGATCGTCTCCCTGCACGGGACGATCACGACCAAGGACGGCGCGTACTATCCGCATCTGCATATATCTGCCGGCGATGAGAGCGGCCATGTTTTCGGCGGCCACCTGAACCGCGCGGTCGTCTGCGGAACCTGCGAAATGGTCATCACGCTGCTCGACGGCACCGTCGAGCGCAAGCTCGATACAGAATACGGCTCCGGCCTGAACATTTTCAGCTTCCAATAATCGCACATGAGGGGACGCCGCGTTGCGGCGTCCCCTCTCGATTGAATCAGAGGTTCCTTAGGAAACTCTGATTCAATCGGCTGCGGCGCTCAGCGGGTCTTTCGCCCCAGCTTATCGGTTTGAAAATCTTGAAATACGTAAAGGATTCCTGCGATTTCCAAACCTCAATCTGGAACAAAATCCATCGCTGACCGCTCTTGCGATTGAATCAGAGGTTCCTTATAATTTGCAGCCCCTCAGGATCAGATCGTGCCCGTGATCTCCAGCGTGACGCTGCCCGGAACGGTCGTCCACACGCCCGTGGTCGGGTCCGGCGCGACGGTCGCCGCCGGAACGGTGATCGCACCGGGCGTCGTGCGGAACACGCCGGTCGCCTCGTTATAGGTGTAGTTTGCCGCCGCCCATGTGTCGCCCGCATAGGTGACGCCGATGTTATTCAGAATCGGTTCAAAGGTGTCGCTGACGGTGATATTTGCGTCTGCTCCGGCCGCGGCGCTCCCCCTGTTCTCGATCACAAAGGTATAGGTCAGCGTCCCGTTGTCGTTCACCTGTGCCGGGCTGAGCGCCTTGCGGATGCTCAGCCGTGCATCCTGCGCGGCGTTGACCGTCTCGGTCGCCGTGACCGGCTCGATCAGGCCGCCCCCCGTCAACGTGACGGTGTTCTCGACCGCGCCCTCCGCGCCGGTGTTGGCAAAGCCGTTGACGCGCGCGCGATAGGCCAGCGTCGCAACGCCGCCCGCCGGAACATTCAGTCCCGTCACGGAGAAGCCGTTCGCCCCGGCCGTGACGGTCGGCGCGGTCTGCTCCACGCCGTTCTGAAAATAGCGCATGGAATCCGCGACGTAGGTCAGCGGCGTCAGCTGCACGGCCGTGCCGCCCGTCGGCGTGAAGGAATAGGTCCCCAGATCGTCCGTCAGCGTCAGGCCGGTGATCGGCGCTGCACCGCTGTTGCGGATGTTTACGACGTAAGCAACGACCCCGTCCGGCTCATAGCTCGTGCCGACCGCCGTCTTGTCGATCGTCAGCGCCTGCACGATCTCGCCTGTGACCACGTTGGAATTGACCGTGTTGCCGTTGTACGTCATGGTTGCCTGATTGGTAAAAGTTGCCATATTCGCACCCCTCTCCGGAGGAGCTTTACCGCCCCTCCTTTGACAGCTTATGACAATTCCCTGTGCGTTGACACAGCAAAACGGCGCAGCCTCATGGCCGCGCCGTTTTTATGGATCATTTTACCGCATAGGAGGCATCTTTTTTGGCAAGCTCCTCGTCCTTCACGCCGCTCAGGAAGCGGCGCGCAAAGGCGCAGAGCAGCCACGCAATGCCCGCGACGGCCAGAAACACCGCGCCGTGCAGCCTCGGCGTGATCTGGAAGATGAAGCCGTACATCAGCTGACCGAGCGGCGACATGCAGCTCACAAGCGCCGAGACCGTCGCCATGACCTTGCCGAGCAGGTTCTTGTCCGTGATGCTCTGGGCGAAGGACATCATTTCGATGTTGAACATCGTTGCAAACAGCATCGCGAGGAAGCACATGACCATCAGAATTGCATATTCCGTCGAAACGCTCAGCGGCAGCAGCAGCGCCGCGCCCTCGAGCGCCACGAAGCAGGAGCAGACCGCCAGCAGCAGGTGGCTCTTGCGGATGGAAAAATGCCGGCCGAAAAAAAGGTGCTGATAACGCCGCCCGTAATGCCGCCGAAGGCCAGCACGGCCTGCACATAGCCGAGCTTCGACTCGTCCAGCCCCCAGTTCTGCGTGACGATCACGGGCAGGGAGATCACGATCAGCGACGCAAGGAACAGATTAAACAGCGCCAGCAGCGCGCTGCCCTGAAACAGGATGCGCTGCTCGTGCAGCATATAATGCAGGCTCTCGTGCATATCGTCGCGCACGATATGGAAGACGGATTTGCCCGCCTTGCGCCTCGTGAACGGAATGCGGATGAAAATCTCCATCACGGCCGAGGCAAAGAAGCAGCCGCCGCCGATCCAGAGCAGCGAACGGATGCCCAGCGCGGCATAGAGGACGCCGCCAATGGCCGGGTAGCCGAGAATGCTGGCCAGCATATGCACCTGATTGACCAGCGCGTTGCCGGTCATGATCCCGTCCTCCCCGACCAGCAGCGGGATGCTGGCGAGCACGGCCGGCTCATAGGTCGCGGCGATGCCCGACAGCGCCATCAGCGTGATGCAAATCAGCGGCACCTGCGGAGCGACATGGAACACAAGGCTGAGGACGAAGATCAGCAGTGCCGTAAAGAAATCCAGTCCGACCATAATATTGCGCTTGTTCACGCGGTCGGCAAGCACACCGCCGACCAACGAAAACACGATCGTCGGAATGACGGAGAGCGAGCTGACAACGCCGAACACGCCGGAGGAGTCCGTCAGCTCCAGAATGTAGACCGGCAGGGCGAAGCGGATCACGGCGCTGCCGAACATGGAGATGATCTGCCCGATCAGCACCATGGCAAAATCCCGTCCGAGACGGATCCGTCCCGGCTTTTTCTGTTCCATGCGCCGTCCCTTCCTTTCTCGCCGCCGGCGCCGCAATGCGCCGAATTCGCGTATCGTATTCAGTATTATACATGATAAAGCGCATTCTGTAAATGCTTGTTTCAAAATTTCCGAAAATTGTCTTGCTTGCGCGGCTCAGAATTGAAAAAACGCATAAAATCCGGGCGGACTGCCGCGTCCGCCCGGATTGCTCATTGTGTCGATCCGCTCGTCTCCGGCTCGCTCGCAGGCTCCGGCACGTCGGAGATCAGCATCAGGTCAAGGTCGACCGTACCCTCGATCCCGTCGACGACGCCGCTGTCGGTGTATTGCAGATAGTCAAAATGATAGCCGAAGGTCGGCGTCTCGTTGTATTCTGCCAGCCAGAGCGCATAATTTTTGAGCTTCACAAAGTCGAGATGATTGTTGCCGTAGGTCTGGTTGAAATAGACCCCGGCGCGAAACCCGCCGTCCTCAACGGCGCTGCAAAACGCCAGCGCGCAGGCCGTCATATCGATGTCGGACGCGCTCGCCGTGCGCGTGCCCGCGCCGGAGTGCTCCCAGTCGTAAAACACGGGAAGCTCAAGCGTCTCGCCCTCGAGCAGCTCGCAGACATAGGCCGCCTCCTCAAACGCCTCCTGCTCGTCCGTCGCCTGTGAGAAGAAATACACGCCCACCTGCAGGCCGGCGCTCCGCGCGCCCTTCAAAAACGTGCGGAAATTGTCGTCCTCATAAAGCTTCCCCTCGGTCGAGCCGCGATAGCCCGCGCGCAGCAGGACGAACTGCACGCCCGCGTCGGCAACCTTCTGCCAGTCGATGCTGTCCTGATGCGCCGAAACATCGATGCCGACGAGGCATTCCGCATCGCGGTATTTCAAAAAGCCGTTCTCTGTGTAATACGCCTCGTCGCTCCATGCGTTCGGCCGTGCCGTCTCCTTCGTCTCGGTCGGCTCGGTCGATGTGCCCCGACCGCCGAACAGGACGATGGCCAGCACGATCAGCCCGGCCAGCGCGGCCGCCCCGCCGATCAGGGCAAAAAGCTGCCGGTAGAATTTTCTCTTTTTCACGGTAATGCGTGCCATAGTCCGCCGCCTTTCGACATATTTCTTCTTTTATTATATCACGCCCGTCAATCCCTGTCGAATATGAAAATTTCCTCTTGTACGACCGGAAAAATGTAGTAAAATAGAAGCCACCGACGATAAGGAGGGTTCTTTTTTGTTCAAACGAATTTTCAGCGGTCTGATTGCCTGCTGTCTTCTGCTCACGCTGCTCGGGGCGCTCTCCGGCTGCCGCTCCGATTCCGCGAAGAAAACCGCCGCCAAGGCGACGCTGAACGCCGTTGGCGACATTTATTTCACCGACGCGCAGTTCCAAGCCGCCACCGTCAACGGCACGACCGATTTTTCTGCAACGATTGCAGACGTCGTTCCCTCTCTGCCGACCGCCGATCTGACCGTCGGCAATTTCGAGGGCAACTTCTTCGGCGACCCTTATTCCGCCGCGACCGCCAGCTATCCCGATGCCTTTGCGACCCTGCTGGCCAACGCAGGCTTCGACATCCTGCAAACCGCGAATTCCTACACGATCTATAACGGCATCAAGGGCATGGCGCGCACGAAGCAGATCATCGAGGACACCGGCATGTCCGCCCTCGGCAGCTTTACCAGCAATGCCGACCGCAAGAGCAATCAGGTCGTCGTGCGCGAGGTCAACGGCATCCGCTTTGCCTTTGTCGGCTTCACGAAGGGCGTCAGCGGCATGACGATCCCGGACGACGCAAGCTACTGCGTCAATCTGCTCTACGAGGACTATTCCTCGAACTATTCCAAGGTCAACACCGCCTACATTCTCGAGGTGCTCGACGCCGCAAAGGCCACCGCGCCGGACGTTATCATCGCCTGTCTGCACTGGGGCAGCGAAAACGTCTCCGAGCCGAGCGACTCGCAGGAGGAGATCGCGACGCTGATGTTCAAAAACGGCGTGGACGTGATCCTCGGCTCACATTCGCACGTGGTCAGTCCGGTCGAGCGGCGCACGGTCACGCTGGACAACGGCAGCAAAAAGGACGTCGTGATCGCCTATAACCTCGGCGACCTGACTGCTGCGGACGAGGGCGAGGTCAACCTTGCGCCGATCCTGAACCTCGAGTTCACGCGCGACGGCGACCTCGGCCAGACCAGCGTCACGAACATCACCTACCGTGCGGTCGTCTCGGCCGACCTCGGTGAGGAGGTCACGCCGCGTTTTCAGGTGCTCGACGCCGAAAATGCGCTGACGCTCTATGAGAGCAATTACTACGTCCGCATCCCCGACGAGGTTTATGAGCGCCTGAAAAACAAGCTCGACAGCCTCGGCGAGGCGCTCTTCCCCGACGGAGAACCGGAAACGGCGGAATGACCCGCGCAGCGTTCTTACCGAACGCCACCCGGCGGAGTCCTCGCGCGGAAAGCTTGGGAACCTCTGATTAAATTGCAAGAGCGGTCAGCGCGGGATTTTGTTCCAAATTAAGGTTTGAAAATTGCAGGAATCCTTTTGTATATTTCAAGATTTTCAAACCGAAAAGTTGGGGCAAAAGACCCGCTGAGCGCCGCTGCCGATTGATTCAGAGGTTCCCTTTGTCCGTTAGGGCAAGCGCAGCCTCACGGTCTGCTTTGATCTTGCGGTTGCATGAAGCAGTCCCCTGTCAGGCCCCCATAGCGGCGTTTGTCGCGGAAATTTTCAAACAAATCGAGTAAAAAACGTCAGGTTTTGCATAAAACCTGACATTTTTTACTTGTACGATCCAGGGAAGCTCTGATTAAATCGCAAGAGCGGTCAGCGAGGATTTTGTTTCCAAATTGAGGTTTGGAAATCGCAGGAATCCTTTACGTATTTCAAGATTTTCAAAACCGATAAGTTGGGGCAAAAAGACCCGCTGAGCGCCGCAGCTGATTTATTCAGAGGTTCCCTAGTTCAAAAAGTCTGCGGAACAAAACGGCAGCGATTTTTTGCCGTTAACTGAACAAATCCCCCGTTTTATGTCATTGCAAGCCCGCATTTCACATGCGCAGCCTGTTTCACTCGGCCAAAGGCCGAATTTCACTCCGCAGCCTCGTCGCGGTCGCGGATCATCTGCGCATAGGGCAGCGGCTCGAAGCCCACGCGGCGATAGAGCGCCATCGCGCGCTCGTTCTCCGGCTCGACCTCAAGGCGATACCGCGCCGCCGGAAAATGCTCCTCCAGCCATGCGAAAAACTGCCGCGCGCAGCCTCTTCCCTGAAATGCAGGGCGCACATACAGCTCCTCGACCCATGTCACGCGGCCGCCGGCCTCGTGGTTGAAGGTGAAGTTCAGCAGCGCGTAACCGGCGGCAGCGCCCTCAGCCTCGAAAAGCAGGCACTTCAAATACCGCTCCGAGCCGATCAGCTCTTCAAAGGTTGCCGTGTGATACGCCTCCGGGATCGGATGCAGCACGGCGTCCGAGCCGTAAAACTCGCGGCTCATGGTCAAAAACGTCTCCCTGTCCGCCTCGCGGACGGGACGAATGGAAAAATGCATGGTTTCCTCCTGAATTTCGGCCTCAGTCCGACGGGTCGCAGTGCCCGCAGGGCTGATAGCCGTTCTGTTCCGCCTCTGCGGCGGTCGCAAAATAGACGCGGTTCGACTCCTTGGGCAAAAACGAGCAGTCTGCGCGGTGATAGGTCTTGCTTTTGCTGTTGCCGATGAACGCGCCGTCGCTCCGCGCGGCGGTCGAAGCGACGGTGCGCGCCTCGCTCATTGCGGGACGCGCGCTTTCCGTCTCCGGCTCGGTCTGCACCGCGGCCGGCGCGTCCGTTTGCTGCTGGCCGTTATAAAATCCGGCGTCGTAGCCGCTGGAAATACCGTCCTTTCGGCCGAAATAGTGTCCGGCGAGGTAGGCGCAGACCACGCCGATCAGGAGCAGCGCCAGCGCCGCAAGCTGAATGCGCTGCGCGGCCTTCAGCTCCCTGCGCAGCGTTTCGTTCTCCTTCCGGAAGATGACGGACGCTCTCCTGCCGCTGATACTCCGCCGCATTCTGCGGCAGCCCTTCTTCCTCCGGCCAAGCTTCCTCAAGCTCCTCGTCGAATTCCGCTCGCTGATCCACACCCGTCCCCCTCTTTACGGAATCCGCCCATGCGTTCTGCATGGGCGGATTCCCTTTTGAATTTAGCCTTGGGTCACAATATAGCGGGCATAGCCGAACAGACGGTTGCCGTAATATGTGCCCACAAGCGAGTCGATCTTCACGCCCGCGCTCGGATTAGCAGCGTGGATAAACCGGCCGTCGCCCAGATAAATACCGACGTGCGTGACCTCGTAGATATTGGTCGTGCTGGAGGCCTGTCCGGTGAAGAACACCAGATCGCCGGGCTTCATCTCGTCAAGCACGTTGCTCGCCTTGCCATAGGCATAGGCCTTCTCCTTCGCGTAGGTGAACTGCTCCTGCGCGCCGTGGTATTTCAGGTTGATGCCGAAATTCTTATAGACATACATTGTGAAGCCGGAGCAGTCGAAGCTGTTCGGGCCGGACGCACCGTAAACATAGGGATAGCCCTCAAAGATGCTGGCATACGCGCAGAGATCGGCGCGCAGCTCGTCGTTCGCGTCTCCGTTGGGATGATCGAGCATCCATGCCGCAGCATACTTATAGCAGCGCAGGAACAGCACGACGCCCTCCTGAATGGAGGTGCCGCGCGTCGGCTCGAGCAAGCCGTCGCTGCCCTTCACCGCGCCGATGAAGACCAGCATACGCGTCGGCGCCTTTGCAAAGTCGGCGACCTGATAGCCGTCGGCAAAATCGTTCAGACTCACGTTGGCATAATCCGTGCGCGGATAGCCGACCGCATTCATGAACTTTGCGAGGATTTTGAAGAACTGCTCGCGCGTCAGCGGATCGTTCGGATGGAAACCGCCGTCGTCCGAGCCGTCCACGATGCCAAGCTCCTTGCAGATGTTCACATCGTCGTCGTTCGTGTCCCAGAAATAGTTCCCTCCGGAGGGTCTGAGCGTCGTGCCCTTGGCCTTGTTATAGGCCAGAACCGCGATGGAGCACATCTGGCCGCGCGTGATGCCGTCGGACATATTGCAGCTTTGCAGGCTCTTCGGCAGCAGACCCTTGGCCTTGAACTCCGTGACCTCGCGCACCGCCCACGGGCTGACGCCGGTGATGCCGTAGCGCTGCAGGTCGCTCTCCATGCCGCCCTCGGCCTTCGCTGCGATCCAGTTGACGGTGTAGGTATAGGAGCGGGCGAACATGACGACCGCCTCCTGACGGCTCGCGGTGTTCTGCGGATGGATCTTGCCGTCGTCGCTGCCGCGCAGGATGCCGATCCCGGCGAGCACGCGCGCCGACTCCAGCGCATATTCGTAGACATCACCGACGTCGGAGAATTGAGACAGATCGCTCTTGGGCAGCGAATCGATGGAGACATAGCACAGTCCCATCAGCGTCAGATCGTCTTGAAGAATTCCTGCCGCGTCATCAGCTGGTTCGGCCGGAAGGTGTTGTCCTCATAGCCGGAGACAATGCCGTTCTCGGCGGCAAAGTTGATAACCGGGTCGTTCGTGTCGGTGAAGGCGTTTTCGGTGGTGCTGGGCGTGACCGAGCCATCCCCAAAGCTGGCGAAAAATATACGCCGCTATGTAGCACATTTCCTTTCGAGAGATCGATGCATTCATATCTCCGTTCAGAATGCTCTCGGGCAGGAAGCCCTGCGACTCCATCATTTTCGACGTCGTCCTTCGCCCAGTCGGCGAGATTCCAGTACGACGCGGCGGACGCCATCGGGATGCACGCCGCCAGCATCGCGCCGCAGAGCAGCAGCGCCAATAATCGTTTCTTCATTGCTTCGTAACCTCCATATCAAGCTCCAGCCCGACCGGACAATGGTCGGAGCCGGTAATTTCGCTGTAGATCGGCGTGGCCGTAATGCGGTCGCGCAGACGGTCGGAGACCAGAAAATAGTCGATGCGCCAGCCGACGTTCTTCTCCCTCGCGCGGAAGCGGTAGCTCCACCAGGAATATGCGCCGGTCAGCTCCGGATAGCGAAAACGAAAGGTGTCTGTAAAGCCGCTCGCAAGCAGCTCCGTGAATTTCCCGCGTTCCTCGTCGGAAAAGCCGGCGTTCCCGCGGTTGGATTTCGGATTCTTCAGGTCGATTTCCTGATGGGCGACGTTCAGGTCGCCGCAGAGGATCACGGGTCTCTGCGCGTCAAGCGAGCAGAGATAGGCGCGCAGCGCGTCCTCCCACGCCATACGATGGTCGATGCGCTTCAGGCCGTCCTGCGCATTCGGCGTGTAGCAGGTCAGAATGTAGCAATTCGGGTATTCCAACGTGATGAGACGTCCCTCATGATCCAATTCGGGCACGCCGACGCCATAGCGCACGGAGAGCGGCTCATGCCGCGTGAAGATTGCCGTGCCGGAATAGCCCTTTTTCTCGGCAGAATACCAGAACTGATGATAGCCCTCGAGCGTGAGCGAAACCTGCTCCGGCTGCGCCTTCGTCTCCTGCAGACAGAAAAAATCCGGATGCAGCGTCGAAAACACGTCCGGAAAGCCCTTTTCCACGCAAGCGCGGATGCCGTTTACATTCCATGAAACCAAATTCATAATCCTACCCCTATATAGTAACAAAGTCTAACAAAAATTACAACCCCTTGCGGCAAAATTCAATAAAAATTCAAAATTTTTCCGGTTCGGAAAAGCATTTGACGCCCCGCCGCAGATCTGTTATACTGATTTTGACAGAAGTCCGAGCTGATAGAACGCGACCGCGCTTGCCGCCGCGACGTTCAGCGAGTCGACGCCGTGTGCCATGGGGATGCGCACGGTGTAGTCGCAGTCGGAAATGGTCGAGGCCGCAAGGCCGTCGCCCTCCGTTCCGAGCACGACGGCGAGCTTCTCCGCACGCATCAGGCGCGGGTCGGTCAGCAGGAGCGAGTCGTCCCGCAGCGCCATTGCCACGGTCTGAAAGCCCATCTCGTGCAGCAGCTCCTGCCAGGCCGCTCCGGCGGCAGGTATGTCCACGGCACCTGAAACACCGTGCCCATGCTCACGCGCGCAGCGCGGCGATAGAGCGGGTCGCTGCCCGCCTCGGTCAGCAGAACGGCGTCCATGCCGAGCGCCGCCGCCGAGCGGAAGATCGCACCGATGTTGGTCGGGTTCATCACGTTTTCCAGCACGGCCACGCGCGTCGCACCCGCGCAGACCGTCCGCGCGTCCGCAGGACACGGCCGCCGCATCGCGCAGAGCATTCCGCGCGTCAGATGGAAGCCCGTCAGCTGCGTCAGAACCTCGGGCGGCGCGGTGAAGACCGGCGTCTGCTCCGGACAGCGCGCGATCAGCTCGGCGCCCTTTCCCCGGATCAGCCCCGGCTCGGTCAGAAACGACACGGGCGTCATGCCGCCGTCCAGCGCGCGTTCGATCACGAGCGGGCTTTCCGCAACGAACAGTCCGTTGTCCGGGTCAGCGCGGTTGACGAGCTGATTTTCCGTCAGCCGTGCATAAACATCCAGCTCCGGCGCGGGAAAAATCGCAAATTTCGATGATGTTCGCCATAGCGCGTTCCTTCCTCCGCAGCCTGTTTCTGCGGGTTTTCCAAAAATCCGATCCTATATAGTATACCGCATTTTCCCGATTCTGTCAAATCGCCGCAGGAGGCCGAGCCATGACCGTTCATGAAAACCTGCTTGCCGAGCAGGACAGCGCCTATCGCGCGTTTCAATCCAAGCTGCTCCCGAATATCGACCCCGCGCGCATCATTGGCGTGCGGATGCCCGTCCTGCGCGCCATTGCCAAGCGCCTCGCCGGCAGCGCAGAGGCTGACGCATTCTTGCAGGCGCTGCCGCACGACTATTATGACGAGAACAACCTCCACGCCCTGCTGCTCGGGCAGGAACGCGACTTTGACACCTGCATCGCCGCGCTCGACCGTTTTCTGCCCTATGTCGACAACTGGGCGACCTGCGACATGCCCGCTCCGCCCGTTCTGGGGCAACATCTGGACGCTCTGCCGCCGCATATCCGGCGGTGGATGGCCGCGCCCCACGCATATACCTGCCGCTACGGCATCGGGCTGCTGCTGGCGCATTATCTGGACGGCGCGTTCCGCCCGGAATACCTGCAATGGGTCGCAGCGGTGCAGCGCAGGGAATACTATGTCAAAATGATGGTCGCGTGGTATTTTGCCACCGCGCTGGCCAAGCAGTATGACGCCGCCCTGCCCTATCTGCTTGAGCGCCGCCTGCCGACGTGGGAGCACAACAAGACCGTTTCCAAGGCGCTCGAGAGCCGCCGCGTTGCGCCGGAGCACAAGGCGCTGCTGCGCACGCTGCGCATCCGTTAAAATTTTTTCACGGTTTTTTGAAAAAGGGCTTGCTTTTTTTAGAAAAGCGTGCTATTATATATGAGCGCTCGAGAGAACGCCATGCGCCAGTAGCTCAGCTGGATAGAGTGTTTGGCTACGAACCAAAAGGTCGGGGGTTCGAGTCCCTTCTGGCGTACCAACAACACGAACACAATTTGTTCCGTTTCGGTTCAATTGTGTTCGTGTTTTTGTATTTTCCACGTCGCAGCACACGACCGAAGCCGCGTCGCTTCGCTCCTCGCAAGGACAAAGCTGAAAGGTTTTGCGGAAACACAAAACGGTCATTCCGATTTTCGTTTCAAACGGGTAACCTATGTTGATGCGCAAAAAATAGCACGCTGAAAAAACTTCTTGACTTTTCTGCCCCTCTTGGCGTATACTATTAAAGGAAACGGATGCAGCCTTTTCTGTCGACTCCCGTCAACGGGTTTCCGGCTATCGCTGCGTCCGTTTCTCTCTTTCAGATAAAAACGCTTGACTTTTTCAGGAGTCCATGGAATATACTGATAGCAGAAGAGGAAAACCCCCGCGGGCCGTCGTCAGCAATGGCGCAAGAGCCCATAATTTTGGGGGGTAGCCTTCTTTTTTACGCACCTGCGCGGCAAAGCCGAAGCCTTCTCATCCTGCCTTGTTCAACATACAGCGTTCATCATGCTCGATCGGCAGCCCTTGGCCGTCAAAAAACCGGGAACGAACACCTCACGTGTCCGTTCCCGGTTTTGCGTATTCGAGTTATGTCCGCTTTGCGCTTATTGCATCAGCCCGCAGACCAGATCGGTATAGGCCGTCGGGTCTTCCAGCGGCAGGTTTGCCATGATCAGTCCCTGCGTATAGAGCAGCTCGACATATTTCTTCGCCTTCTCGGGGTATTCCTGCTCCATGCTGTCCTTGAGCGCCTTGAGCGCCGGATGCTCGGGGTTGACCTCCAGAATGCGGCCGCAGTGATAGTCCGAATTCGGGTCCATCGCCTTGAAATACTTCTCCATCTCAAAGCTCATGCCGCCGTCCGGAACCATGGTCAGCGGATGCGCGCCCAGCTCGGTGGAGACGCGCACGTCGGCGACGCGGTCGCCCAGCGTCTCCTTCATGAAATCGACGCAGCTCTTGAACTGCTCGGCGGCCTCCTCGGCGGCCTTCTTCTCCTCGTCGGTGCTCAGCTCAAGATCGTCGGTCAGGATGTTGCGGAACTCGTGCTCCCATACTTGCCGACCGTCTGCGGGATGAACTCGTCGACCTGCTCCGTCAGCAGCAGCACGTCAAAGCCGCGGTCGAGCAGCAGCTTCGTCTGCGGGATCTTCGCAAGACGCTCTGCGCTGTCGCCGGTGGCGAAATAAATGTGCTTCTGGCTCTCGGGCATTGCTGCGACATATTCCTTGAGCGTGACGAGCTTCTGCTCCTTGGCGCTGTGGAATTCGACGAGATCCTGCAAAAGCTCCTTGTGCATCCCGTAATCCGACACAAGGCCGTATTTGAGCTGCTTGCCGAAGGCGGCGTAGAATTTTTCATAATTCTCACGGTCATTTTCAAGCAGCGCGCAGCTCGGCCTTTGATCTTCTTCTCCAGCTGGCCGGCAATGCGCTTCAGCTCGCGCGTCTGCTGCAAAAGCTCACGGCTGATGTTCAGGCTGAGATCCTGACGGTGTCCACCACACCGCGCACGAAGCGGAAGTGCTCCGGCAGCAGGTCGGCGCAGTTGTCCATGATGAGAACGCCGGAGGAATAGAGCTGAAGCCCGCTCTTGTAGTCCTTGGTGTAAAAAATCATACGGCGCCTTGCTCGGGATGTACAGAAGCGCCTTATAGGTCACGTCGCCCTCGACGCTCAGATGCAGCACGCTCACGGGCTTCTCGAAATCGTAGAACTTCTCGTGATAGAACTGCTCATATTCCTCCTGCGTGACGTCCTTCTTGGCCTTCTGCCAGAGGGCACCATGGAGTTGAGCGTCTGATCCTCGCGCACCGTCTCGTACTTCGGCTCCTTGTCGTCCTTGGTCTCCTCGGTGGGCTTGCTCGTCTCGACCTCCATTTTGATCGGGTAGCGGATATAATCGGAATATTTGCGCACGAGCATCCGCAGCTTGTATTCCTGGAGGAACTCGCTGTATTTCTCGTCCTCGGTGTCGGCCTTGAGCTTCAGGGTGACGTCCGTACCGGCCTGCTCCTTGTCGCAAGGCTCAATGGTATAGCCGTCCGCGCCGGAGGAGACCCATTTCCACGCCTGTTCCTCGCCGAATTTCTTGGAGATCACGGTGAGCGACCATAAACGCGGAATAGAAGCCGACGCCAAACTGACCGATGATGTCGATGTCATCCTCTGTTCGGCGGTATTTTTGAACTGGAAGGAACCGCTGTGCGCGATCGTGCCCAGATTTTCCTCCATTTCCTCCTTGCTCATGCCGATGCCGTTGTCGGAAACGGTCAGCGTACCCGCCGTCTTATCCACGGACAGGCGGATGGCAAAATCGCTGCGGCTCAGGCCGACGCTTTCTCGTCGGTGAGCGCCTGATAGGCGAGCTTATCCACGGCGTCGGAGGCATTGGAGATCAGCTCACGCAGAAAAAATCTCCTTGTGCGTATAGATCGAATTGATCATCAGATCAAGCAGACGCTTGGATTCCGCCTTAAACTGTTTTTTAGCCATGCTTGTCTCTTCCTTCTTTTTGTTTTAGCACTCATCATTTACGAGTGCTAACGCTATTATAACGCAAATTTTCCATTTTGCAAGAGGCGTCACAAAATATTTACACTTTTTTTTCGAAATTATATGCTAAACTGTTGCAAGAGGTGATGGCATATGATTACAGTTTCAATCTCAGTCTGCAATTCGGCGGAAAGCCGCTGTTTCAGCACGTCGACCTGCAATTCACGTCCGGCAACTGCTACGGCGTGATCGGCGCGAACGGCGCGGGCAAATCGACCTTTCTGAAAGCTGCTTTCCGGCGAGCTGGAGTCAACCGGCGGCGAGATCTCCATCAAGCCGGGGCTGCGCATGTCCGTTTTGAAGCAGGATCAGTTCCTTTGACGACTATACCCTGCTCGACACGGTCATCATGGGCAACCGCCGCCTGTACGATATTATGAAGCAGAAGGACGCGCTCTACGCCAAGGAGGATTTCAGCGACGAGGACGGTATGCTGGCCTCCGAGCTGGAGATCGAATTTGCCGAGCTGAACGGCTGGGAGGCCGAGTCCGACGCCCGCCGTCTTTGCAGGGGCTGGGCATTCCGGTCGAGCTGCATCAGAATTCCATGCACGAGACCGACGGCCGTCTGAAGGTCAAGGTACTGCTGGCGCAGGCGCTCTTCGGCAACCCGGACATCATCCTGCTCGACGAGCCGACGAACAACCTCGACATCGAGTCGATCAACTGGCTCTGGAGAGCTTCCTGCTGGACTATGAGGACAAGGGCACGGTCATCGTGGTCAGCCACGACCGCCACTTTTTTGAACACGGTCTGCACGCACATCGTCGACATCGACTATGGCAAGATCAAAATGTACGTCGGCAACTATGACTTCTGGTACGAATCGAGCCAGCTCATGCAGCAGCTCATCCGCCAGAACAACAAGCGCAAGGAGGACAAGATCGCCGAATTGCAGGAGTTCATCTCCCGATTCTCGGCGAACAAGGCCAAGAGCAAAGCAGGCCACGGCGCGCCGCCGCCTGCTCGACAAGCTGACCGTTGAAGAGATGCCCGCCTCGTCGCGGCGCTATCCCTTCGTCGGCTTCACGCGCGACCGCGAGGTCGGCAAGGACATTCTGTTCGTGACCGAGGTCTCCAAGACCGTCGACGGCGTCAAGCTGCTCGACAAGGTCTCCTTCACCGTGAACAAAAATGACAAGATCGCCTTTGTCGGCGAGAACGAGCTGGCGCAGACGACGATGTTCAAGCTGCTCATGGGCGAGCTGGAGCCGGACGAGGGCACGATCAAATGGGGCGTGTCCACGTCGCAGAGCTACTTCCCAAGGACAACACCGCATTTTTTTGAGAGGGCAGGAGCGAGTCGCTGGTCGACTGGCTGCGCGAGTATTCCGCCAAAAAGGACGACGTCTATCTGCGCGGCTTCCTCGGGCGGATGCTCTTCTCCGGCGAGGACGTCTTCAAGCCGGTCAACGTGCTTTCCGGCGGCGAAAAGGTGCGCTGTATGCTCTCAAAAATGATGCTCTCGGGCGCGAACGTCATTCTGCTCGACCAGCCGACGAACCATCTGGACATGGAGTCGATCCAGGCCGTGAACAAGGGCATGATCGCCTTCCCCGGCAACGAGCTGTTCGCCTCGCATGACCACGAGCTGCTGCAATCCGTCGCCAACCGCATCCTTGAGTTCAAGCCGGACGGCACGCTCGTCGACTACCGCGGTACCTATGACGAGTATCTCGCTTCTGATCTGTATCAAAGCACGCACTGACGCGTGTTTTATGGGGGGCACGCCTCCTCTCTGCGCCGTGCCGTGATCTATGAGGTCTATGTGCGCAGTCACACGCCCGAGGGCACGTTCCGTGCGATCGTGCCGGATCTCGACCGCATCCGCGCGCTCGGCGTGGACATTGTCTGGTTCATGCCGATCCACCCGATCGGCGAGGAAAACAAAAAGGGCAGCCTCGGCTGTCCCTATGCCAACCGTGACTACCGCACGGTCAACCCCGAATACGGCACGCTGGAGGACTTCCTCCACCTGACGGAGGAGATCCATAAGCGCGGCATGAAGTGCATGATCGACGTCGTGTATAACCACACCTCGCCGGATTCCACGCTCGTGCGCGAGCACCCGGAATTCTTCTATCACAAGCCCGACGGCAAGCGCGGCAACAAGGTCGGCGATTGGACGGACGTGGTCGACCTCGACTACACCAACCGCGCGCTCTGGGATTACCAGATCGAGTCGCTGTGCTACTGGGCGCAGTATGTCGACGGCTTCCGCTGCGACGTGGCCAGCACCGTTCCGGTCGAATTCTGGAGGGAAGCGCGCGCCGCCGTCGCCAAGGTGCGTCCCGACGCGATCTGGCTCGGCGAGAGCGTCCATCTGGCGCATATCCGTGCCTTCCGCGAGCAGGGCTTCTATGCCGCGACCGATTCCGAGCTGTTTGACGCCTTCGACATTCTTACCCCTACGACCTCTGGCCGGAATTTGAGGACAGCACCGAGGGGCGCGCGCCGCTCAGCCGTTATTTTGACGCCGTCAACTCGCAGGAGCTGGGCTTCCGCACGGAGTATAACAAGCTGCGCTGCATCGAGAACCACGACCAGCGCCGCGCCGCCGACCGCTTCGGCACGGGTGACGCCCTGCTGGCATGGACGGCGCTGAGCTATTTCATGAAGGGCACGACCCCTGCTCTACGCCGGGCAGGAGCACCGCATCACGCACACGCCCTCGCTCTTCGAGCGCGAGCCGGTCGCGTGGGATCCTGCCTCGGATATTTCGCCCCTGCTGACGCGGCTGGCCGAGATCAAAAAGCAGCTCCCGACGGACGCCGTGTTCCGCATCGACACCGACGACACGCAGGGCATCGCCGCGGCAAGCTATACCGCGCCCGGCGCGCACGCCGTCGGCGTGTTCCCGCTGGCCGGGAATCCCGGCTCGGTCGCCGTTCCCCTGCCCGACGGCAGCTATCAGAATGCGATTGACAGCAAGCCTGTCACCGTCCGCGCCGGTCACATGACCGTCGGCACGGAGGCCGTCATCATTCTCTGATTACAGGTTATAGAATACGCAGGGCGCGGCCGTTTGGCCCGCGCCCTGCGTATTCTCTGGCTGTCAAAAAAGCCCAAAATCGTCAAAATCGGTCAACAAATCGTCAGCAGTTTACCATGCTGCAATTCTGTCAGGAATCAGACAGGACGCCCCTCTGCTTTCGCATAAGGGGCGTCCTTGCCGTTTAATACCATGTCACAAGAATGTCGTCGATGAGAATGTCGCGCAGGGGCTTGCTGTTTTCCGTGTAGGTGACGTCGATTATGATCGTCACGCCGTCGTCAAACCGCCAGACAAACAGGAAAGCATCGTCCGACTCGCTGTCCTCCGACGGTGTTCCGAGCTGGGCGAAGACCTCGCCGATGGTCGTTTGCAGACTGATCCCGTTCAGCGCGGCGGTCTCCGGGTCTTCCGAATCGCCTGTGTACATCCACGGTGCGATGCTGACCTTGCGAGGACCGGCGCTCGTGAATTCATAGTTGAACTCCCATTCTCTTGCATGAGCCGAGTAGTTTTTATAGGTGACCCAGCTCAGCTCCGTGTTCAGCTCACGCGTCACGGTCGTGTTCCCGTCGTTGTCCGTATATGTCTCCTCCGGGAAGAGGTTATAGACCGCCTCCGGCGTCGTCTCGCCGTTCAGCGTGACGCTCTGCCCCTTGTAGGACAGCACATACTCCTGCGGCGTCGTGATCGCGGGGCAATCGGTATAGAGCTTCGCCCGTTCTGCCGCAAAAAGCTCCGCCTTGGTCATGCCCGAGCTTTCCGTCTCCGGCTCAGTCGGTGCGGCAGTCGGCTCGGAGTCCGTCGTCTTCTGCTCGGTCTCGGTCGATTTCGTCTCGTTTTTTTGCGCGGCGCAGCCGGAAAGCACCAGCAGCAGCGCCAGCATCAGGCAAATCAGTTTTTTTTCATAGTATGTTCCCTCCCCGGATCAGTATGCCACGCCCCAGTAGATCATCTTCTTGGCGGGCTTGCCGCAGATGGCGCAGACGTCGCTCAGGTGCTCCTGCCGGAACGGCATACAGCGGCTGGACATGCCGGCCTCCTCCTTCATGCGGTTCTCGCAGGCCACGTCGCCGCACCACATCGTGCGGATAAAGCCGCCGTGCTCCTGCTGCAGGCGCTTGGCCTCCTCAAGGGTCTCGGCGTCATAGATATGCTCGTCGAGGTTCTTCTTGGCCTTCTCAAACATGCCGTCATGCACCCTTTGCAGCAGCTCGGCAGCGGTGCTCTCGAGCGCGTCGAGCGAAACGGCTGTTTTTTCGCCGTTGTCGCGGCGGACGACGACGCACTGGCCGTTTTCGATGTCCTTCGGCCAAGCTCAAGGCGCAGCGGGACGCCCTTCATCTCGTATTCCGCGAATTTCCAGCCGGGGCTTTGCTCGGATTCGTCAAGCTTCACGCGGTAACCCGCCGCGCGCAGGCGGTCGGCCACCTCGCGCGCCTTTTCAAGCACGCCGGGCTTGTGGAACGCGATCGGGATCACGGCGATCTGGATCGGCGCGATCTGCGGCGGCAGAACGAGGCCATTGTTGTCGCCGTGGGTCATGATGATGCCGCCGATCAGACGGGTGGAGACGCCCCACGAGGTCTGGAACGGGTGTACGCGCTGGTTGTCCTTGTTGGTGAAGGTGATGTCGAACGCGCGGGCAAAGCCGTCGCCGAAATAGTGCGACGTACCGGCCTGCAGAGCCTTACGGTCGTGCATCATGCACTCGATCGTATAGGTCGCCTCCGCGCCGTTGAACTTTTCCTTCTCGGTCTTCTGGCCGCGCGTGACGGGCATGGCCAGCACCTTCTCACAGAAGTCGGCATAGACGTTGAGCATCCGCTCGGTCTCCTCGCGCGCCTCCTCGGCGGTGGCGTGCATGGTGTGCCCTCCTGCCAGAGGAACTCGCGGTGACGCAGGAAGGGGGCGGCTGGTCTTTTTTTCCCAGCGCAGCACACTGCACCACTGGTTGTACATCTTCGGCAGGTCGCGCCAGGAATGGATGATGTCATTGTAATGCTCGCAGAAAAGCGTTTCCGAAGTCGGACGGATGCACAGGCGTTCTTCCAGCTTTTCGCTGCCGCCCATCGTGACCCACGCGCACTCCGGTGCGAAGCCCTCGACATGGTCCTTTTCTCCTTCTGCAGCAGGGATTCGGGGATCAGCATCGGCATATAGACATTCTCTGCGCCGGTCTTTTTGAATTCGGCGTCCATCAGGCGCTGGATGTTCTCCCAGATGGCATAGCCATACGGGCGATAGACAAACATGCCCTTGACGGAGGAATAGTCGATCAGCTCGGCCTTTTTGCACACGTCGGTGTACCACTGGGCAAAGTCGACCTCCATGTCGGTGATCTGCTCAACCTTTTTTTCTTTCGCCATAATCATATATCCTTTCCGCATCATTGCAGGTATCGATTCTCTTATATTGTATCACGTCTGTCAAGTGCCTGCATAGAATGGACTGCGAGTTTCTTGCAATTTTTAAGGGACCTCTGATTCAATTGCAAGAGCGGTCAGCGAGGGATTTTGTTCCAAATTAAGGTTTGAAAATTGCAGGAATACTTTGCGTATTTCAAGATTTTCAAACCGATCAGCTGGGGCAAAGACCCGCTGAACGCCGCTGCCGATTGATTCAGAGGTTCCTTGACAAGGAGGACACCTTATGGTTGCGGTGACCCTGCTGCTCGACCCGGTCGTTGCGGCGTTTTATCAGGCGGTTGCCGACCGGTCGGAGCGGCCGCTCGAGGCCGTGCTGGCCGAGGCGCTGTTCAGGCTGGCCGGGGAGCTTTCTCTGGAGGCGCTGGATCGCTGAATTTTCGCCGAAAAGTCCGCGCGGGAATTGTTTTTTCGGCGGTACAATGATATAATGAATCCGTAAGAACGGGAAGCGCCGCCTTCCCATGAAATCACGGAGGCAGACCATGAAATCGATTCGAGACGTTTTCAAAATCGGCAAAGGCCCCTCCAGCTCGCACACGATCGGGCCGGAGCACGCCGCGCAGGAGTTCCTGCGGCGCTATCCCGACGCGGAGCTTTACCGCGTAAAGCTTTATGAGTCGCTCTGCAAGACCGGGCGCGGCCACGGCACCGACCGCGTGCTCTACGCCGTGCTGGGCAAGGAGCGCACGGAGGTGCAGTTCTGCGATTATTCGCCCGAGCCGCTTCCGCACCCGAATACGCTCGATTTCTTCGCCTTCCGTGGCGGCGAGCAGATCGGCTATATGCGCGTGATGTCCGTCGGCGGCGGCGATATCGTCATCGAGGGTGAGCCGGTCACGGAGGCCGACGAGATCTATCCCGAAAATTCCTTCGCCGAGATCCACCAGTTCTGCAAATGGCGCTATATTTCCCTGAGCGAATACGTCGAGCTGAACGAAGGCCCGGAGATCTGGGACTTTCTCGCCGAGATCTGGCGCGCCATGAAGCGCTCGGTCGAGATCGGTCTGCACGCCGAGGGCATCCTGCCCGGCGGCCTGAACGTCGTGCGCAAGGCGAAGCTGCTCTTCGAGCAGGAGCGTCCGAACGAAATTCCGCAGGTGCGCGAGCTGCGCATGGTCTGCTCCTATGCCTTCGCCGTTGCCGAGGAGAATGCCGACAACGGCACCGTCGTCACTGCACCGACCTGCGGCTCGTGCGGCGTGCTGCCGTCCGTCCTGCTGTATATGCAGGAGCGCTATGATTACTCCGACGAGGAGGTCTGCCGCGCGCTGTCCGTGGCCGGTCTGATCGGCGCGCTGGTCAAGCGGAACGGCTCCATCTCCGGCGCGGAATGCGGCTGTCAGGCCGAGATCGGCACAGCCTGCTCCATGGCTGCCGCCGCGCTCTGCGAGCTGGAAGCACATGACGATCGAGCAGATCGAATATTCCGCCGAGGTCGCCATGGAGCACCAGCTCGGCCTCACCTGCGACCCGATCTGCGGCCTCGTCCAGATCCCGTGCATCGAGCGCAATGCCGTTGCGGCCAAGCGCGCCATGGACGCGTTCAATCTGGCAAACTTCCTCTGCGGCTCGCGAAACATCAGCTTTGACATGGTCGTGCGCACGATGAAGGAGACCGGCCGTCACATCAGCGCAAGCTACCGCGAAACGAGCGAGGGCGGACTTGCCAAGCTCTATAACCGCCGCAGCGGACTGTAAAGTGCGAGTAAAGCGAGTCAAGGCCTCGCAATGATATGCAGCTCCGCTGCATGATATATGCGTTGCATGTGATATACGGCCTCGCGGCCGCATGATATAGCGCCCCGAAAGGGTCGCTATGACGGTGTCGCTCCGCGACGAATTCAAACATTTCGATTAAAAAATGGTAGGTTTTTACAAAAACCTACCATTTTTATGTCATTGCGAGGAGGGCGCTTGCGCCCGACGCGGCAAATCTTAAAGTTTTCGATATGGCATCCCGCAGCGAGGGGCGGAGAAAGCGAATTGCGCCGTAGGCCGAATTTCACTGCGCGGCCTTGCCCGGCTCTGCCTCTCCGCCTCGCTTTCCGCCCTTGCGAACCATCAGGAAAATCGCGGCCAGATTCGAAATAATGGTCAGGATGTCAAACACGAAGAACGCATAGTTCTTGATCGAGATGTCATAGATCGCCCAGAGCACCTGCGCCGCCGTCAGGACGGACTTGAGCAGCACGTCGTTTTTCGTATCAAGAAAAATCGTAAAAATGCACGCAGCAGCCAACGGCAGCAGACCGATCACGGCGATGCCGTTGACCCAAATGGTCAGCCCGGCCTGCACGGCGATGAACACGAGCTTCCATACCCATGTGAACGGCACGAACACGCAAAATACGTTGCGCACGATGCTGATGAGGTTGATGGCCGCGCCGGAATAGCCGCCCAGCAGGATGTTGCCTACGGCCTGAATGGCGAACTGGATGTTCTGCGCAATGAGAATGGTGCGTTTGGTCTTCAGCAGGCCGCTGACGACCATGATGACGGCGCCCACGAACGAGATGATATTGGCGATTAGAACGATATTCATAGCTTCCTCCGAAATTTTGCTCCGTATATTATAGCCACCTCTTGGCGAAAAGTCAATCTTTCGGTCGAATTCCGCATCACAAACCGCAAACGCAGAGCCACGGCCGGAGTCTCTCCGCGCCATGGCTCTGCGTTTCATGGGAACCTCTGATTCAATTGCAAGAGCGGTCAGCGAGGGATTTTGTTCCAAATTGAGGTTTGGAACTTGCAGGAATCCTTTACGTATTTCAAGATTTTCAAACCGAAAAGTTGGGGCAAAAGACCCGCTGAGCGCCGCAGTCGATTGATTCAGAGGTTTCCATGCTTTCTCCGGCCGTTCAGCCCTTCGCGGGCTGCTTGCGGCGGCTGAGCAGCTTGCCGCCCCATTCAAAATAAAGTCCGTTCGGCAGAGTCAAAAAATCGATCTCATAATACAGGCTGACAAGCCCGGTGAAGCCGTCGCAGGCTCCCGGTCCGCCGTTCATCGCGTATTCCTCCAATTCCTCGATTGAGCCGTTTCGAACGGCGTTGAACAGGCGCTTCGTGCTGCTGTACTCCCGCTGCATCTGCCGCAGGTACTGCTCGGCCAGATCCAGATTGCCGAGCTTAAAATAGAGGATCGACAGCGGCAGCAGGAACTCCGCGCTCTCCTCGCATTCGTATTTCAGAAAGAGTCTGCGCGCCGGCTTCTCTTCCTCCAGCGCGGCATAGAGCGCCATGAGCGTATAGCGTATGCCGAGGTTATCGCTTCTGCACAGGCGCAGCATCTCCCGCGCGGTGTCGATCGCCCTGCGATATCTGCCGCAGAACACCAGCAGCGCGGCATAGTTCCCGAGCAGCCGCATATGAGGGGCGCGTCTCCCAGACCAGCCAGAACTCCCCGACATCGTTTTTGAGATAACCGGCCTGCCGCATCTGCTCCGTGCCCTCGGCGACCAGCTGCTCCATCTGCGCCGCAGCCTCAAGCGGATTCTTTGCATCCAGCATGAGCATCTGCAGCTTCGCTTCCAGATTCTCCGGCTCTAAGCCGAGCGCCTCCGCCAGGTATTCCCGCTGTTTTTTCTTGGTGGTCGCCTGAGCCGCAAGCTCCAGATAGTCCTCCGCCGTGATCGGTCCCTGCATTCTGCGTTCCTCGTTCATTTCGTTATATTCGCGGATGAATTGCGCCTTCAGACGCGCCTCATCCTCCGGCGTTTTGATCTCGTCGGCGTGCTCTGCCATAAACGCCTCAAATTTTCCGGGCAGATCTTCAAACATCATATGGTTTATCCTCAATTCAGCAGCAGCCACAGCGCCGCTGCCGCAACCACGGCCGCCGCCGCAGCCACGGCGCAGATCAGCTTGCGGCGCTTGAGCCGCTTCCTCCGCTCTCCTGTTGCGATCAGCGGCTTGCTCTGCTGCGCTGCCGACGCGCCACAATTCGGGCAGAACCTTGCGCCCTCGCGGAACTCCGCCCGGCAGGTCTCGCAAAGGATCAGCTTCGGCGCGGTTTTTACGGTCTGTTCGTCCAAGTTGACTTCCCTCCAGCGTCGGTTTCGACGTTTTTCTTTATTATACAGGAGCAAAAGCGTGATTTCAAGCCTCAAAATACCGAAAAGCGATTGACAACGCGGCAAAAACGGGTTACGATATAGGTACTGAAAGAATCAAGGAGACCGCTATGGATAAAATATATGTCACAGGACATCGCAACCCGGACACGGATTCCATTGTCTCGGCCACATCGGCGTGCAGTGCATCATCCTCTGCCAGACCGACGTCGACCCCGCGTGGCTTGAAAACGCCGGCAAGACCTGCGTCATCTCCACCCCGCTCGATGCCAGCCGCGTGGCGCGGCTGGTGTATCAGGCGATCCCGATCTCCCGCCCGTGCAACACGGAGGATCTGGTCAGCTTCCACCTCGATGATTACATTGACGACGTGCGAGAGGTCGTGCTCGAGAGCCGCTACCGCTGCTACCCCGTGCTTGACGAGAACGAAAAGGTCGTCGGCACACGCTCTCGCGCTATCACCTGCTGCGTCCGCGGCGCAAGCGCGTCGTACTCGTCGACCACAACGAGATGGCGCAGGCCGTGCCCGGGCTCGAGCAGGCGGAAATTCTGGAGATCATCGACCACCACCGTCTGGCCGACATTCAGACCACGCAGCCCATCCGCGTGCGCAACGAGCCCGTCGGCAGCACGACGACCAAAACAGCATCAACTGCATGATCGCTTTTCCTGCCCCACGCACTGGCTGCCGCCATCGTGCAGATCCTGTTCTGGGGCGTGGTGATTTTGTGCATGCCGCTGGGGCTTTTCCTGATGCTGATCTTCGGTTTCTGGTTCGTCACCGAGGTGTCCTGCCAGATCATCTACGGTGATATCGACCGGGTGTTCCACATTGAGGAGAACATCCGCAAGATGAAGGACGCCGAACTGGAAGCAGCCCTCAAGGAGGACTACGCCGATGACGACGACGACCCCGGAAGAATAAATTTGACACTGCGGAAAGGAGCGATGTCCCATGGAACAACGGAATAATCTGGTGCTGCAGGGCACCGAGACCTTTTCCCGCGGGCAGCTGGACAATGTTGCGCTGGAAAACGGCGCACTGGTGCTGGACAGCGTGGCGGGCCGCAGCCTTTTGTACGGCAGCTACACCACCCCGGAGTTCGCCATGCCGGCCTTCTGCAACCTGAATGTCAGCTGGAACGCCCACGCACCCCGGGACACCATGGTGGAGGTGCGCTGCCGGGTGTACGCCAGCAGGGGCGTGGACAGGCTGGATGAGCTTTGGCAAGTGGGCACCGGATTATCCCCCCGGTGCAGCGTGTCCATTGCCAGAGCGAGGACGGCATGATCTTTTGATGGGCGATACCGTCACGGTAGCAACGCCCCGGGCGGCGGCACCGGCGTGCAATTGCAGGTGAACCTTTCCACCAACAACGATAAAGTTACCCCGGCGGTGCGTTTGCTGGCGGCGGCGGTGCGTCCCCTTGCGTGGGAAAAGCACAACGGCCACCCGCTGAACCGGCGGCTCTATCTGCCGGAATACTGCCTTTCCGCCCACGACCCCAGCTTTGGCCGGAGATGGACCTGCCGCTGATCATGGCGGCCCTGATGAACCGCTGGGGCGAGGATATCCTGCCCGAGGAGGTGGCCTACGCCATGGAGGACGGCAGCACCCACAGCACCACCGGCAACACCGCCTTTGCGGCTGCAGCCGCAGGCTGCTGCGGATACCCCTGCTGGCAGGCCTGGATGGACCTTGCCGACCTGCGTGCCCAGATCCACGACGGCTGCTCGGTGGCAGTGCAGGTGGAGCGGCGCATCCGCGGCCAGCGGGACCCGGTGCGGGTCTGGATGGGCCTGCGCGGCTTTGGCCACGACGATGCCGTAATGGCAGATTATGTGCTGCTGAACGACCCCACCGCCGATTCCGACGGCGCAGTGAACTGCACCATGGCGCTGGTGGATTTTATGCGCTACTTTACCGGGCAAAGCCATTGCCCTGCGGCAAAGCAGCGGGAGGTTGAGGCCGACCGTCCCCGGCGGCTGCGCTGCGAGCTGCACCCGGCACCCAGCAGGGCGTTTATTATTTTGAGCGGCGCGGGTGAGCCCGCAGACCCCTGCCGGAGGATTTTTCCGGCTGGATCGCCTGCGCGCCCCACGATGGCGTGGCGCACGCCACCACCGCCCACCGCAGCTTCTGCCGGATGGAGCGCACGCCGGAGGGAGGCATCCGCTTCCCGGCAAAAGATCATGGCCGCAGGCTGCCGCTACAGCGTGTATGCAGTGGATCAGACCGGCACCATGCGGGTAGCAGAGGTACGGCTGCCCAAGCCGAAGCCTGCGCCCGCGAGCACAGAACCCCAAGCCAGCGGAAAAGCCGGGGAATGACCGGTACAGCCCAAAGCTTTTTTTTGGGCGATATATGAAACAGGAGGAACACATTATGGCAAAGACGATCATCACTTTGGGACGTGAATACTGCACGGGCGGACGCTTCATCGCAGAAGATGTGGCAAATGCACTGGGCATCAAGCTTTACGACAAGGAGCTGATCACCATGGCAGCAAAGCACTCCGGTCTGTCGGCAGGAGGCTGTTGCCGCCAGCGAGAAACGGCACACTCACAGCCTGCTGTACAGTCTGTACACCATGGGCACTGAGCTGCCGTTGGGCGATCAGGTCTTCATCCTGCAGAGCCGCATCATCAAGCAGCTGGCCGACGAAGGCCCCTGCGTCATCGTGGGCCGCTGCGGCGACTATGTCCTGCGGGAGCGCAAGGATGTGCTGCGCGTGTTCGTGTACGCCCCAAGGCGTGGCGGCTGGAATACGCAAAGACCAACCCGCTGGTCAAGGCCAAGGACGAGAAGGGCATCAAGGAAGAGGTGGAAAAAACCGACCGCAACCGTTCGGCCTACTACAACTACTACACCCAGAACCGCTGGGGTGATGCTCACAACTATGATCTGGCCATCAACGCTGCTCTGGGCCGCGAGACCTGCGTGAAGATGATCCTGGACGCAGCCGCCGCCAAGGAGAAGAACCTTGGCTGACCGCCGGGGCACTTCAAAAATAAAACAACGATGATTCGTGGGTAGGGTGCTTTTGCACCCTGCCCACGCGCAACGGCGACGACCGCGGCCCGTTGGGGCAGCGGCCAGCAGGACACATGTGCCGCATGGGCGGTCACGAAGTTTCCGCAACCCGGGCGCTGATGCCGTTTCCGGTTTTCAGAAGCCCTGCCAGCTGCCAAGTGCGGCAATCTGTCCTCAAACCCATCAATGTAAAAAAAAAGCAAACGTGGAAACAAAGCAATCCCAAACCTCTCCCGCCCAAGCGCGGGAAAATATCATGGGCACCATGGAGATCAACCCTCTGCTGGTCAAGCTGAGCGTGCCCATGATGATCTCCATGCTGGTGCAGGCACTGTACAACGTGGTGGACTCGTTGTTCGTGTCCCATGTCGGCGAAAGCGCCCTCACCGCCGTATCGCTGGCCTTTTCATTGCAGAACGTCATGATCGCTGTGGGCGTGGGCACCGGCGTAGGCGTCAACGCCATGCTGTCCAAAAGTCTGGGCGAAAAGAACCAGCACCGTGCCAATGTTACGGCAAAGAACGGCATTTTTCTTTCGCTGTGCAGCTTTTGTGGTGTTTTTTGGTCATCGGCCTTACCTGCATGAAGCCCTATTTTATGCCCAGACCAGTGATGCCGCCATCGCGCAGCAGGGCATCGAGTATTTTCGGTGTGCTGCATCTTCAGTCTGGGCCTTTTCACCCAGACCATGGGCGAAAAGCTGCTGGTGGCCACCGGCCGCACCTATCTGAGCATGATCAGCCAGCTGGTGGGTGCAGTGGTGAACATCATTCTGGACCCCATCTTCATCTTCGGCTACTGCGGGCAGGCGCTGTCCGGCACCACCGGCGCGGCGGTGGCAACGGTCATCGGCCAGTTCTGCGGCGCAGGCATGACCTTGTACTTCAACCCGAACAAAAACCCGGATATCCAGATCAGCTTCAAGGGCTTCCGTCCCAGTGCCAAGGCCATTGGCCGCATCTACACGGTGGGTCTGCCCAGCATTGCCATGCAGTGCGTGGGCAGCCTGATGACCTTCGGCATGAACCTGATCCTGATGAGCTTCTCCGCCACAGCGGTGGCGGTGTTCGGTGTGTACTTCAAGCTGCAAAGCTTTGTGTTCATGCCCATTTTTGGCTTGAACAACGGCATGGTGCCCATCATCAGCTACAACTACGGTGCCCGCAGACCGGACCGCGTGAAAAAAGACCATCAAGCTGGCGGTGTGCTATGCCGAAGGCATCATGCTCATTGGTTTCTGCATCTTCCAGTTCGCGCCCGGGCAGGTGCTGGGCATCTTTGCGGCCAGCGATGCCATGCTGGCCATCGGCATCCCGGCCATGCGCATCATCTGCCTGCATTTCCTGCTGGCGGGCGCCAGCATCGTGCTCAGCTCGGTGTTTCAGGCACTGGGCAACGGTGTTTTCAGCCTCATCGTTTCGGTCTGCCGCCAGCTGTTCGTGCTGCTGCCGGCAGCGTGGCTGCTGGCACAGACCGGAAGCGTCAACAATGTCTGGTGGGCCTTCTTCATTGCGGAATTTGTCAGCATCCTGATGAGTCTGGCCTTCTATGCGCGTATCAACAAGACGACCATCGCACCCCTGTACCACTGACCCGAATGTGGGCGTGAAAAACTGGCCCTGCAAACGAAAGGAACGTGAACTCTATGGTAAAAAAGCTGAAGTGGAACCTGATCTTCATGAGCCTGCTGTATGTCGGGCTGGGCATTTTTCTGGTCATGAAGCCCGGTACGGCGCTCAACATCGTCTGCTATGCGCTGGGCGGCGTGGTGCTGGCCTGCGCAGCGGTGCAGCTGGTTCGCTACTTTGCGGTGGAGCGCGGGGTGTTCCAGAGCCAGCTCACCCTGTCTCCGGCCTTATCTGCCTTGCATTGGGTGTTTTTTCCTGCTGCTGCGCAGCGATATCGTGGTAAGTATCCTGCCCATCGTGTTCGGCCTGTTCGTCATCTTTGACGCCATTGGCCGGGTGCAGAACGCTTTGGACCTGCGCCGCTGCGGCTATTCGACAGCTGGAAGAGCTTTCTGCTGCTGCCGGTGCTCAGCGTGGTGCTGGGCGTCGTCTGATCGCAAACCCCTTCGGTGCCATGGAGACGCTGGTGATGGCCATCGGCATCATCCTGATCGTGGAAGGTGCCATCAACCTGCTCAGCGCCCTGTATACGGTGCTGGCCCTGCGCCGCTTTGCCAAGCTCCACCCGGAGACCCAGTCCATGCTGGAGGATCTGACCGGGGAGGACCTGAACGGCGACGGCGTGGTGGCCCCCGACGTGACCCGCACCGATGCAGAGGCCACCGCTGTGGAGCTGGATGAGGTGGACGAGAGCGCCACTGTGGAACAGGAGAACGGAGAAAGGGAAACGGGCTTGCCCTCTCAGTCACCTCGGTGCTCGCCAGCTCCCCCAAAGTGCGAGCTTAATGCGCTGGTTTGGGACGTTTTCCTCTCTTTGGAGAGGCCTTGGAAAAAGAGATGAGTTTTGTGGACGCCAAGGGCTCCTGGGGAACTTTCGGGGAGCTGGCAAGGCCGTCAGGCTTTGACTGAGAGAGGTTTGCCCAAATAGCATAAACGCAAATCTATAAAAGGAAAAGGAACAAAAATGGAAAAGTACGATCTGATCATCGTGGGTGCGGGCCCTGCCGGCATCTTTACCGCTGTGGAGCTGCTGCGCCACGGCAGCAAAAAAGAAGATGCTGCTGGTGGAAAAAGGCAAGCCCGTGGAAAAGCGCCACTGCCCCAAGGCGGAGGTTGGCCACTGCGTCAACTGCCGCCCCACCTGCGCCATCACCACCGGCTTTTCCGGCGCTGGCGCTTTCTCCGACGGCAAGCTGAGCCTCTCCTATGAGGTGGGCGCGACCTGCCCACCCTCATCGGGGAGGAGTTTGCCCAGGAGCTGATCGACTACACCGATAAGATCTATCTGGAGTTCGGCGCAGACCCCCATGTGGAGGGCATCTACACCGGCGAGGATATCAAGGAGATCCGCAAAAACGCCATCCATGCCGGCCTGAAGCTGGTGGACTGCCCTATCCGCCATCTGGGCACCGAGAAGGCACAGGAGCTGTATCTGGCCATCCAGAATTATCTGGCCGACAACGGTGTGGAAATGCGTTCAACACCGAGTGTGAGAACATCATTCTGGAAGAGGACGGCTGCAAGGGTGTGCTGCTGAAGGATGGCGATAGCCTGCTGCCTGTGTATGCGGACGAGGTGGTCATCGGCACCGGACGCCGCGGCGCAGACTGGCTGGAAAAGATCTGCGCAGAGCACCACATCGCCCACAAGCCCGGCACCGTGGACATCGGCGTGCGCGTGGAGTGCCGCAACGAGGTGATGGAAAAGGTGAACAAGGTGCTGTATGAGTCCAAGCTCATCGGCTACCCGAAGCCCTGGAAGAACAAGGTGCGCACCTTCTGCCAGAACCCCGGCGGCTTTGTGGCGCAGGAAAACTACGACAACGACCTTGCAGTGGTCAACGGCCACAGCTTCAAGGAAAAGAAGAGCCCGAACACCAACCTTGCCATTCTGGTGTCCCACAACTTTACCGAGCCCTTCAACCAGCCCATCGCCTACGCACAGAAGGTGGGCGAGCTGACCAACATGCTGGGCGCAGGCCACATCATGGTGCAGCGCTACGGCGACATTCTGGACGGCAAGCGCACTTGGCAGAAGGAGCTGGCACAGTCCAACGTGAAGCCCACCCTGAAGGACGCCGTGGCCGGTGATATCACCGCCGCCATGCCCTACCGCGCCATGACCAACATCATCGAGTTCATCAAGATGCTGGATATGGTGGTGCCCGGCTTTGCCGCCAACGAGACCCTGCTGTACAGCCCGGAGCTGAAGTTCTACTCCAACAAGGTGAAGATGGACGAGAACCTTGACACCAACATTCAGGGTCTGCACTGTCTGGGCGATTCCTCCGGCTGGACGCGCGGATTGATGATGGCCTCGGCGATGGGCGTGCTGATGGGCCGCAAGCTGGCGGAAAAAGAAGGCTGCTAAAATAAACGCAAGCCCGGAAGGTTGCAGACCTTCCGGGCTTGCACTGTTGAGGAATGTCACTTCAGTTTGCTCAGGTAGCGGTAAATGGTGGCTTCCGAAGAGCCCAGCTGGGCAGCGACCTCGCTGACGGCACAGTCCCTCAAGAACATCCAGGCCATTCTGGCACAGCAGGAGATGACGCTGGCCAATGTGGTCAAGACCACGGTGTTTCTGGCGGACATCAACGATTTTGCAGAGATGAACAAGGTGTACGGCGAGTACTTTGCGCAGCCCTACCCCGCGCGCAGCGCGGTGGGGCAAGCTGCCCGACGCTCCGCTGGAGATTGCATTGCTGTAAAGTAAGTTCCCCCGCACGGGAAGAAAAGAAACGGTGAACCAAATGGATAAACAGATGTTCGTTCGCATCCTGAACAGTGAGATGGAGCTGGCCACCGGCTGTACGGAGCCCGGCGCAGTCGCTCTCACCGCCGCAGAGGCGGGCGTAGCACTCCGCAAAGGCAGGCGGCACACGGGTAGAAGCCGTGACCGTCCGCGCCAGCATCAACATTATCAAAAACGCCATGTCGGCGGGCATTCCGGGCACCTCGTATCAGGGCATGGATTCGCCGCCATTGGTGCCGTAGGCGGTGACCCCGTCCACCTGCTGGAGGTCATGAACTATGTGCCCCGGGAGCAGATGGAAGAAGCCGCAGCCCTTGTCGGGGCAGGCAAGGTCAAGGTAGAGGTGGCACAGGTGCCGCAGAAGCTCTACATTGAGGTGCTTGTCACTTCTGACGGCCACACCGGCCGCGCAGTGGTGCGGGACCTGCACACCAACGTGGTGCTGGTGGAGCAGGACGGTGTAGCCACCCTCGACAAGCGGGACACGGACGCCACTGCCGCCGCAGGCGACAGCGATGTGGTCACCCCGGAGCAGATCGCGTCCTTCCTGACCGTCCGCTCCATCTGGGATTACTGCACGGAGGAGCTTGACCCGCTGCATGACCCCATCGACATCATCCGCAGCGCCGTCAAAGTGAACACCGCCATCAGCGACGAGGGTCTTGCCAAGGAATACGGCCTCGCCATCGGCCGCAACCTCGACCTCAACTGCCGAAAGGGCCTCATGACCCGCGACCTGACCACCAATGCCATGGTCATCGCCTCGGCGGGCGCGGACGCCCGCATGGCAGGTGCACCGGTGTCGGTGGTGGCAAACTCCGGCAGCGGCAATCAGGGCATCACGGCTACTATGCCTGTGGTGGCAGCTGCCCGCTGGCTGGACATCGACGAAGAAGAAGATGCTCCGCGCCGTCACCCTTTCCAACCTCATCGCCATCCGCATCAAATCCAAGTTTGGCCGCCTGAGCAACCTTTGCGGCGCGACCGTGGCTGCCACCGGCGCGGCCTGCGGCATCACCTACCTGCTGGGCGGCGGCTACCACGAGGTATGCTGCACCATCCAGAACATGGTGGGCAACATCACCGGCATGGTATGCGATGGTGCAAAGGCCGACTGTGCACTGAAGATTTCTACCTGTGTCAACGCGGCCTGCCAGGCAGCGGCCATGGGCACGCGCGGCATCCGGGTGCAGAGCACCGACGGCATCATGAAGACAACGTGGATATACGCTGGACAACTTTGCCACCCTGAGCACCCACGGCACCAGTGACAGCGTCATCCTTAATCTGATGCTCAACAAACACCTCCCGGAGACGGAATAACCTCTCTGGCGGCATACCCGGAAAAATCCCTTGCATCGGGGCAAAAAGAAAAGAGGTACTAAAGTTATGAAAAAGCTATTCGATAACCTGCCGTTCCGGCTGCTGCTGGGCATGTTGATCGGTATCATCCTGGGTCAGGTGTTCAACGAGAGCACCATGGGGTGGTCGTGACCCTGCAGTACATCATGGGCCAGCTCATCACCTTCTGTGTGCCGCTCATCATCATCGGCTTCATCGCCCCGTCCATCACAAAGCTGGGCAAAAACGCCTCCCGCCTGCTGGCGTGGCCATCGTCATCGCGTATGTTCCTCTGTCTGCGCAGCCTTCATGAGCATGGGCGCCGGCTACGGCCTGATCCCTCACCTGTCCATCGACACCAACGTTGCCGGTCTGCGCGAGCTGCCGGGCGTCGTGTTTGAGCTGAACATTCCCCAGATCATGAGCGTCATGAGCGCTCTGGTGCTGAGCGTTCTGGTGGGTCTGGCTGCTACCTGGACCAACAGCAAGCTGACCTGCGATTTCCTGGCCGAGTTCCAGAACATCGTGCTGGACATCGTGAGCAAGATCATCATCCCCATGCTGCCCTTCTACATTGCCGCCACCTTCTGCAACCTGAGCTATGAGGGCATGATCACCCATCAGCTGCCCGCCTTCCTGCAGATCATCATCGTCATCGTTATGGATCGGCCACTACATCTGGCTGGCTGTCCTGTATCTGCTGGCCGGCGCTTATTCCGGCAAGAACCCCTGGGAAGTGCTCCGCCACTACGGTCCCGCTTACCTGACCGCTGTCGGCACCATGTCCAGCGCCGCTACCCTGGGTGTTGCTCTGGACTGCGCCCGCAAGAGCAAGGTCCTGCGCAAGGATATGGTCAGCTTTGGCATCCCCCTGTTTGCCAACATCCATCTGTGCGGCTCGGTCCTGACGGAAGTGTTCTTCTGCATGACCATCTCCAAGATCCTCTACGGCAAGCTGCCCGGCATCGGCACCATGATCTTGTTCTGCCTGCTGCTCGGCATCTTCGCCATCGGCGCTCCCGGCGTCCCCGGCGGTACGGTCATGGCTTCTCTGGGCCTGATCACTGGCGTTGCTGATGTTTGATGACGCCGGCACCGCCCTGATGCTGGCCATCTTGAATCGGTGGTCAGGTGCTGCACCCCACCCCGGTGCAGTTCGGCTGGCTGACCGTGGCGGTGCTGGTGGTGTCCATTCTGG
>VOFG01001889.1_pt1 | contig 33649 bp, 49 predicted proteins | sample 5384171 | NCBI WGS metagenome assembly VOFG01 (sample SAMN12384726, study PRJNA508395) | human gut metagenome | isolation source: healthy gut F | host: Homo sapiens
ACGACGCCGACTCCTGCGTGGCAAACGGCTGCGGTAAGAGCCTGCAATGGATCAACTCCATGCAGGAGGGCACGATTAACCTTGCCCGCCGCAAGCTTATGAAGGAATCTCAATAGCGTCCACCAGCTTTTTCAATCGTTTCCCGGCATTTTCCCCGCATGCTCTCTGCGTCAGCAAAGAAATCCAGCTATACCAAAAGAGGTGTCACGTTACTGCGGTCTAACGCAATTTTCTGTGGTTTCCGGCGTTCCAACACAGAAAGGGCTTAGATATAATTCAAAACAAAGGGGATAAGGAAAACATGGAACACAAACTGGAACGAAAGTATGGCCTTTTCACAGCGATCTGTCTCGTAGTTGGCATTGTCATCGGCTCAGGCGTCTTTTTCAAGGCACAGACGATTCTGCAAAAGACCGAAGGCAATATGCCGCTCGGAATCATTGCATGGGTCATCGGTGGCCTCATCATGCTGGTCAGCATCCTGACGTTTGCCACGATGGCGCAGAAGTATGAAAAAGTCAACGGTATCGTAGACTATGCCGAAGCAACCGTCGGCAGCCGCTACGGCTATTTCGTTGGCTGGTTCATGACCGCGATTTATTACCCGAGTCTTACCTCCGTTCTCTGCTGGCTGTCCGCGCGTTATACCCTCGTATTCATTACCTCCTGCTGGCCCAATTTCCCGCTGGTGATCCCCGCCGAACAGGGCGGCTGTGTCATCGGCCCGGAGTGCATCGCGCTTATGATGCTCTTCCTCTGCTGTGCGTACTTCATCAACGCTATCTCTCCGAAGCTGGCCGGTAAATTCCAGACCACGACGACCATCATCAAGCTGATCCCTTTGGGCCTCATGGCAGTCGTCGGCATCATCTCCGGTCTGGTCAGCCCGACCCATATGCTGGCGAACAACTTCGCATTCGTTGCGGAAAATGCGGAGCAATATTCGACCGGCCATCTCCTGCTTTCTGCAGTCTGCGCAACGGCCTTTGCCTATGAGGGCTGGATCATTGCGACCTCCATCAACGCCGAGTTGAAGGACGCGAAGCGGAATCTTCCCAAGGCGCTCATCATCGGCGGTATCATCATCATTGCCGTTTTATATCGCGTACTACGTCGGCGTGGCCGGCGGCGCGACCGTCGAGACTCTGATGGACGAGGGTGCGACCTCCGCATTCGTCAACATCTTCGGCGGCGTTCTCGGCAACATCCTCAATCTGTTCATCGCCATCTCCTGCATGGGCACGATGAACGGCCTGATGCTGGGCTGTTCCCGCGGCCTCTACAGTCTGGCGGCCCGCGGCGAAGGCCCCGCGCCTGAGATCTTCCGTCAGATCGATCCGAGAACCAATATGCCCGCGAACTCCTCCATTTTGCACTGCTTGTCTGCGGCATCTGGGGCACCTACTTCTACCTGTCCAATCTTGCCGGTACGTGGAGCGGCCCGTTTGCGTTCGATTCCTCGGAAATTCCCATCGTCACGCTCTATGCGATGTACCTGCCGATCTTCATCTGCTGGATCAAGAAGGAGAAGGACGAATCCGTGATGCGGCGCTTTGTGCTGCCGATCCTTGCGATCATCGGCGCCCTGTTCATGGTCTATGCCTGCATCGTCGGGCACGGAATGGAGAATGTCTGGTATCTGATCGTGTTTGCGGTCGTGATGGCATTCGGCGCTGTTTGTCAAGAAGGAAAGAAGTAAAGCGAATAGCAAAATGCCCGAAGCAAGCTTCGGGCATTTTACAGGTATTCGCGCAGATCGTCAGAAGAGCTTCTGCTCCAGACCGATCAAACGCTTTGTGATGTCCTTGGAATCCTCGCTGGCGGCCTCGTATTGATTGAGATACCGCCCGAGCGATTTGACACCCATGTTGCAGCCGTCCGTCATGAGGCTGGCAATCGTCTGGTCAGAGCCGTTCATGGCCATGGCAGCGTTCGTTTTGAGCCACGACATCCCCTGCGCAAGGGATTGGGAGCTTGCCGTCGTCGTGACAGTCGGCCAACATCCCGTTGATCTCCGTTTTGAGGCTCTCGTGGGCGCGCTTGCAGGCAGACAGACGGCGGTACATGTCCGGGGCCTGTACGCGCTCCAGCACGTCGTCAATGGCGGAAACGCCCATCTGGATCCCCGCGTCGCATTCCCGCAGCAATCGGATCGTATCCTGTTCGATCATCATGATCCCTCCGTTTCTGCAAGTAGTATGCGCGGAGGGCGAAAAAATATCAGGACAAATGCACGAATGGACGGGCCGCTTTTCGCGCAGACAGCGTTTGCTCAATTCAGCGCAGAGCGGCCAGCGGCTGCGCTTAAAAAAAGCTGTGTGGATGGGATACCATCCACACAGCTTTTGTCTGCTGATTTCACTGCTTCAATTGCATCGGGCTGAAAGCCTGCCGGCAGGCGTATCCGGCGATGCAGGGCCTCTAAATTACATCTTGCTGTAGGCGACAGCGATCTTGCTGGCTGCGTGTGCGTTGTTGAAGGCAAGCTGGATGTTGGAATCAGAGAATGGCCGCCGGTCATTTCCACGATGTGCGCCAGCAGGAACGGCGTGGTCGCCTTGCCGTGGATGCCCTGCTCGTTGGCCATTTCGACCGCGCGGTCGATGACCTTGTTCATCTCGACGGGATCCATTGCGTATTCCTCGGGGATCGGGTTGCCGACGACAGCGCCGCCCTTGAGGCCGATGTCCCACTTGGTCTTCATGATCTTGGCGACGGTCTCCTCGTCCGGGCAGTTGTAGTCCAGCTTAAAGCCGGAGGTGCGGCAGTAGAAGGCGGGCAGCTCGTCGGTGCGCAGGCCGAGAACAGGCACGCCGTTGGTCTCCAGATATTCCAGCGTCAGACCGAGGTCAAGAATGCTCTTTGCGCCTGCGCAGATAACGCAGACAGGCGTGTTGGCAAGCTCCTGAAGGTCGGCGGAGATATCCATGGTTTTTCTGCGCCGCGATGCACGCCGCCGATACCGCCGGTCGCAAAAAGCGGATGCCCGCATACGCGGCGATAATCATAGTCGTGGTAACGGTGGTTGCACCTGGCATACCGGTGGCCAGATAGGTCGCGAGGTCGCGGCGGCTCACCTTGCCGACGCCGTCGGCGTGGCACATCCGCTCCAGCTCTTCCTCATTCAGGCCGACCTTCATCTTGCCGTCGAGAATGGCGATGGTCGCGGGGACAGCGCCCTCTTCGCGGATGATGGCTTCCACCTTGTGCGCAAACTCCAGATTCTGGGGATAGGGCATACCATGGCTCAGAATGGTGGACTCCAGCGCGACAACGGGCTTGTTTTCACGCAGGGCCTCCTGAATTTCGGGGTGACGGACAGATACTCATGCAGATTGTTCATAGTTGATACTCCTTCCAGATTTTTTCAATGAGTGATACACACATACCGGGATGAATGGTTCTCTCGTGGGAAATGGCGGCGATCCCGGCCGCCAGAGCATAGTGAAGCGTTTTTCCGGATCGAAGCCGGAAAGCGTGCTGTAAATGACGGCGGCCATGAAAGCGTCGCCCGCGCCGGTGGCGTTGACCATCTGCTCGACGGGGCGGAGCTTCCGGCGAAGCACGGTGCCGCTGCGGTCCATGTACAGGCAGCCGTCCTTGCCGAGGCTGACGAGCAGCCGTTCCAGACCCTTGTCCAGAAGGGAAGCGCCTGCGGCCTCCAGACTGGCTTCGTCGGTGATCTCGCGGCCAGAGAGGATGGAAAGCTCGAGAACGTTCGGCTTCGCGGTGTGGAAGCGGCCGATGTGCGGCGCGAGCACACGCGCGTAGGCGGTGGAAACCGGATCGACGTAGACCGGCGTCCGGCCCTCGCAGAGGTCGAGCAGATGCAGAAGTGTCCGCTCCGTGAGGCACGGGTCGCAGGTCACAATGGCCGCGTTTTGCAGAAGCTCCGCGCGGCTGTCCAGAAATTCGGGCGTCAGGTGCTCCTGCAAGACCGTCATATCGGAGAGGGCGACGAGCATATCGCCGTGCTCGTCAAGAATGGAAAGATAGGTGGAGGACGCGCAGCCGGGAGCCACGCAGAACTGGGACACATCGATGCCTGCCGCTGTGCATTCCTGGCGGATGACATCGGCGTAGAGATCGGTGCCGACGGCGGAGATCAGCCGCACATCCGCGCCGAGCCGGGCAAGGTTGTCGCAGACATTGCGCGTAACGCCTCCGGCAGAGGCGTTCATATGGCCGGGATTGCTGTCGTGCATGACGATCGCTTTTGGGACGGCCATGAATATCGAGATTGGCAGCGCCCACGCCCACGACATAGGGCCGCGCCGCAGAAGCAGTTTCCATAGGCTTGCCTCCTTATTTTCTTTCAAAAGCTCTTTTGAAAAGCACATATTAGCGCAAACCATGGCAAGAGTCAAGCCCATTTTCAAGCAAAATCGTGAACATTTCGTGAATTTATAGAAAACGGAGCCAGCCGCGTCGGCTGGCTCCGGTGTCCGTGTGTCGGAAACGATTCAGTTGACAACAAACTCCATCGCGGATAGGTAGTAATATCCGTCGTCGTAAAATTCGATGGTATAGGACTTCTGCATGGTAACGTCCTTTTCAGTCTCGTCCGCGTAGAAGTCGGCGTCGAAGCGTACCTCCAAAGTGCCCTCCTTCGGGGAGACGTTCAGGATCTTCATGAAGCGGTTGCCGCCGAAGCCGCTGACCGTGCTCGTGACGATGCCGTCAAAGGTGGCATCGTACTGGCTGCACTGCGTGATATCGAAGCTGTAGTCCTTGAAATAGCGGTCAAGGACGGCGGTAATGTGGCGCGTGGAGATAAAATACTTCTGCTCCGCCTCGTTGTAGCGTGCCTGAAGCTCTTCCTCCGCTGCAAGGAGAAGATACGCCGTGTAAAGCCTCGTCGGAGGTGAATTCGCTGGGGTCGGAGAAGTTGAAGGCGTGTTCACCGAGCATACCGATCTCCATATTGATGACCAACGACATGAGAGCCTCCGGATCGGTTGCCTGCGCGGAGAGCTGCGGCGTGTCATAGGTGGAAAGCCACATCGTGGAGACCAGATGGCCGCCATCGTCGTTGAAGCTGGCCTCATATTCCTTTGCACCGTAGAGCAGCCAGCCGGAAGCGGGCGGAACTCCACACGGAATACCACGGAGCTGTCGCTGTCGGTGCGCGAGATCAGGAAGGGCGTCTGTGCGGGCCGGTCGGTGTCCTGCATCTCGACCAGACGCAGAAGATCTTCGTCGGTCGCCAGCTTGGGCGCTTCCGGCTCCGGGTCAGACGGCTGCTCCGGCTGTGCGGGCACGGGCTCCTCCGGCTTTGCGGGCGATTCGGCGGGAGACGGTTCCTCTGGCGTTACAGGCGTCTCCGGCTCGGAGGGCTGAACGGCGGGCGTTTCCGGCTCCTGCGGTGTTTTGGTGCAGGCGGCGAGAGCCAGCAGCATCGCGCCGGTCAGCGCGAATGCGAGAAGCTTTTTTGCAAACTTGTTTTTCATCATAAAGTACCTTTCTTTCTATGGCGGCGGCACAGGCCATGTTGGCGAGGCTGCCGCCGTTCGTATGCGCAGACGCTGCACATGGGTTTGTTTCCTTTCTGTAACCAATATTCTAGTCGAAACGGGAATCCCTGTCAATGCGGCAGGGCGGAAATTCAGAAAAAGAATTCAGAAATGTCCGGCGGGCAGCGCCCGCCGGACATGGGGAGTATCAGGAAAGCGCGTCAAAGGTGACGGACGCCTTGAACAGATCGCCGTCCACGCTCAGCGCGAACGTGCCCTGCTGAAGCGAGGTCAGGCTTTGCGCGATGGACAGGCCGAGACCGCTGCCCTCCGTATTCCGGGGAGCTGTCGCCGCGCACAAAGCGCTCCATCAGCTCGTCGGCGGAGATATTGAGCGCACTGCGCGAGATGTTCTTGAAGCAGATCACGACCTTGCCGTTTTCCACAGCGCTGGAAAGATAGACGCGCGTTCCGGGCATGGCGTATTTGCAGATGTTGCTTAAGAGGTTATCAAACACGCGCCAGAGCAGCCGCCCGTCGGCCAGGATCTTCGGCGAGGAGGGGTCCTCCAGCACGATTGGCTCCAGCTGACCGGCCTCCAGCTTGCCCTCATATTCGCCCATGACCTGTCCGAGCAGGACGTTGACGTCCGTCGGCTCGAGCGTGCAGGAGAGGTTGCCGGTGGAGGCCTTCGAAGCCTCGACCAGATCCTCCGTCAGCTTTTTCAGCCGCGCGGACTGCCGGTCGAGCACGTCGAGATACTGCCGCGCCGCGTCGGACGGCATTATTTCCTTCTTGAGCAGATCGACGTAGCTCACGATCGAGGTCAGCGGCGTTTTGATGTCATGGGATACGTTCGTGATCAGCTCCGTTTTCAGCCGCTCGGAGCGCATCTGCTGCTCCACGGCCTTCTGCATCCCGTCGGCGATGGAATTGAGGTTTTCCGCGTGGCGCTTGAACTCCCAGAACATATGCGACGTGTCGATCTGACTGGTGAGCGCGCCGGAGGCGAGCTTTTCTCCGCCGTCGCGGAGCTTTTTTCATGTTGATAACGGCCAGAATAAGCGGCGCTGTAAGGAGCACGCGCCCGATGAGCCACCACACGAAGAATGAACCGGTGCAGCCGGTGATCATGATGAAGATCAGCTCGATGAAGCACAGCCCGGCCCAGACGAGCGCCGACCTCCAGTAAAGCGGCAGGTTGCGGCAGAGATAGCGCACCGTCCGCCCGAGGTGGCAGAGCACACGCCAGAGGAATGTCAGAACGCGCCAGATGACGGTGTTTTGATACCATGTGCCCGCCTTGATGCGCGAGGCAAGCGTCGAGGCATAGGAAAGCAGCAGCGAAAGGCCGCAGATGAGGTATGCGGCAACCAGCGCAGCCTGCAAAACCAGCATGCTGCCGGTGTCGCTTGGGAAGCTGATGAGGTTTAACAGCCTGACCCCGAACAGGAGCGGGAGCAGATAGAGCAGCGTCAGAACATCGAGCGGAATGCGGTCGAACCAATTGAGATGGATGCCCTCATGCCCGGCGGCGTGTCCGGCGGCATACATCAGGAACACGAACATCGCCAGCATACCGACGACCCCGAGTGTAGCGAGCACGATCAGAAGGACGCGGTGCGACACGGCCCAGCTCAGGAGCTGGTATTCCTGCCGCAGGCTGTCATCAGCCGTCATATTTTCGCGCACATAGCCCACGAGGGTGTAACGCTCGATGCGGAACTCGTCATAGCTGACGTCGGCGGTAATGCCGCTCTCGGTATCCTCCACGACCTCAAAGCGAAAGCCGGAGGTGTCCTCGCGGTTATATTGCTTGTCAATATAATCCCAGAATTTCTCCTCGCCTTCAATGGTGACGCGCTTGCTGACGGCGCGGCGGTCCGTCTGCACGTCAAACACTGTGCTCTGCTGGCAGCGATAGCGGCTTGCGGCAAAATCAGTCTTTTCGTTTTTCAGCGTCTCGCCGGCGCCGCCGGAAAAGACGAGCGTGCCCTGCGCATCGTATACGGCAAAATAGAAATTGGAGTTTTCGGGGGCGAAGCGGTGGAGATACGGCTCCTCCCACTGCGGATCGTAGGCATCCGGCGTCTCCGAATGGCTGCGGTAGAGCCGGTAATAGCGCAGCGCGTCGCCTCATGGCCGCGTCAAGCGAGGGGCTTATGTCTGCACAGAGCGTGTCGATCTTCGCTGTGCCGCCGTCGTCATAAACGCCGGACGCAGCCAGCATGGCACCTGCGAGTCCGGCAGCGAGCGCACTGAATGCAAACACGATCAGCAGAAAACCGGCCAGCAGCTTTGCCCACAGCCTGTTTTGTAGCTTTTTCACTTTATATCAGCCTCCATTTTGTAGCCCTTGCCCCAGACGACCGTGATGTAGCGCGGGTCGGCGGGTTGATCTCGATTTTTTCACGGATGTGGCGAATATGGACGGCAAGGGCGTTGTCGGCGTTAAGCGGAAGCTCGGCCCAGACGGTGCGGTAGATCTCGGCGGGGGAGAAAAAAACCTTGCCGGGATTTTGCATCAGGAAATGCAGAATGTCGTATTCCTTCGGCGTCAGCGCGACCGGCTCACCGTCCAGAGTGACGGTTTTGGCATTGTCGTCCAGCTCAACGCCGCCGATGCGCAGAACGGCCGGCTTCGGGGCGGAGCCGCCGAGCTGCAAATACCGCCGCAGCTGCGACCGCACGCGCGCCAGTACCTCCACGGGATTGAAGGGCTTCGTGATATAGTCGTCCGCGCCGACATTCAGACCCAGGACCTTGTCCGTATCCTCGGATTTGGCCGTGAGCAGAATGATGGGGACATTGGAGAATTCCCGCAGACGGGACATGGCGGTAATGCCGTCCATGCCGGGCATCATGATGTCCAGCAGGATCAGATCGACCTTCTCCTTTCCGCAGACCTCCAGAGCCTCGCGGCCGTTGGACGCCGTCAGGACGTGATATCCGTCGGCCTCCAGATAGATTTTCAGCGCCGCAACGATATCCCTTTCATCGTCGCAGACCAGTACATGGCACATGCTCCTCACCTCTTGCACCTATCATATCGGATGAAAGATGAAGATACAATGGGAAAAAATATTAAGATTTGATTTTCCCGGAGGGGTTTTCATTTGCGGTGGTTTGCGGTAAAATATAATCATCTTATTCTGCAAAAGGAGCACGATCATGAAGCTTCTCATTGCCTCCGACCTGCACGGGTCGGCATTTTATACGGAAAAACTGCTGGAGCGCTATGCGAAGGAGGGCGCGGAGCGCCTGATTCTGCTGGGGGACATTCTCTACCATGGCCCGCGCAACGACCTGCCGGAGCGCTACGCGCCGAAGGAGGTCCTGCCATGCTCAATCCGCATGCGGCGGAGATCCTCTGCGTGCGCGGAAACTGCGACTGCGAGGTCGATCAGATGGTGCTGGATTTCCCAGTGCTGGCCGACTATGGCTTCCTGCTGCTGGAGGGAAGGGCGGCCTATCTGACGCATGGGCATGTGATCAACAAGGCGCATCCGCTGTCGTTCCAAAAGGGCGATATCCTACTGCACGGGCATACGCATATCCCCGCGTGTGAGGACTGCGGCGATTTTACCTATCTCAATCCCGGCTCGGTCTCCATCCCGAAAAAAAAACGGCTCGGCACACAGCTATATGATCTACGAAAACGGCGCGTTTGTCTGGAAGGAGCTTCTGACCGGCGAGGAATATCAGCGCTTTTCGCTGTAAGCCGGAGCGCCGCGGACGGCCGAGGGCCGCGAATGGAGGAAAACGCCATGCGGAAAAAGAGAATTCTGACGGTGCTGCTGGTATCAATGGCGCTGGCCGCGCTGCTTGGGGCGGGCTGCGCGGAAGAAGAGATTGGCCCAGCCGCGCCGCTGGTCCCGGCGCAGACCGATGAGCAGCCTCCGGCTTCCGAGCCGGACGAGTCCACCGTTCCGGAGGAGCCGGAGAGCGAAGAGGAACCGGAGGCGCAGCCGGATGTCGGCGCACTCATGGAGGCGTATTTGCAAACGGGCGGCGACGCGGAAAAGGAAGCGCTTTTCGCGCATCCGGAGGAAGCAGCCGCCGAGGCTATGCGTGGCGGCTCCTTGCGCGCCCGAAGGAAGAGCGCGACGCGCTCTGTTCGGACGAGTGCGAGGCGGCGGTGCTGTTCCGGCTTGTGGAGAAACTGGTGCAGGACGACCCCGCCCACTGGGAAAAAGGAGCTTGACTACAGCTATCTGTGGGAAAGACTTGCGGGCATGTTCCAGTTCTATTCCGCACATTACCGCATGGACGGCGCGGACTGGATCGCGGAGCACGCGCCGCGGCGGCAGTATGATGCGGGCCGCGTGGGAGGCGATCCGGAACTGCGGTTGGACGCGACGGCCTGTGAAGCGCCCGTCAACTACGGCGTGCTGGTCAACGCACGGAGAATATTCGGCGCAGTCCTGAGCGGGAAGGTGCAGTGGCTTGCCGATCATTCTTTCCCGAACGCGCAGCTCTGGCCGCTGGAGGGCTTCTCCGGCACGGAAACGGGCTGGACGCTCACGCAGGAGGACAGCGGCGAAGTCACGCTGACGTTTACACCCGAGGGAGAAAACGGCAAGACGGGCACGCTCCGCTATGCGCCAGGCGAAGCGGAAAAAGCAGTCGCTTTGCAGCGGCTACGGACGGGTGGAGTATATTGACGCCGACGGCGAAAGCGTTTCCATGACGGCAAGCACCTTTGAAAAAGCCCGCCGCCGAGCTGGGCGACGAAAGCCTCCCGGTCTCGGATGCGGAAATGACGCTTGAAAACGGCGTGCAGATGGGCATGGACTACAACACGCTTCTGGAGCTTCTGGGCACGGACGCGGCAGTCGTTCCGGTCAATACGGATTGTCTGCCCGCGCTGGAAAAGCAGGGCGTGAGATATTATTGCAGCATCGACGAGAGCTATGTCCGCCGTCTCAGCAGTGTTTCCTTCCGCTTTGCGGAGGACACCGACCTGAACAAGACGGCGGAGCTGCCCGCCGCGCGCGGCATCCGGCTGGGGGACTCCATGCAGAGCGTGCTTGCGCGGATGCCGGACAGAGGCGTGACGCTGAACGGCGCGGAATATCAGGCGGTCTACGGCTACGATCACAGCGATATGGACTATGCATATCTGCAATTTGTCGCAAACAGCTTTTATTCGCTGGCGCTGAATACGGTCGGCGGGCAGTCGCTGCATATCGTATTTGCCCACGCGGACAACACCGTCAAAATGATGGATCTGTTCTGGGAGATCGCATAGTCATGGGGCGTGAGCTGAGCGCATAGGCCTCGCGCGTAGGACGAAGTGAAAAACTGAACAGCATAAGCCGTGAGGCCGGACATTTGTCCGGCCTCACATTTTGCCTCCAGGCGGAATATCCTGAGCGTGAGAGCGAAAAATGCCACACGGAAGGATGTGCGGTCATGAACGAGTCCAGAAAAAAGCTGTGCGAGCTGGTGGACGGCGAATGTGCGCGGGTCGCGGCGTTGGAGACCGGCGCGCAGCTCACAGGAAGGATGACGGAGCTGGGGCTGCTTCCGGGGACGGCGGTACGCTGCCGGCTGCGCGCGCCGTCCGGCAGTCCGATCGTCTATGAGATCCCGCGGTGCGTCCGTCGCCATCCGGCGGAAAAGACGCGGAGAAGATCACGGTCAGGCCGGAAGCGCCATGGGACTGACGGCGCAGTCGGTCGGCAGAGGTGCGGCGGGGAGACCGGAGTCTTCGGGGGCTATGACGCGCAGGCGCGCGTCCTTGCGTTGGCCGGAAACCCGAATGTCGGAAAGAGCACGATCTTCAACGCGCTGACCGGACGGAAGCAGCACACCGGAAACTGGCCGGGGAAAACGGTCACCGTTGCGGAGGGATTGCTTGAATACAAGGCGCAGCGGTATGTGCTGATCGATCTGCCGGGCACCTACGCGCTCACCGGCTGCTCGGAGGAGGAGCGGGTGGCGGCGGAGTTTATCCGCAGCGGGCAGGCGCAGTGCGTGGTTGCGGTGTGCGACGCGACCTGTCTCGAACGGAATCTGCATCTGGTTTTGCAGCTGATGGAGCTGACGACGCAGCTGATCGTCTGCGTGAATCTGCTTGATGAGGCAGAAAAAATGCAGATCGAAATCGATCTGCATGCGCTGGAACGGGAGCTGGGCGTCCCGGTCGGGGACGGCGGCGGGCCGCCGCGAAGGGCTTGACGCGCTGCTGGAGCGCATCCGCAATGTGACGGATGGCTTTGAAAGCCCGAGACCGCGCCGCTGCGGCGCTTTTTGAAGAGGCGGAGGCTGGATCGGAGGAAGCGTCGAGAACGGCGCAGACCGCGCAGGAGCGCATTGTACATCGTGCGGAGGAGATCGCCTCGCGCGTGGTGCAGACGCCGCAGAGAAGCGCCTACGCCGCGCGACAGGCCCGCATGGACCGTTTCCTGACGGGACGGCTGACGGGCTGGCTGAGCGTTGCGGCGCTGCTGCTTCTGGTGTTCTGGCTGACGGTGCGCGGCGCAGATGCGCCGTCGGCGCTTTTGGAGCGCGGCTTTGACGCGCTGTGCGCGCTGCTCTGGCAGGCGGCGGAGGCGGCAAGGCTCCCGCGATGGCTGGCCGCTCCGCTTTTGGACGGCGTGCTTGCGACGACCGGAAGAGTCGTGTCGGTGATGCTGCCTCCGGCGGCGATCTTCTTTCCGCTCTTTACGCTGCTCGAGGATTCCGGCTATCTGCCGCGTCTGGCGCTCCTGATGGATCACGGCCTGAGCCGCTGCGGCGGCTGCGGCAAGCAGGCGCTGACGGCCTGTATGGGCTTCGGCTGCAACGCGGCGGGCGTGATCGGCTGCCGCATCATCGATTCCCCGAGAGAGCGCCTTTCCGCCATCCTGACGAACAGCTTTATCCCGTGCAACGGGAGATTCCCGGCGCTCATTACGCTGGCCTGCCTGCTTTTCGGAGGCGGAAGCGGACTGACCTGCGCTGCCGCGCTGACGGCGTGCGTCCTGCTGGGTGCGGGAATGTCCATGGCGGTATCCGCGCTGCTGAACAGGACGATCCTGAAAGGGGAGGAGAGCACCTTTGTCCTTGAGCTGCCGCCCTTCCGAAGGCCAAATATATTGCAGACGCTGCTGCGCTCTTTTTTAGACAGAACGCTCTATGTGCTCGGGCGCGCGTCGGCGGTCGCGGCTCCGGCGGACTGCTGCTCTGGTGTCTGGCAAATCTTCGTGCGGGAGAGGTAGCCCTGCTGGAACGCGCGGCGGCATTTCTGGAACCGGTGGGCACAGCGCTTGGGATGAATGGCATCCTGCTGCTGGCATTCCTGCTGGCCTTTCCGGCCAATGAGCTGGTCTTGCCGGTCGCAGTCATGGCGCTGAGTAATGCGGGGGAGCCTCCTGAATGCGCCGTCGCTTCTTGAGACGCTCTCGGCGGCGGGCTGGACGGGAAAGACCGCGCTCTGCGCGATGGTGTTCTTTCTGTTTCACTGGCCGTGCAGCACGACGCTGCTGACGATCAAAAAAGAAACCGGAAGCGTGAGATGGACGCTGCTGGCGTTCCTGCTGCCGACGCTGGCGGGAGTGGCGCTGTGTATGCTGCTGAATCTGCTGCTATAAAGGACTGCCGCAGAACTCCTGCGGCAGTGTTTATTGTCCGGGCTGCAATTCGGCGTAAAAGACGTTGAGGTTTGCGACGGAATAGGAATATTCGAGTGAGAGAATGTCCCGGCTCTCATACCAGTCGTCTACAAATGTGTCAAAATCGTGGTAGCACTGCGCCAGCTCGTCACTGGAGGCGAAGCGGACGGAGAAGAAACCGCCCTCTGCGGCTGCTTCATCCATAAGACGGTAGAAAAGCTCGGTATAATCGGAGCCTGCGGGGATGTATAGCTCATTTCGGACGTAATAGTCGTCGTCGATGCAGTCTGTCGTCGGCAGCTCGAAGGAGTCCGAAATGCTGGTATCGAGCGTGTAGTTGATACCGTCGCTGTAGAGGGCGAGACTGTTGGGGACATTGAAGCCCGTATGAAGGATCGGGTCGTCGCTGTCGAGGAGAGGAACGTCCTGCGTCAGGTCGAGCGCATAGTAATTGCCATCGACCTCGACCAGATTCCATGCGTGTCCAAACTCTTCCCGATCGGAGTATCCCCCGACGCTCATGCAGGTGATGCCAAGCTCCCGAAGAAGCCATGTTGCGGCATAGGCGATGCCGTCGCACTTGGCACGGCCTTCGCAAAGCGCGCCGTAAGCAGTGGCGGAGAACTGGGACTGGTCGTCGTAATGGCAGATGGAGGTCAGCGTGTCAAAAGACCAGAAGCTCTTTTTCGTAATCGGACAGGCCATCGGCCTGTTCACAGACGGACGCGATCACTTTTTTACAGTCCTCGAGGTGAAGCCTGTATTCCTCCTTCGTCATCTGGTAAGAAAGCTCCATCGAAGAAATATAGTCCGTCTGCGAATCGGAATAATAGGTGTCTGTGTGAAAGAAGTCCAGCTGAAAAAGCTCCGGGCAGTCATATTCCAGCAGGTCAAGCGCCTGGAAAGCCTCCTCGGCGGTGATACCGTATGGAAACCGGCACGTCTCACGGAAATCTCTTGCCGACGTATAGATCTTACACGCGGCAGCAAGGACAGATGCGTTTTCCGGATCGTCGGACAGCTGAGAAAGATAGTAGCGCCGTGAGAACTGCGGGATATAGGAGACCGCATTTTCCGCAATGGCGTTACGCTCGGTATCCGCAAAATGGGGTCTGACGATATCCTGCTGAATTTTCTGTATCATGGCAGCGATCTCTGCATCAGATGCTGTTGATGCAGCAGACTGTTCGGCAGGCGGCGTTTCGTCCTCAGAAGAGCAGAACAGAATGCGCCCGCAGAGCAGGGCCAGGATCAGAACGGCCAGTATCCATCCGATAAAGCGTTTTTGAGCGGGGCTTCCTTTCTTCTCCGATATCATAGTCGTATGGCAAATGGTAAGGCTGCTGCGGATCCATTTGGTCTGCGTTTTCGCCGTTCATATCCAAGGTCTCCCTTCACTTTGCGTCTTGATCTAAAATAACACTACCATATTTTATCATACAATACAACAGAAATAAAAAACCGCCCGTACATGGTACGGGCGGCATTTTGTGCTTGAAAAGCGAGATTACTTGACCTCGACCTCAGCGCCAGCTTCCTTTGAGCCTCGGCAGCGATCTTCTCAGCCTCGTCCTTGGAGACAGCTTCCTTTGAGGGTCTTCGGAGCGTTATCAACGATCTCCTTGGCTTCCTTCAGGCCCAGGCCGGTCAGGGCACGGACGACCTTGATGACGCCAATCTTGTTCGCGCCAGCAGCCTTCAGGACGACGTCGAACTCGGTCTTCTCTTCCACGGCCTCAGCGGCGGCTGCGGGAGCAGCGACAGCGGCGGCAGCGGCGGAAACGCCGAAGGTATCTTCCAGGGCATGAACCAGCTCAGCCAGCTCAACGACGGTGAGGCCCTTTACTTCTTCAATCAGAGCAGCGATCTTTTCAGACATGATAATATCCTCCTAAAAGTATAGTTTTTATGAATAAATTATTCTGCGGCGGGTTCCGCAGCGGGACCTTCCTTCTGGATGCGGATCTGATCCAGAACGAATGCCAGGGAAGAGATAGGAGCCAGGAACGTGCCGAGCACCTGCGCCACGAGGGCGTCCTTGCTGGGCAGCTCGCCGAAGCCCTTGAGCTGTTCGACGGGCAGGACGGAGCCCTCTACGAGGCCGCCCTTCAGATGGACAACGTTCTTGTTCTTCTTGGCAAATTCGCAGACGATGCGAGCGGGAGCAATGGGGTCGCCGGTGGTGCTGGCCATAGCGGTGGTGCCGTTGAGCATCTCGTCGAACTGATTGTAGCCAGCCTTGTTGGCGGCAAATCTCGTCAGAGTGTTCTTCACGACGCTGTATTCTACGCCTGCTTCGCGGAACTTCTTACGCAGCTCGGTATCCTGTGCGACAGTGATGCCCTTGTAGTCGACAAAAACTGCGGACGATGCGTTCTGCAGCTTGTCGGCGAGTGCATCAACGATTGCCTTTTTGCTTTCGAGTACCTTAGAATTGGGCAATGTGTGTCACCTCCGAAAAAATAAAGTGTCCTCATGCCAAAAGACATGAGGACACAAAATGACAATTCATTCCGCGAACCTCGGCAGGATGGGTTGTCCCATTACGGCGGAAGCCTCCTGCTGTCTTTGGCAGCCAGACTATTATAACAGATAATAGGGGAATGTCAAGCGAAAATTTCCGCTTTTTGTACGGAAAATTACAGCTTGGTGGCAGCAACCTTGACGCCGGGGCCCATGGTGGAGGCAACGACGCAGGAGCGGACGTACTGGCCCTTGGCTGCGGCCGGCTTCGCCTTGATGATGGCACCCATGAGGGCGTTGAAGTTCTCCGTCAGCTTTTTCGGGGCCGAAGGAAGCCTTGCCGATGGGGCAGTGGATGATGTTGGTCTTGTCGAGACGGTACTCGATCTTACCGGCTTTGATCTCCTTGACGGCAGCGCCGACGTTCGGAGTCACGGTGCCGGCCTTGGGGGAGGGCATGAGGCCCTTCGGGCCGAGGACCTTACCAAGACGGCCGACAATACCCATCATATCCGGGGAAGCGACGACGACGTCGAAGTCGAACCAGTTTTCCTTGGTGATCTTCTCAACAAGCATGTCCATGCCGCCGGCGTAATCCGCGCCTGCGTCCAGAGCTTCCTGCAGCTTCGCATCCTTCGCGAAGACGAGGACCTTGCGGGTCTTGCCGGTGCCGTTCGGGAGCACGATGGCGCCGCGGACCTGCTGGTCAGCGTGACGGGAGTCAACGCCGAGCTTGATGTGGGCTTCGATGGTCTCGTCGAACTTGGCGGTGGCGGTCTTCACGACCAGATCCATGGCGTCGGCAACCTCATACTGCATGCTGCGATCGATCAGCTTTGCGCTGTCAACATATTTTTACCTTTTGAACAATGTAATATCCTCCTTAGTGGTGACTCGGAATAATCCTCCCCATATTTCTGAGGCCCGGCCTAATGCCGGCGCACTCGGTCAAGTAAATTAGTCGACGACGACGATGCCCATGCTGCGGCAAGTGCCGGCAACCTGGCTCATGGCGGCCTCGATGGTGTTGGCGGTCAGGTCGGGCATCTTCTTCTCGGCGATCTCCTTGACCTGTGCTTTGGTGATGGTAGCGACCTTGTCCTTGTTGGGCACGCCGGAACCCTTTCGATACCCAGAGCCTTCAGAACGAGGGTCGGGGTCGGGGAGTCTTGGTGACGAAGGTAAAGCTGCGGTCTGCATAAACCGTGATGATGACAGGAATCTTAAAGCCGGCCTGATCCTTGGTGCGCTCGTTGAATTCCTTGATAAACTGGGAAATGTTCACGCCGTGCTGGCCGAGAGCCGGGCCGACAGGGGGCGAAGCGGTCGCCTTTGCAGCGGGAATCTGAAGCTTGATATAACCTGTAACTTTCTGTGCCATGATAAGCACCTCCTGAATAGATGTGGTAATACGCTGACGCGTATTTCTGGCGGGGGACGAAGCCCCTCCCACGTTGCGGCGGTTTGCCGAACTTACGCTCGCTGACGAGCTCGACCTGATCGAGGGCTCCAGCTCTACGGGCGTTTCGCGTCCGAACATGGATACGATCACGCGAACCTTGTTCTTTCGATGTCGAGCATATCGACGACGCCGATGAAGCTGGTCAGCGGGCCGTCGCAGATCTTGACATTGTCGCCCTCGGAATAGGCGACCACGACCTCGTGCTTTCCACGCCAAGCTGCTGGACCTCTTCGTCGGTCAGCGGGGTGGGCTTGGTGCCGGAGCTGACAAACCCGGTGACGCCGCGGACATTCTTGACGATGTACCAGGCCTCATCCGTCATGACCATCTTGATCAGCACATAGCCGGGGAAAACCTTGCGGTCATAAGTCTTGGGGCCGTTTTCGGTGATCTCCGTGACGGTCTCCATCGGGATGGAAACGACATGGATGAGATCCTGCAGATGGCGGATTCCTCGATGGTTTTTTTCGATGGTGGCCTTTACGGTATTTTCATAGCCGGAATAGGTATGCACAACATACCATTTTGCTTCATCCGCCATGACGATACCGTTTTAACCCTTGAGCATCTGGGCGAGCTTGAACAGACCCTGGACGACCAACTCGCCAACCTGATCAAAAAAATAACGATAAAGATGCCGACGACCAGAACGCACGCCAGAACGATGAGCGTGTTATTGACCATCTGGCTCTTTGTCGGCCACACGACCTTCTTCAGCTCGCTCTACATTTCACGGAACCAGCTGGCTGATACGCTTGCCTGTACGGGCAAAGAAGTTTTCCTTTTTTCGCTTCTGCCATGTTTTTTCACCCTTTCCGCAATGCGAACATTGCTTTACTTCGTCTCGCTGTGTACGGTGTGCTTCTTGCAGAATCTGCAATACTTCTTCATCTCGAGACGGTCGGGGTCGTTCTTCTTGTTCTTCATGGTGTTGTAGTTTCTCTGCTTGCATTCGTTGCATCTGAGTGTGACTTTCACGCGCATATATCGGCACCTCCTTAAAATAATTGCCTCCCTGCATGGCTGCGGCCATTTCAACATTTTAGCGGACGCCGAAACTACAATGGCGTCTCCCACAGCTCAAAAAGAGCGCAAAAAAGAAGACCCTTTTTCACAGGTAAGGATATACTAGCATAGAACCCGCGCGAGGTCAACCGCTTTTTTCATTTTTTCGAAGAAATCTTGCGCCAGACGGCGTAAAATGCTACAATACACGCGAAGAACGCATAAGAGGTGCAGAAAATGAGAGTCATGGCCATTGATTACGGCGACGCGCGGACGGGGATCGCCATTTCCGACGCGCTGGGGATGCTGACGGGTACGACGACGGTGATCCACAGCTGGAATCCGGAAAAAACGGCGCAGGAGATCGCGCGCTTGACGCGTGAAAACGGCGTGGAGCGCATCGTGCTCGGCTTGCCGAAAAACATGGACGGCACCGAGGGTCCGCGTGCGGAGCTTTTTACCGTGCGTTTGCCGCGCAGGTCGCGCAGACGGCGGGCATGGAGCCGGTGCTCTGGGACGAGCGGCGGACGACCATCGAGGCGCACCAGATCCTGAGCGCCGGGAATTATCACGGAAAAGCGGAAAAAATACGGTGGACGCCGTTGCGGCGTCGCTGATCCTGGAGGGATATCTGTCCTTCCTTGCGTCACAGAAAGGATAAGCATGTTTCAGGGCTTCAGTGGAAAGATCCCGGATTTTTTCTGGGAGCTTCGATTCAATAATGAAAAAGGCGTGGTTTCAGGATCATAAGGGAAGCGTATCAGCGCGACGTGCAGCAGCCGTTCCGGGCGCTGGCGGACGAGCTGTTCGACTGGTTCCAGGAAAAGTATCCGCAGCAGCATATGAGCCTGCATATTTCGCGGATCTACCGCGACGCGCGGCGGCTTTTCGGCCGGGGGCCGTTCAAGGATCATTCTGGTTTTCGTTCCAGTCCGGAGATCAGTGGAACAACGTGCCGTGCTTCTATGTGGAGATCGGCGCAGAGTGCTGGGGCTATGGCATGGGCTGCTGGACGGGGAGGCGGGCTTCAGCCAGCGCTTCCGCCGCTATATCGACCGCGATCCCTCCGCGTCGGAGAAGCTTCTCCGGCGGCTCGAAGCAAGGCCGGAATTCCGCCTGCAAGGGGAGCGGTACGCCAAAAAGCAAAGGGGCCATGCGGGCGAGCCGATCGAGGCGTGGTATAATATGAAGGGCTGGAGCATCAGCGCCGACTGCGCCTATGACGAGGCGTCCGCCTCGCCGGAGGTCGTGGAAAAGATCAAAAAGGGCGTTTGAGTTCCTGATGCCGTACTATGAAATGATGAATCAGGTCTATCACAGCGCGGACTGAAAAACAAAAGCGGACGCACCCTTGAGGGTGCGTCCGCAGCTTTTTTCATACTAGAGCTTCGGCCGAATATACCGCGCATTGGAGTCCGGAGCCGGACGCATCCAGATGCCGGAGACGAAGCCCATGGCGGCGAACATGGTGACGATCGAGCTGCCGCCGTAGCTGAAAAACGGGAGCGTCAGACCGACGACCGGGAAAACGCCGATGCACATGCCGACGTTGATGCCGATCTGCGAGGCAAGCATACCGGCAATGCCGATGCAGATGAGGCGATTCATATAGTTCTCCGATTTGACGCCGACGTAAACGCAGCGGACGATGATGGCGCCCAGCAGCAGAAGAATGAGCAGGCAGCCGATCATGCCCAGCGCTTCGCCGCAGGCGCAGAAGATGGTGTCGGTGTGCTGCGCCGGAAGGGAGCCGGACTGCACCATGGTGCCGTTGTAAAGCCCCTGACCGGTGACGCCGCCGTTCTGAAGCGCGCGGATGCTTCGGTTCATCTGCCAGCGGACCCCTTGGCCTCCGGGTCGATGGCCGGGTCGAAGAGCACCAGAATACGATTCTGCTGATAAGTGCCGAGGCGCGACCAGATGAACGGGAACGCGGCCAGAAGCACACCGCCCGCCGCAAGGAACCAGATCAGGTTGATGCCGCCGCTGAAGGCCATAATAATGAAGATGAGCAGATAGTTGAGCATCATGCCGTCGTCCCACGAGAAAAAGCGGATAACGGCGGCGAACAGAACGGTAATACCGGCCAGCTCCGCGACCGTAATCGGGGATGAGAGCTTGTTTTGCTTGACGGACATGGTTTTTGCGAGAATAATAATGAAGATGACCTTGCAGATCTCCGCGGGCTGGATCATGACCGGCAGACCGAAATCGAGCCAGCTCTTGTTGCCGCCGCGCTCAACACCGAAGAAGCGGAGCAGGGCGATGAAAAAACGCTGAAAACCAGCAGCAGCTCACGGCGTTCGGCGATGATATCCACGTCGAGCAGCGTGAAGAGCACATACAGTGCAATTCCAAGCAGAAGCGCCACGAGCTGGATGAGGACGTAGCGGCTGTTTCCGGCGTAGTTCGTAGCGCTGGAGATGATGACAATGCCGTAGATCGTTGCCGTGACGCAAAGCGACAGCAAAAGCATGTCCGCTTTTTAATGAATTCGCCGATGGTGCGGAAAATGCCCTGCATAGACGGTCTCCTTTCCGGGATACGTGCCGCGCCGGGCGGCGGGGCGCCGATTCGTCTCTACATTGTAACAAAAATCACGTCGGCTGTAAAGTTTTTTTTTGCAAATGGCGCGTTTGTGTGGTAGGATAGAGCGAGAAAGACAGGAGGGATGCGCACGATGGAGTTTATTTCGCATTCTCCGGAGCAGACGGAATGGATCGGCGAACAGCTGGCGCGTCAGCTGCGGCCCGGCGACGTGATCGCCTATTACGGCGGCCTCGGCGCGGGAAAGACCGCATTTACGCGCGGACTTGCGCGGGGGCTTGGCGTGACGGAGCCGGTGACAAGTCCGACCTATACCATTGTCAATGAGTACCTTTCCGGCAGAATACCGCTATTCCATTTTGATATGTACCGCCTTTCCTCCGGCGAGGAGCTTTTCGACATCGGCTGGGAGGATTATCTCCAGCGAGGCGGCGTCTGCGCCGTGGAGTGGAGCGAGAATGTGGACGACGCGCTGGAAAGCCCGATCTGCGTAAGGATCGAGCGCACCGGCGACGACAGCCGGAGAATCACGATTACCGGAGGAGAGCATCTTGAAGATTTTAGCCTTTGAATCCTCGGCCAAGGCGGCAGGAGCCGCGCTTCTGGAGGACGGGATGCTGCGCGCCGAGGCGTTCCAGAATTCCGGCATGACGCACAGCTGCACGCTGATGAAGATGGCGGAGGATCTGCTTGCGTCGAGCGGCGTTTCCCCGCAGGAGATCGACGCCGCGGCAGTCGCCGCAGGCCCCGGCAGCTTCACCGGTGTCCGCATTGGCGTCGCGGCGGCGAAGGGCTTCGCGTGGGGCAGGGAGATCCCCTGCTACGGCGTTTCGACGCTTTTACGCGATGGGCCTCGGCGCAGCCTCGGCGGACGGCGTCTACTGCTGCTGTATGGACGCCCGCCGCGCGCAGGTCTATAACGCCATTTTTGCCTGCAAGGACGGCGCGCTTACGCGCATGACGGAGGATCGTGCAATTTCTCTCGTGGAATTGCAGCAGGATTTGTTGAAATTCGATAAAAAAATTTTTCTTGTTGGCGACGGTGCCGCTTTGTGCTATACTACTCTTTCGGATAGGGTCCCGCAGCTTTGCCTGATGCCTGAGCATCTGCGCCAGCAGCGGGCGTCCGGCGCTGCGCTGGCGGCGTGGGAGCAGATACAGTCCGGCGAGGGCGGCGACGCGGCCGCGCTGACGCCGAATTATATCCGTCTTTCCCAGGCGGAACGCGCAAGGCTGGAAGCAAACACAACAGAATAATCGGACGGAAAAGGAGAATCGAAGGATGAACGAGAAGAATTTTGGGCCTCACGTACACATCATGGATCATCCGCTGGTTGCGCACAAGCTGACCATCATGCGGGACAAGAACACCAGCGTCAAGGATTTCCGCGAGCTCGTCAGCGAGATCGGTATGCTCATCACCTACGAGGCGACCCGCGACCTGCCCATGACCCCAAGCACATCGAAACGCCGATCTGCGAAATGGACGCGCCGACGCTGGCCGGCAAGAAGATCGCGGTCGTTCCCATCCTGCGCGCCGGTCTCGGTCTTGTTGACGGCGTCCTGCGCATGGTTCCCTCCGCCCGTGTCGGCCATATCGGTATGTTCCGCGACGAAGAGACGCTCGTCCCGCATACCTATTTCTGCAAAATGCCGAAGGATATCGCCGAGCGCGACATCATGATCGTCGATCCGATGCTTGCCACCGGCGGCTCTGCCGACGCGGCCATCGCCGAGATGAAGAAGCGCGGCTGCAAGCACATCAAGCTCATGGTTCTCGTCGCCGCTCCCGAGGGCATCCGCTGCATCGTCGAGCGTCACCCCGACGTCGAGCTTTACGCCGGAGCGCTGGACGACCACCTCAATGAGCACGGCTACATCGTTCCCGGACTGGGTGATGCGGGCGACCGCATTTTCGGCACGAAGTAAGCCCTCCGGCGGATCTTTTTCCGCCAGAGCCTTTCCACCAACAAAAAAATATACCAAACGGCCGCGGCAGCGAATGCGCCGCGGCCGTTTGTATAATGAAAACCACCGGCACAGCCCGTGGTTTTCATTATATAATAAGCTCCTGCCCGAAGTGATCGGACAGGAGCTTTCGCTTCACAGTTCAAGGCGGAAAAGTCCGCCGTCAGGCGTCAGAAGATGCTGAGGTACAGCGCACGGCTGAGACGCTCGAGAAGCTGGATACCGGCGACGCTGTTTCCCTTTGCGGTCGAGCGCCGGGCCGTAGATCCCGATGCCCATGCGCGTCGGGACGACCGCCATGATCCCGCCGCCGACGCCGCTCTTGGCCGGTACGCCGACACGGATGGCAAACTCGCCGGAGCCGTCGTACATGCCGCAGGTCGTAAGGATGGCGTTGACGTAGCGCGCCAGCTCCGCCGGGAAGATCTGGCGGCTGGAATTCGGGAGCCGTCCGCGGTTGGAGAGCACTGCTCCGATGTGCGCCAGCGCGCGGCAGTCCACGCGGATGGAGCAGGCGCGGAAATAGCAGTCGAGAACCTCCTCCACATCGTCATCCAGCAGTCCGTAGGACTTGAGCAGATAGGCCAGCGCGCGGTTTTTGCTGCCGTGGCTCTTTTCGGAGTGGTAGACATCCTCGTCAATGCCGATGCGCTCGTCTCCGGCCAGAAGCCGCGTCAGCTCCAGCAGGCGCTGGAAGCGCTCGGCATAGCTGCCGCCGTGAATGAGCGAGCAGATCACGATCGCGCCCATATTGACCATGGGGTTGATGTCCGCTGTCCAGCGACTGGTCGCTGGCGTTGATCGCGTCGAAGGTCTTGCCGGTGGCCTCGACGCCGACGCGGCGCTGCACGGCCTCGACGCCGTTGTCCAGCAGCGCCTGAAGCAGCAGGATCGGCTTGATCACGCTCTGGATGGTAAAGGGCTGGCGGCAGTCTCCCGCCCAGCTCTCTTTCCCATCGTTGCCGATCACATAGACGCCGAGCATCGACGGGTCTGCCTTGGCCAGCTCCGGGATATAATCTGCAAGACGGCCCTGCGCGGTATACGGCAGGCATTCCGCCAGCAGGCGTTCAAGAAGCTCTTCCATAACAGGCTGCCTTTCGTTCTGCGGCGCGAACAGGCGCGCCGGTGATGCGGCCTGCTTCCATGAAGCTGGGAAAGCTGCACAAGAAGCGGCGGCCTGCATATATGGTATCGGTTGAATTGCACAAAGTCAATGGAGAAATTCAAAAATGGAAAAGAAAATCTATCCGCAGGACAAATGCCTCCTGCGGGGACAAAAAGTTAGCCTGTGAACACTTTCGGCGAAAAGTGACGTTTTGAGGTTGCTTTTTTCCAAACAAATGCGCTAACATACAAGGTGACTTCACTGAGAAAGCGAGGGGAAAAAGTGAAAGAAAAGAAGAAATTACGGAGCGACGGCCCTGTTCTCCTCCGGCTTCTGCATGGAAGCTGGAGCTATTTTCTGGTCTGCATCGTGTCGGGCCTGGTGTTTACGGGCTGCGAGCTGCTCATCCCGCAGATCATCCGTGTGAGCGTGGACTCGTTCATCGGGGAAAAGCCGGTGAGCGTCGCGGCGGTCGGCCGGTGGGTCGAGCGCTTCGGCGGCGTGGAGAATATCCGGCGGCATATGTGGATCCCGGCGGCGGTCATGGCTGCGCTGGGCCTGATCTCGGCGCTGTTCCGCTACTGCATGAACCTTTACAGCGCAAAGGCCGGCGAGACGCTCGTGAAAACGAGCCGTGATCTGCTGTATCATCACATCCAGCATCTTCCGTGGAAGTGGCACATGGCCAATCCGACCGGCGATATCATCCAGCGCTGTACGTCTGACGTGGAGCGCATCAAGACCTTCTTTCAGGAGCAGTTCGTGTCGGTTTTCCGCATTCTGGTGCTGATCGTGCTGGCGCTGGTGTGTATGCTGCTCATGAACTGGAAGCTGGCGCTGGTGCCGATCATCATGTTCCCGATCATCGTGACCTATTCCATCCTGTTCCACAACTCGATCCGCGACCGCTTCACGGAGTGCGACGAGGCGGAGGGCGTGCTTTCCACCATTGCAAGGAAAATCTGACCGGCGTGCGCGTGGTGCGCGCGTTCGGGCAGGGAGGAGTTCGAGCGCGAGCGCTTCGAGAAGCAGAATCAGGAATACACCGGCCTCTGGGTCAAGCTCTGCCGTATGATGTCGGACTTCTGGGCAGTCGGCGATGTGTCGAGCTGCCTTCAGACGATGCTCGTCGTGATCTTCGGAAGCCTTCTGTGCGTGCGCGGCGAAATGACGGAGGGCGACTTCGTCTCCTTCGCCATTTATAACGGTATGGTCATCGGGCCGGTGCGCCGCCTCGGCAGGATCATTTCCGAAATGAGCAAGGCAGGCGTCTCCGTCTCGCGTATCGCCGAGGTGCTCAATGCACCGGTCGAGCGGGACGCGCCCGACGCGGAGGAAAAGCCGATGAACGGCGATATCTCCTTTGAGCATGTCTCCTTCCGCTATGAGACTGGCCCGGACGTGCTGAGCGACGTTTCGTTTACGATCCCGGCCGGAACGAGCTTCGGCATTCTCGGCGGGACCGGCTCCGGCAAGAGCAGCCTGCTGCTGATGCTGTGCCGCCTCTACGAGCCGAGCGCGGGCCGCGTGACGGTCGGCGGCGAGGATATCGCCAAGATGCCCGCCGCGTGGGTTCGCGATCATATCGGCGTCGTATTGCAGGAGCCGTTCCTCTTTTCACGCAGCATTGAGGAGAACATCGGTATCTGCGGCGCGGATGCGGAGACGATCCGCAAGGCGGCCATGACGGCCTGTATTCACGATGACGTGGAGCAGTTTGCGCAGGGCTATGACACGATGGTCGGAGAACGCGGCGTGACGCTTTCGGGCGGCCAGAAGCAGCGCGTGGCCATCGCACGGATGCTGACGAAGAAAACGCCCGTCATGGTCTTTGACGATTCGCTGTCGGCGGTCGATACGCAGACGGACGAGAAGATCCGCGAGGCGCTGGACCGCGACCTTGCCGGTACGACCAACATCATCATCTCACACCGCATCACGACGCTCATGGGCTGCCAGAACATCCTTGTGCTGGAGCACGGAAAGGTGCTGGAGCTTGGCACGCCGCAGGAGCTTCTGGAAAAGGGCGGCCTGTTCCGCCAGATCTACGACATGCAGATGTCGATCGGAGAGGGGGGAGACAGCGTGAAGGAGAAAATCATAAGGGACTCCCGTGGTTCGGCATCCCGAAGCTGATCCCGTATCTGAGAGGCTACGGAAGGCTGTTCCTCAGCATGGTGCTGTTCGGCCTGCTTGCCAGCGGAATGGACGTGGTGATCCCGCTGTTCCAGCAGTACGCCATCAACCACTTCATCGCGGACAGCACCATGCAGGGCATCTGGGCCCTTTGTAGCGCTCTATCTGCTGGTCATGGCCGTGCAGACGGCTTCGAATTACATCTCTGCCTACGGGGCCTGCAAGGCGGAGCTTTATATCGGCCGCGACCTGCGCCGTGAGGCGTTCGACCATGTGCAGACGCTGTCCTTCTCCTATTTCAATCAGAACAGCGTCGGCTATATCCACGCGCGCGTGATCTCCGATACCGACCGCATCGCGGGTACGCTGGCGTGGGGCATTATGGAGGGCGTGTGGGAGATCGCCTATCTGCTGTTCGCAATCGTGATGATGTTCGTCCTGAACTGGAAGCTGGCGCTCGGCGTGATGGTGATCGTCCCGATCCTGGTCGTTTCCAGCATCTTCTTCCAGAAAAAGCTTGTGTTCTACCACAGAAAGGTGCGCGAGCACAACTCTCAGATCACGTCGGCCTTCAACGAGGGCATTACGGGCGCAAAACGACCAAAACGCTCGTGATCGAGGACAAGGTCGAAAAGGAGTTCGACCAGCTGACCGGCGAGATGAAGCGCGTCAGCGTCCGGGCCATGCATTTCCGCAGCGTATTCATGTCCACGACCGCGTTTGCCGCCTCCGTCGCGCTGGCGATCGTCCTCTGGCGCGGCGGCATCATCACCCGTGACGGCGTGATGCTCATCGGTACGCTCTCCGTGTTCATGAACTACGCGCAGGGCATGATGGAGCCGATCCAGTGGTTGGTGCAGGTGCTTTCGTCCCTTGTGAACGTGCAGGTGAACGTTGAGCGCTTCACAAAGCTCATGGAGACAGAGTCCGACGTGCGCGATACGCCGGAGGTCACGGCGAAGTACGGCGACGCGTTCCATCCGAAGAAGGAGAACTGGGAGCCGCTGCACGGCGATATCGAGTTCCGCGACGTGACCTTCCGCTATCCGGACGGAGAAGAAAACATTCTGGAGCATTTCAACCTCAAAGGTGCCGCAGGGCACCAACGTCGCCATCGTCGGCGAGACCGGCGCGGGCAAATCGACGCTGGTGAATCTGGTCTGCCGCTTCTTTGAGCCGACGGAGGGTCAGGTGCTGATTGACGGGCGGGACGCCCGCGAACGCAGCCAGCTCTGGCTGCACTCCAACATCGGCTATGTCCTTCAGACGCCGCATCTGTTCTCGGGCACCGTTCTGGAAAACCTGCGCTACGGCCGGGAGGACGCGACAATGGAGCAGATCGAGACGGCGGTCAAGGCGGTTTCGGCGGATTCGATTATTGCGCGGCTGCCAGAGGGATATGAATCCGACGTTGGCGAAGGCGGCAACAGCCTGTCCACCGGTGAGAAGCAGCTGCTGTCGTTTGCGCGCGCGCTGCTGGCCGACCCGCGTATTTTCGTCCTTGACGAAGCGACCAGCTCGGTCGATACGGTCACAGAGCGGCTCATCCAGAACGCCATCGAAAAGGTGATGGCGGGGCGGACATCGTTCATCATCGCACACCGGCTCTCGACCATCCGGCGGGCGGACGTGATCCTCGTCGTGCATGACGGCAAGATCATCGAGAGCGGCACGCACGCGGAGCTGATGCAGGCAAAGGGCGCCTACTGGCAGCTCTATACCCGCCAGTATCGCGAGGAACAGCTGCGCACCATCATGGAAGAGGCGTAAAAATACAGGTTCCAAAATGAAAACACGCCCGCAGCCGCACTTGCGGTTGCGGGCGCAGTATTTCAAAAACATCACAGCCTTTGGACTGCGAGAAAATCCAATTTGCTTCCATAAAAGGCTTCGGAGCGCTCTTTGCTCCGAAGCCTTCTATATCTGCGGGGACTTCGTATGTAGAACGATCAGCGCTCGGTGCCGACAAAGAAGATCGCAAGCGTTCCGGGGCCGGAATGCGCGCCGATGACCGGGCCGGTGAAGTTGATGACGATGTCCTGAATGCCGAAGCGCTCCTGAATGAGCTTCTTTGCGTATTCGGCGTCCTCGATGCAGTCACCGTGGCAGATGAACACGGTCTGACTGGCCGGATCGATGGCCGTCTGCTCCATACGGTCTACCAGCGCACGGATGGAGGCTTTGCGGCCGCGGGCCTTGCTGACGTTGGCCAGCTTGCCGTCGTTGTCGGTGTGCATGACGGGCTTGATCTGAAGCGCCGTGCCGAGAAGGGCCGTCGAGGCGGAGATACGGCCGCCGCGCTTGAGGTACATGAGATCGTCCACGGTGAACCAGTGGCACAGATGCGGGCGGAGCGCCTCAAGGTAGGCGGAAAGCTCCTCCATGGAAGCGCCCTCGCGCTGCTTCTTGACGGCGTAGTGGACGAACAAGCCCTGACCGAGGGAGGCGCAGAGGCTGTCGATGGTCATGATCTTCCGCTCGGGATATTTTTCGCGCAGCTCCGAGGCGGCAATGACGCCGGACTGATAGGTGGTGCTGAGGCCCGAGGAGAAGCCAATGTAGAAGATGTCACGGCCTTCCTTCAGGCAGGGTTCCATGACCTCAATGAACGCCTCGGGATTCACCGCGCAGGTGCTGGTTTGGGAGCCGGAGCGGAATTTCTCATACAGCTCGTGGAAACCGATCTCGCGACCGTCCAGGTAATTCTTGTAGGTTTTATGATCGACTTTAAGGCTCAGCGGCAGGACGATCAGGCCGTAGCTGTCCGCCAGCTCCTGCGGAAGGTCACAGGAAGAGTCGGTGATGATCTGATAGGGCATTGTCATATTAGTTCCTCCTTCTTGGTGTGCAGGTCAAAAATGATGCGTCTATCATACCGTCTTTGCCCTCAAAAAGCTAGAGACTCTTTGAAAGTGCGGCTCTACGGCTCAAAAAGGGGAATTCTACTGAGAGTAGAATCCCTGATTTTTTAAAAAAACGAAAGGAAATGTGAATTTTTTCTTTACTACTTAACGAATTGGAAAAATTGTGATATGATAAGACAAAATTGAAAGACAGGAGTTCATGGCGCATGACTGAGCAGGAAGAAAAGAGAAAGAGACCGGAAAGCGGCATGAGCGCCGGCGTGACAGCGGCGCTGATCGCGCTGATCCTTGCTGTGACGGCCGGCGTGCTGGCGCTGTTATATTTTACGGCGCTGCGGCCGCTGCTGCAAAAAGCGCGAGCCGGCAGGGCAGACGCAGGGGGAGACGATCGCGGAGCAGCCGGAGACGCCTGCGGAGCCTTCGGAGCCGACACCGGCGGAGGACAATGAAACGCCGGCACAGGATGAGCGGCATCCCGCGCAGGAGCTTCAGCCGGTCGAGCCGGAGGAGGAAGCGCCCGCCGAGCCGACGGAGGCTCCGGAGGAAAAGACATATACGCACGCGGCGGAGACGGACGCCACGCAGGTGCTCGATCTGCAGCTTTACAGTGAGCGCGCGATCCTGATCGACGCGGATACCAACACCGTTATTGCGGAAAAGAATCCCGACGACCGCATTTTCCCGGCGTCCATGACGAAGGTCATGACGGCGCTGGTCGCCTGTGAGCAGATCGAAAACTGGGACGATACCTTCACCATGACGCAGGCCATCATTGACCCGCTGTATCTGGCGGATGCCTCGCTGGCAGGATTCGTGGACGGCGAGAAGGTGCCGCTGCTCGATCTGGTCTACGGTGCGATCCTGCCGTCCGGCGCGGAGGCGACGGAGGCACTGTCCATTTATGTGGCAGGCTCGGAGGAGGCCTACGCGGAGCTGATGAATGAAAAGGCGGCGGCGCTCGGGCTGACGGATACACACTTCGTGGACGCCAGCGGTCTGCATGACGAGCAGCATTATACGACGCTCCGTGACATGGCGATCATTTTACAGGCGGCCATGGACAACGAAATCTGCCGCGAGATCCTCTCGACGACCTATTACACCTGCCAGCCGACGGAGCAGCATCCCGATGGCCTCAAGATCTTCAATAAATTCCTCTCCCGTGTGGAATATCAGGATCTCAAGGGCGGCGAGATCCAAGGGGCAAAAACCGGCTACACGGCGCAGGCTATGAACTGCTGCGCAAGCTTCGGCGTAAGCCCGAAGGGGAAGGAACCTGATCTGCGTGACCTCCAAGGCGTGGACGGGCGATTTCTGTATCGACGACCATGTGGCGCTCTACAGCCAGTACGCGGACGCGGCGAATTGAATACGGAAAAAGGCAGGCACATCTGTGCCTGCCTTGGTTTTATGAATTAAGGCTCAGTCCTCGCGGAACTCGACGCAGCCCGGCTCCGCCTTTTCCAGAATGGCGAGAGACTTGAGATTGACGCCTGCCTCACGGAGCTTGTCGCCGCCGTGCTGGAAGCCCTTCTCAACGGCGCAGCCAATGCCGACCAGCTCACAGCCCGCTTCCTCCACGATCTCGCACAGGCCGCGCATGGCCTCGCCGCGTGCAAGGAAATCGTCGATGATGAGCACGCGGTCTCCGGCATGGAGCCACTCCTGGAGACGATCAGGGTGACCTTTTTCCGATAGGTGTAGGAGACGATCTCACTGCAATACAGGCCGCCCTCAATGTTGTCGCTTTTTTGCCTTCTTGGCAAAAAAAAAACGAGGGGCTTGTTGTAGCGGTATGCGCAGATCGCGGCAAGCGCGATGCCGCTGGCCTCCGCCGTCAGGACCACGTCCACCTTGGACATGTCGAAATATTTTGCGAATTCATCGGCAAGCTCCGCCATGAACTGGCAGTCCACGCGGTGGTTCAGGAAACCGTCCACCTTAATGATGTTGCCCGGAAGGACCTTGCCTTCCTTGCGAATTCGTTCCTTGAGTGCCTCCATAATCCATTTCCTCCTTCAGAAATAAAAAACGGCAGCAGAAAAGCTGCTGCCAATGCCGCCGGAGCGGTATCCCGCTTCAGCGTTTTCTCCAATAGTCACAGCTTTCTTTGCGGCGCTGCGGTAGAAACATCCGGGCCATCTATCCGGAACTATATTGGCAGAGACGATATTTGGATGTGAGATAGTCTACACCACGCGGACAGCTTCGTCAACTGTTTTTTGCCGAAAAACTCACTTTGCGTAGCATTCCGGACGAAGGATGCCGATATAGGAAGATTCCGGTAATAATTGGCATAGTCCAGACCGTAGCCGACGACAAACTCATTGCCGATCTCAAAGCCGCAGAGGTCGGTCTTGTACTCGCTGGGATGCGCGCCGGCCTTGTCGAGGAAGGAGACGGTCGTGACCGACGCGGGCTTCCGTGCGGAGAACAGCTCCTTGAGATACTGCATGGTCAGACCGGAGTCGATGATGTCCTCGACGATCACGACGTGACGGCCGGTGATGTTGTTGTCAAGGTCCTTGATGAGGCGCACGACGCCGGACGATTTGGCGTTCTGACCGTAGCTGGAAACGGCGATGAAGTCCATGTCAATGGCGCAGTTCATGCAGCGGCAGAGGTCGATATAGAAAAAGGAAGCGCCCTTGAGCACGCAGACGAGGACGGGACGCTTGTCGCCGAGCTGTTCGGTCAGCTCAGCGCCGAGCTGCTCCACGCGTGCGGCAATGGCTTTTTCGGTAAAAAAGGACACGCTCGATGTCCTGTTCAGGCGTTCGGATCAGCATGAGAAAATCTCCTGTTCTGCGTAAAATGTGCTGGACAAGCCATAGCGCATACATTATAATCAAAGAATAGGAATAAGTAAAATAGATATAATTAATCTGAAATATTAAGATGACTTATGGAGGCTGAAATGGCAGTCAAATTGGAGCTTTACCGTGTGTTTCAGGAGGTAGCCAAGATGGGCAATATCTCCGCAGCGGCGCAGAATCTGTATATTTCCCAGTCCGCGGTCAGCCAGTCGATCAAGCAGCTCGAAGAGCAGCTTCAGGTGCGCCTGTTCTCCCGGAGCACGCGCGGCGTGATGCTGACCTCGGAAGGGCGGACGCTTCTCGAGTATGTAACGCGCGCGCTGGGGCTGATCCAGAACGGAGAAGAAAAGCTGGCGCAGTCGCGGCAGCTGCTGACCGGTGAGCTGATCATCGGCGCGAGCGACACCGTGACCAAAAACATATCTCGTCTCGCGTCTGGAGGCGTTCCACAAGGCATATCCGGACATCCGCATCCGCATCCTGAACGGCACGAGCCGGATGGTGCTCGACTATCTGCGCGGCGGTCAGGTGGATATCGCCTTTGCAAGCGAAGAGCAGGACGCGGAGGTCTACTGCGTGCGCCACTGCGTGGACACGCATACCATCTTTGTCGCCGCGCCGGACTATGACTGCGACTTCGACCATCCGTATACCGTGCAGGAGATTGCGGAATTCCCGCTGATTTTGCTCGAACGCAAGGCCAGCTCCCGCCTGTATGTCGAGCGCTATTTCCAGGAGCACGGCGTGACGATCCAACCGGAGATCGAGCTTGGGTCGCACAATCTTTCTGGTCGCGCTGGCGCGGATCGGACTTGGCGTCGCCTGCGTGACGGAGGAATTCTCCCTGTCTGGGCTTGGACGGGGCGTGATCCTGCCGCTGAAAACCGACTTTACCATCCCGCCGCGCGCGGTCGTGATGTGTACCCTTCGAGGCGTCACGCCAACGCCTGCTGCCAACCGCTTCATGGATTTCGTGACGGCCAGCAACAAAATGGCCTACGACCCCGGCCATTCCTACCATTTCACGAACGGATAGGGGAGCGCTTTGGACACCGGAAGGAAAAACAGCATGAGAGAAACGACGGCCCGCACCGGAACACCGGTGCGGGCCGTTTTGCGCGATCATTGCATGGTTTCAGATAATCAAGGATCGTCCGGACGTAGTCGTCCACCCGCAGTACGGTGGACAGGTGCCCGCCCGAGACATAGGAGCGCTTCGGGCTGCGCATCAGCCGGATAAGATCCTCCTGCATTTTCCCGGAGAAGAAATCCTGATCGGACAGGATCAGGAGGATCTTGCCCTCCAGCGCCGCAAAATCTGCTGCCGTGACCGGCTTCTGGTGCATCAGGTCGGCAAGCAGGCCGGAAATATGTACGTCCTTTTCCTGCTTGTAGTCCTTGAAGATCGTCTCAAACATCTCCTGCGCGTAGGCGATCTCATCGGCGCTTTCGTTGCGGATGTGGCTCATACCGGCCTTGATGAGCGTCGGCTTGAGGCTTTTCATAATTGCAGTGCTTCATATAGGTGAAGTCATCCTAATGCCGCATGAGACAGAGTTTAATTACTCTGTTTTATCGGCATGGGATTCAAACCTCACCGTCATGCGGCTCTTTTTCTGTCTTCACCCTTCCCGCTGCTCCCGCGCAGCGGAAAGGATGAACAATGAAAACACCTAAGACCCCTATCGAGTTCGACTACGACCTCTGGACTACGGAGGATGGAAAGTGCATGGTGCGCGTGAAAATCACCGGCGAAGTAGCAGAGGTTGACCGTGAAGTCATGAAAGCCCTCCGAGCTGAGGAAAAGAGAATTAGACGCGCATTGAGATCGAACGAAGGAACCGTCAAAGATGGGATTGCGCATCAGACCCGGACATTTTCGCTAAGTGCTGTAAGCGAAAACGAACTGGAGAAATCCGACTGGCTGGTCGATCCGACATCTGATTTTGCGAACGTCGAAGCGAGACTTTTGTGGAGTCCGCTATGGAGATGCTTTCACCGCTTGAGCAGGAAATCTATTCGAGCTGCCTTCTCGGAGAAATGCCTATACGCCAATTCGCAGAGCGAAATGGAATGAGAAAATCGACTGCATGGGACATGGCAAACTCCATCAGAAAAAACTTCAAGAAATTTTTTGAGTTTTCCCGGACAAACGGCAAAAAAGTGTCCGTTGGTTATATGAAGGGGTCAATTAGACTGCCTCGCTTGTTCCTTGAAAACTGAATAGTT
>VOFG01000288.1_pt1 | contig 33638 bp, 52 predicted proteins | sample 5384171 | NCBI WGS metagenome assembly VOFG01 (sample SAMN12384726, study PRJNA508395) | human gut metagenome | isolation source: healthy gut F | host: Homo sapiens
CCAGTTTGTGAATGGCCTGCTGGGTGCTGTGGCACGCGACCACGGTCTGAATGATGAAGCCGTCGCGGAGTCGGCTGAACAGTGAGCCGTTATACGCTCGGGGTCGATACAAGCAACTATGCAACCTCTCTGGCAGTTTTTGATACAGCCGGGGAGGTTGTTTGCGCAAAAAAGCGTTTTTGCCGGTAAAAGCCGGGCAGCTGGGCCTGCGGCAGAGCGATGCGCTGTTCCATCATACGGCAGCTCTGCCGGAGATGCTGCAGGAATTGGCGCAGGAATTCGACCTGACAAAAATAGATGCCGTAGGCGTTTCGCAAAAGCCGCGCCCGGTGGAGGGCAGCTATATGCCCTGTTTTCTGGCTGGTGTCAGCGCCGCAACTGCCTTTGCGGCGGCGCGGGACATTCCGCTGATCTACACCACCCATCAGCAGGGACACGCTGCGGCGGCGCTGTATGCAGCAAAGGGCGAGGCGCTGTTCTCCCAGAAGGTACTGCTGTTCCATATTTCCGGCGGCACCACGGACCTTTTGCTGTGTGATCAGGTGCGTACCATCACCACCCTTGGCACCAGTACCGATCTGTACGCCGGTCAGGCGGTGGACCGCGTAGGCGTACGACTGGGCTTTGGCTTCCCCGCAGGTGCCGAGGTCTCGCGCCTTGCTGCGCAGTGCACCGAGGAGATCTGCCCAAAATCCAGCGTAAAGGGGCTGCAATGCAGCCTTTCCGGGCTGGAAAACCAATGCAACGCCCTGCTTGCTGCCGGAAAAGCACCGGAATACGTCTGCAAGTACTGCCTGCTTTGTGTGGCAGATACCGTTGTCCGCATGACGAAGGCCGCGCAGAAGGAATACCCCGGCCTGCCGGTGGTCTGCGCCGGCGGCGTGATGAGCAGCGATATCATCCGCACATGGGTGCAGCAGCGGTTGCCGCAAGTCTATTTTGTGCCGGGGCAGTATTCCAGTGATAACGCTATCGGCGTGTCCATTCTTGCTGCACGGGAGGCCGGTCTATGGCTGATGTGATCTCGGTCTCCGAGCTGAATCACTATGTCAAAACGCTGCTGGATGTGAATGATGGCTTGTTCGATCTGGCCCTGCGGGGTGAGATCGCAAATTTTGTGCAGAACGCCCGCAGCGGGCACTGCTATTTTTCTCTGCGGGACGAAGCCTGCAGCGTAAAAAGCAGTGATGTTCCGCACCGATGCCCGCCGTCTGGCGTTTCGCCCGGAGGAGGGGATGCGGGTCGTGGTGCGCTGCCGCGCTACCCTCTACGAGCGGGACGGCGCGTTTCAGGTCTATGTGAACGAAATGTTCCCGGACGGTCTGGGCACGGCACAGCTTGCGCTGGAACAGCTGAAGGTTCGGTTGGAAAAGGAAGGCCTGTTTGATCCGGTACACAAAAAGTCGCTGCCCGCCTACCCCAAATGTATCGGTGTCGTCACCAGCAAAACCGGGGCGGCGCTGCAGGATATCCGCAACGTGATCAGCCGCCGCTGGCCATCTGTCCGGCTGCTGCTGTGCCCGGTAACGGTGCAGGGCTTTGAAGCCGCCCGGCAGATCGCTGCCGCCATCCACACACTGGATCAGAGCGGGAAGGTGGACGAGATCATCGTGGCCCGGGGCGGCGGCAGCAGGGAGGAGCTGTGGGTGTTCAACGCCGAGGAGATCGCCCGGGCAGCATTTCGCTGCAAAACGCCGCTGATCAGCGCTATCGGACACGAGATCGACTACACTCTTCTGGACTTTGTGGCCGACCAGCGTGCACCCACACCGTCCGCTGCCGCAGAGCTTGCAGTGCCGGATCGGGAAGAGCAACAGCGCATTTTAAAAATATTGAAGAAAATATTCACAAAAATATACAAAAACGACTTGCGTTGTGCTATAATAGTCTGAAACAATACAACTTTTTGTTGGAGCAAAGCGCGCCAAGCAAAATCTTACAGCAGTATTCAGGCCGTCTGCAACAGATGCGACAGGTCATTCAGATGCAACAAAAAGCGCGTATGAATGAAAAATATGCAACTGCAGCACGCGGCTGCACTGGCGTCATCACTGGATCCGTACCGTGTGCTGGCTCGCGGCTATGCTCTGGTGACCGATGCAAAAGGCAAGGTCTGCACCATGGAGCAGCTGCAGCCGGAGCAGACCATCTGCGTGCGCAGCCGGCAATATCAGGCACGATGCCGTGTAGAAACGGTGGAGGAGATCAATGAGAGCACCCAAAAGCTTTGAAGAAGGAATGGATCGGCTGAACGCGATCCTTGCGCAGATGCAGCAGGAGGATACCTCGCTGGCAGATTCCGTCAAGCTGTATGCGGAAGCTGCTACCCTGATGCAGTACTGCCACGCGACACTGGAAAAAACGTCGCTGCAGATCGAGGAGATCAATGCAAGGCTCGCACAGACCGTAGAAGCACCACAGGAGCAGGAGGAAGAATAATGGAATACAAGGCGCAATATCAGGAATATCTGCTGCAGGCTACGGCTGCACTGGATGCTGCCAGTGCCCGTTTTCTGCCCGAGGAATCGGAGGTGTGCAGAGCAGCCCGCTATAGTCTGCTGGGCGGCGGCGGAAAGCGCATCCGCGCAATTCTGACGCTCAGCGTCTGCGATATGCTGGGCGGCGAGATGCAGGCAGCTGCACAGTTTGCAGCAGCTGTGGAGATGCTGCATTGCTACTCGCTGATCCACGACGATCTGCCCTGCATGGACAATGATGATCTGCGCAGGGGACGCCCTTCCTGCCACAAAGCCTTCAGCGAGTCAACGGCAATGCTTGCCGGTGATGTACTGCTGACCGAGGCCTTTGAGGTGATCGCCAATGCGCCCGCTGCACCGCAGATCTGCGTAGCAGCCGCCCGTGCGCTGGGCGCAGGTGCCGGCAGCTGCGGCATGGTCTACGGACAGGAGCTGGATCTGAAATATGAAGCGCTGGCAGCCACCGAGGAACAGCTGCGCCTTATCCATCGCAATAAGACCGGTGCGCTGATCAACGCCGCCGTCCAGATGGGCGCTGCTGCGGCCGGTGCCGCACCGCAGCAGTGTGAGATACTGGCCTCCTACGCATACGGGCTGGGACTGGTGTTCCAGATCGTGGACGATGTGCTGGATGTTACCAGCACCCAGAGCAGCTGGGCAAGCCCATTGGCAGCGACAGTGAAAACGGTAAGACCACCTTTGTCACCCTGTACGGAGTGGACGGTGCAATGGCGCTGGCGCAAAAAGCTGAACGAGCAGATCTGTAGTGATCTGCAGCAGCATTTTGGTGCAAAGGCGGCTTTCCTGCAGCAGCTGGCACAGCAGCTTCTGGTGCGCAAAAACTAAAGAAAAAGGAATACGGATATGCAGTTTATTCAAAACATCTTATCGGCCAATCAGATCTTGACCGCATCGCTTCTCAGTTGGTTCGTTGCACAGGTGTTAAAGACCATCATCAACTTTGTTCTGCTGGGCAAGTTCCAGCTAGAGCGGATGTGGGGCGATGGTGGTATGCCCAGCGCACACAGCGCGACCGTCTGCGCCATGGCTATTGTTACCGGACGCAGTGCCGGGATCGCCTCGCCGATTTTTGCGGTGGCCTGTGTTGTAGCGATCATCACCATGCATGATGCTATGGGTGTCCGGCACGAGACCGGCGAGCAGGCAAAGGTGCTGAACCAGATGATCGCCCAGTGGATCGATGTAAGCGAGAAAAAACGCTCCCTTTTTGCAGAATATGCATCTGAAGGAAATGGTCGGCCACACGCCGCTGCAGGTCGTGGCAGGCGTGCTGCTCGGCTCTCTGGTGGGCTTTTTGTTCCCAGTTGTGTGATGAAATGCGGCCTTCTGCAGAAGCTGCTTTGTATTTGCGACAGAGCAGCGCAGAATGGCTGCGGTAGAAAAAGCGAAAGAACAAACGCATAAAGGACGTGTGAATATGGAAGTCGTTGTTGCTGGACAAGATCGATCAGCCCAGCGATCTTAAAAAGCTGAATGCACAGCAGGTGGAGAAGCTTTGCGCGGAGATACGGCATTTTATGCTGGAGAATATCTCCAAGACCGGTGGACATCTGGCCTCTAATCTTGGCACTGTAGAGCTGACCGTGGCACTGCACCGAGTGCTGGAAACGCCGAAGGATAAGATCGTATTTGATGTGGGACATCAGTGCTACACCCACAAGCTGCTTACCGGACGCCGGAAGCAGTTTGACCATTTGCGGCAGCTGGATGGCATTTCCGGCTTCCCAAACCCCAACGAAAGTGTGCACGATGCCTTTATTGCCGGACATGGCAATACAGCGCTTTCGCTGGCCATTGGCATGGCATGGGCAAAAAAGATCAAGCATGAGCCCGGGACTTGTGGTGGCGGTGATTGGCGATGGCGCCTTTACCGGCGGCATGGTGTACGAGGGCATGAACAACATCGGCTCCCTGGACAATCTGCTCGTGATCCTGAATGATAACAAGATGTCCATCTCTAAAAATGTAGGTGCGCTGGCGCGGTATCTGACCCACCTGCGCACGACGACGGCATATTTTGACGCCAAGGACAATGTGCGGAGCTTTCTGGACGGTGTGCCATTGATCGGCCCGCCGATGAAAAAAAATCGCTGATGGGCGCAAAAACACTGGTGCGCCGCGCTATGTACCACTCCACCATGTTTGAGGATATGGGCTTTGAGTACATCGGCCCGGTGGACGGTCATAATGTGGAAGAGCTGGAGCGCACTCTGCGCTCGATCTACCAGCGGCCGGGCCCGCACTTTCTGCATGTTGTGACCAAAAAGGGCAAGGGCTATCAGCCGGCAGAGATGAACCCGGGCAACTATCACGGTGTATCTGCCTTTGACCCGGATGGAATGCCGGATCCGGAGGTTGCGCCGAAGGAGTCCTTCTCCACAGTTTTCGGCAAGCTGCTGGTGCAGGAGGGAACACAAAACCCGAAGCTCTGTGCGATCACTGCTGCCATGAAGTACGGCACCGGACTGCAGTTCTTTGCCCACCGCCACCCGCAGCGCTTTTTTGATGTGGGTATGGCAGAGCAGCACGCTGTTACCTTTTGCGGCAGGCCTTGCCAGTCAGGGAATGCTGCCGGTGGTGTGCATCTACTCCACCTTCCTGCAACGCTCCTACGACCAGATCATCCATGATGTCAACCTCTTAAAGGAAAACGTGGTCTTTGCCATCGACCGTGCAGGCTTTGTTCCCGCAGACGGCGAGACCCATCAGGGTATCTACGATGCAGCCTTCCTCAGTCAGATGGGCATTCCGGTCTATGCGCCCTCCAACTACGAGGAGCTGCAATACTGGCTGCACTATCTGCTGCAGGATACAATCTCCGGCCCTCGTGCCATCCGCTACCCCCCGCGGCGGCGAGAACACAAAGCTGGCGCAGTATCCCTGCACAAAGCAGGAGTACGACTTTTTGCAGCAGCTACCCGGGGCAGAGATCCTTCTGGTCAGCTATGCAGACGAGCTGGAGGATCTGCTGGAGGCTGCCGACCAATTGAACGTTGCATCGCAAAATGCGGATGTTCTAAAACTTGTAAAGCTGTATCCCTTTACAGATAAACTTATCGATGCTGTGTTGAAATATAAAATTGTACTGTTTGCAGAGGAATGTGTTGCAGCCGGTGGCATTGGCGAACATCTGGCATATGCTTTGCAGCAAAACGGCTGGAATGGCCGCTTTTTGCACTGTGCTGTCCGCACAGCCTGTCCCCATGCAACCGTCCCGCAGATCAAGCAGTGCACCGGTCTGGATGCTGCAGATCTTGTGCAGGCAGTCCGGGCTGCCCTTATGAAAGGAGAAAACGAGCTGTGAAAATTCGGTTGGATCAATATCTTGTGCAGAACGGCCTTGTGCAGAGCCGGGAGCGCGCCAAAGCTTTGATCATGGCCGGTGTGGTTTTGTCAACCAGCAAAAGGTGGACAAGGCCGGTGAGATGATCAAAGAGGACGCAGTGGTCGAGGTTCGTGGCCACGATATCGGTTACGTCAGCCGCGGCGGTCTGAAGCTGGAAAAAGGCCATGAAGTGCTTCCCGCTTACCCCTAACGGCAAGGTCTGCATGGACATTGGTGCGTCCACCGGCGGCTTTACCGACTGCATGCTGCAAAATGGTGCAGTGAAAGTGTATGCCGTAGACGTTGGCTATGGTCAGCTGGCATGGAGCCTGCGGACGGATGAGCGCGTGGTGAACATGGAGCGCACGAACATCCGCTATGTCACGCCCGAGGATCTGGCAGAGCCCATTGAGTTTTTCAGTGTGGATGTTTCCTTTATTTCTCTGCATCACATCTTCCCGGTGGCGCAGCGCATCACCACCCCGGATGCCATGGGCGTCTGTCTGGTGAAGCCGCAGTTTGAGGCAGGCCGCGAGAAGGTGGGCAAAAACGGCGTGGTACGCGACCCCGCGGTGCATCGTGAGGTACTGCACAATGCCATGTCTTATGCTGCTGAAAACGGCTTTGTGGTGCGCGGGCTGGATTACAGCCCGGTCAAGGGGCCGGAGGGCAATATCGAGTACCTGATGTTTGTGCAGAAGAGCGACCAGCCCGCAGTGCTGGATGATGAAGCTGCCGCACAGGTAGTGGCAGCAAGCCACACCACGCTGGATCGTTAAGACCCAGCCGTCAGCAAAGGAGAAGCCGGTATGACGATCTACATTTCGCCCAATCCGGGCAAGACCTCCGCCAAGCGAGATCGCGCTGCGTGCGGCGCAGATCCTGCTGACCCACGGTGCCGCTGTGCTGATGAGCGATGCTCTGCGGGAAAGCTGCAGCACGGCAGGGGTCGTTTATCTGCCGCTGGAGCAGTGTCTGGAGCGCGCTGACGTGATCCTGACCATCGGTGGGGACGGTACCATCCTGCACGAAGCGAATCTTTCGCTCCGGTACGCAAAGCCCATCCTCGGCATCAATCTGGGACGCTGCGGCTTTTTGGCTACTTGCGAGATCGGCGAAATGGAAACAAAGCTGTCCGCCGTGGCACGGGCGAGTTCCAGCTGGACAACCGGATGCTTTTATATGCCCGGGTGCTTGGTCAGGATGGCTGGGAAGGACATGCCCTCAACGATGTAGTTGTGACCAAGGGGCGCTTGCAGCAGGCCATCGACTTCAGCATTTACTGCGATGATATTCTGGTAGAGCACTACCGGGGCGATGGTGTCATTCGTGGCGACCCCCACCGGCTCTACGGCCTACTCGCTGGCAGCCGGCGGCCCGATTTTGGACTCGCAGACCAAGGGCGTTGTAGTGACCCCTATCTGTCCTCACAGTCTGGCCAGTCCGGCCATGGTGTTTGCGCAGGAGCGCAAGCTGAATGTCTGCGTGGGACAGGTGGCAGATGATGAAGTGTTTATCAGCTGTGACGGTGGTGTGGGCTACCCCCTCAAGGCGGGTGCCACCGCAGAGATCCGCCTGTCTGATCAGAACGTCAAGCTTATCACTTTTGGGCGGGCAGACCAGTTTCAGGCCATTGACCAGAAACTGCGCAAAAGACAATAACACGGGAGGCGATTTTTAAGATGGCACGCAGCCGCAAAGAAGATACAAAAACAAAAGCGGAACGCTTGCAGACGATCCTGCGTCTGGTGCAGGAGCATCCCATCAGCCGACAGGAGGTGCTGCTGGAGCACCTGCGGAATGAGGGCTTTGAGGTGACGCAGGCCACCGTTTCCCGCGATATCCGGGAACTGTGCCTTGTAAAGGCAGCTACCACCGAGGGCTATCGCTATGTTTCCAGCCGGAACGAAAGCTTCAATCCCAAGACCCAAGGGCGCTTTGAGACCATCTTCCACGAGTCTGTTCTGGAGGTGGATTATGCCGGGCACGTTGTGCTGGTAAAATGCTATTCCGGCATGGCCAATGCCGCCTGCGAGGTTTTTGACGCTTTGCAGTGGAAAAACGTTGTTGGCACCCTTTCCGGTGATGACGCCTTTTTAATCGTTGCGCGCTCTGAGCGCGATGCCAAGACCATTTGTTCGGAGCTGACCCGTTATGTGGGACAGAGATGACGGTAGGAGAACGAAGCCATGCTGAGCAGCCTGCAAATTGAAAATGTTGCCGTGATCCAGAAGGCAGAGGTGCACTTTGAACCGGGGCTGAATGTACTGACCGGCGAGACCGGTGCGGGCAAATCCATCCTGATCGATTCCATCAATGCGATCCTTGGCAACCGCACCTCTAAAGACTTGGTGCGTACCGGGGCTTCAAAGGCGGTGATCCGCGCCGCCTTTGAACAGGTGCCGTCTGCTGTGCTGGATAAGCTGGAGCAGTCCGGCTACGAGCGCTCGGAAGCACTGCTGCTCAGCCGCGAGATTACCGCTGAGGGTAAAAGCAGCTGCCGCATCAACGGAATGCCGGCTACCGCAGCTGTTCTGCGGGATCTGTGCGGCGGTCTGATCAACATCAACGGTCAGCACGATTCCGTAGGTCTGCTCAATCCGGCGCACCATCTGGGGATTCTGGATGATTATGCGCAGAATCGCACTGTTTTTTCAGGAGTACTATACCTTGTACCGGAAACTGGTGCAGGTCAAGCGGGAGCTGGATGCTCTGATCACCGACGAAGCTGAAAAGCAGCGCAAGATTGATCTGCTGCAATATCAGGTGCAGGAAATTGAGGATGCCGGACTGACTGCCGGTGAGGAGCAGACGCTGGAAAACCGCCGGAAGGTGCTGTCCAATGCATCTGCCATCCGGGATCGTCTGGCACAAAGCTATGCGCTGCTATCCGGCAGTGATGACGCTGCAGGTGCGGTGGATCTGCTGGGGAAACCTCTAACGCAGTGGATGCCGCTGCGCAGTTGGACCCTGCGCTTACAGCCGCCGCTGGGCAGCTGCTGGACTTATATTATAATGCCAAGGACGTGGCCGCAGATCTGATCGGGCGGCTGGATGCCTACGACACCAACGATGCAGAGCTGGACGAGGTGGAGCAGCGGCTGGATCTTTTGTACCGGCTGAAGCGCAAGTACGGCAGCACGGTGGAGGATGTGATCGCTTTCGGGCAGAAGGCCCGGGAGGAGCTGGATAATATCCAGCATTCCCAGCAGCGCTATGATGCCTTGCAAGCAGAAAAGCTGCGTCTTTACGCAAAAGCGCGGGAAAAGGCAGAGATGCTGACCCAGACCCGGCTGAAAGCCTTTGAGGAACTGAACACCCGCATTTCCGGCACGCTGGACTTTTTGAATATGCCGGGTGTGCGTATGACTTTGCGGCACACCCGCGGCCCGCTGGCCAGCCATGGGCAGGACAGCATCGAGTTCTACATCTCAACAAACCCCGGTGAAGCGCCCAAGCCGCTGGCAAAAATCGCATCTGGCGGCGAGCTGAGCCGCATCACCCTTGCCATCAAGAACGCAATGGCCGATAAGGACGCTGTGCCAACCGTGATCTATGATGAGATCGACAGTGGTGTGTCCGGTAAGGCGGCGGGACGCATCGGTGAGGTGCTGCGCCAGAGCGCACAGGGACATCAGATCCTGTGCATCACCCATACGGCGCAAATCGCAGCGCTGGCCGACTGCCATCTGCTCATCCAGAAAAACGTGTCCAACGAGCGCACCTATACCGAGATCCATCCGCTGGACGAAAATGGCCGCGTAGAAGCCTTGGCGCGTCTCATCTCCGGCGACCATGTCACCGAACTTTCCCGCGCCAATGCACGGGAAATGCTGCAGGAGCACAAGCACGGCGGCTGATTTAGCGGAATGCGCTTTTGCAGAAAAAGGCAACTCTTGACAAGGCGACGGTCTTGTGATAGAGTAGACATTGTTAATGGCGATGAAGGGAACAAGTACCCTGAAGTGTTCTGTCCAGAGAAGTACCGGTCGGTGCAAGGGATTACAGAACAGCAGGGGAAATATCTCCCGGAGCTGCAGGCTGAATGCGTAAGGCTAGTAGGCTGTGCCGCGTGCGAGCGTTAAAGACGCAGGAGTGTCACTCTACTCTGGGGTGTGCACTCGTAAGGCCGTTTCTGTGAGGAAACGGCAAACAGAGGTGGTACCGCGAAGTTATCTCGCCCTCTGCCAAATTCAATTTTGGCAGAGGGCGTTTTTTGTTTCCTCTGCCCCAAAAACAGGAGGTTTTTCCCATGACGCTGTACGAAGAACTGAAAGCCCGTGGTCTGGTAGCGCAGATCACCGATGAGGAGATCATCGACCTGATCAACACCGGCAAGGCGACCTTTTATATCGGGTTCGACTGCACCGCCGACAGCCTGACCGCCGGCCATTTTCTGGCGCTGACCCTGATGAAGCGCCTGCAGCTGGCAGGCAACAAGCCCATCGCTCTGATCGGTGGCGGCACCACGATGATCGGTGACCCCTCCGGCCGCACCGATATGCGCAAGATGCTGACCAAGGACGATATCGCCCACAATGCCGCCTGCTTTAAAAAGCAGATGGAGAAGTTCATTGATTTCTCCGAAGGCAAGGCTCTGATGGTGAACAACGCCGACTGGCTGCTGGATCTGAACTATGTTGAGCTGCTGCGCGAGGTGGGCGCCTGCTTCTCCGTGAACAATATGCTGCGCGCCGAATGCTATAAGCAGCGCATGGAGAAGGGCCTGTCCTTCCTGGAATTCAACTACATGATCATGCAGAGCTACGACTTCTACTACATGTTCCAGCACTACGGCTGCAATATGCAGTTTGGCGGCGACGACCAGTGGAGCAATATGCTGGGCGGCACCGAGTTGATCCGCCGCAAGCTGGGCAAGGACGCCTATGCCATGACTGTGACCCTGCTGACCGACTCTCAGGGAAAGAAGATGGGCAAGACCGCCGGCAACGCTGTCTGGCTGGATCCCAACAAGACCAGTCCCTTCGAGTTCTACCAGTACTGGCGCAATGTGGGCGATGCCGATGTGATGAAGTGCATCCGTATGCTCACCTTCCTGCCGCTGGAGCAGATCGACGAGATGAGCACTTGGCAGGATCAGCGCCTGAACGAAGCCAAGGAGATTCTTGCTTACGAGATGACCAGCATGGTGCATGGCAAGGAGGAGGCCGAAAAGGCTCAGAATGCTGCCCGTGCACTGTTCAGCGGCAACGCGATGGATACCGAGCATATGCCCAGCACCCAGCTGACCGAGGCTGACCTGACGGACGGCGCTATCGGTATCCTGACCCTGATGGTCAAGGCCGGTCTGGCTGCTTCCAACGGCGAAGCACGCCGTCTGGTGGTGCAGGGCGGTGTGCTGGCAGACGGCGAAAAGGTCGCTGCTCCCACTGTCAGCTTTACCGCAGAGCAGCTGGCCAAGGGTATCGTGATCAAGAAGGGTAAAAAGATCTACCACAAGGTAACGCTGTAAAAAGCATTATTAAAAATGGTCCAGAAACGTCTGTAGGCGTTTCTGGACCATTTTTTACATTTTAGCGCGTAACAGCCGCTGATGGCCTGCAAATCGAACCGGAAACGCAACTGCCCCCTCCGGCCTATTGCTGTTACAGCTCGTACGCCTTTTTCAGTGCTTCATAGGCAGCATCTTCGTTTTCAGCGTGGACGAGCAGAGAGATATCCAGATCGCTGGTGGTGATCAGCAATACCTCGATACCAGCCATAGCCAGTGCATTCAGTGCCCGCGCAGCCACACCGCAGCTGGTGACCATGTCCTCGCCGAACAGATTCAGCTTGGAATAGCCCACGCTGATCAGAGGAGAAGCCTTGGCGTCCTTATCCAGATTTGCCGCTGAGATCGCCTTCATCACCAGTGGCAGATCGCTGCTGGATGCGGTAAAGCTGAAATCAATGGTAGTGCCATGTGGGGCGCTTTGGCTGATCATGTCCACCACCACGCCGGTCTCTGCAAAGATATCCAGATAGCGGGACAGACTGTTGCCCCGGAACGCCACGTCCTGCACGCTGATCATCATCAGGTCAGTCTCGATATTGATCTTCGATACTCCGTACATAAAAAGTCCTCCGTTCTGCCCGGGCTACCGGGCAACGCTCAATCATTTCACATTTTTATGTAAGTACTATCGCAATTCAACTTTTAATGCAACAGCGCTGCGTTGCATAGCACAAATACGCCGCTTTTATGTTACACTAATTCTTGTCTTGCGACAAAAAGGATGCGCTGATATTATTTTGCGCGATTTTTTGTATCCTGTCAAGGCTGAAATCAGAATATTTTGCCCGCACACCATGCGCTGCCGCCAATTCCTGCGTGTAATCGCGCAAAAGATAGGTGCGCACATTGGATTTTCCGGCATCGTAATGGGTCACGGTGGGGTGCAGCTGCGGTGCAAGCACCTCACACTGCACCGAGCCGTTTGGCTGGGTGGTCTTTTGCAGCTGCAAAGTCAGGATAGCGCCCACCAGCTGATCCGGGCGGCTCTGGGTGCTGAGGAAATTGCCCAGCGAGAAGGCGACAAAGCTTCGCCTCCCGTCCGCTGCGGTCAGCCACTGGGCGTCCTGCAGCACATGAGGGTGTGTGCCCACAATGACATCTGCACCCCAGTCTGCCAGCTGTTGCGCTAGTGTGCGCTGGCTGTCCACGATGGCGTGGCTATCCTCTACACCCCAGTGCACTCCCACCACCACAAAATCCGCCTGCTGGCGTGCCAAGCGTACCTGCCGCTCGATCACATCGGTCTGGCTTGTGTAGATGATATTAGCCGTCATATTCTTGTTCTGGCGGATGCCGTTGGTGTGCTCGGTGTAGGAGAGATAGGCGATGGTCACACCGTTGATGGTTTGCAGCGGGATGCGGTCGTAGTCCTCTTCGCCGCACCACAGACCGGTGGTGACCACGTCCTCCGGCATAGACTCCCAGAACTGTAGAGTGGCGGCAATACCGGACGCGCCCTTGTCGTAGGTGTGGTTATTGGAAAGGCTGAACACCCGCACCCCGGCGCGGTACAGCGCCCGCGCACAGTCGCCGGGGGTGGAAAAGCTGGGGTAGGTGGAGGGTGCAAGGGTGTCGCTGCAAAGGGTCTCCTGATTGATCCAGTTCACATCATGCTGTGCATAAAAAGGCGCAATATGTTCGTAACAGTAATCAAAGCTGTACTTTCCATCTTCGCCTGCCCGGCGGGCGGCCTGCTTATAAATGGGAGCGTGGATCAGATTATCTCCTGTTGCAGAAAAGCGGATGGTCTCCACCACAGGCTGTGGTTCAGGTTCCGGCTCCGGTGCCGCAACAGATGAAGCAGGGGATAGCGCATCCTCCGGCGGCGCAATGCCGCCCACCGGTACATCTTCTCCCGGTAGCCTTTTCCAGATTCCCAGACACAGTGCGATCACGCTTATAGCCAGAACCGACAGCACCACCGCCCGGAGCGTTTGCTTTCGACCGCGCTTACGGGCAGCCGGACGCCGCCGCTTTAAAGGCTCCTGCTTCATCATTCACCTCTTCTCCCGGCGTATGCCGGGGCAGTTCAGTTTTTCAGAGTGCAGCGATCAGATCGCCCATATCATACAGACCCGGCTCTTTTTCGCCAGATAGACCGCAGCATTTACTGCGCCGTTGGCAAAGATGCTGCGGGAGTAGGCGGTGTGCCGCAGGGTGATCACCTCATCCGGGCCGCAGAACAGCACCTCGTGGTCGCCCACGATGCTGCCGCCGCGCACAGCGCTGATGCCGATTTCCTTCGGGTCGCGCTTCTGGCGCACGGAAGAGCGGTCGTACACATAATGGTACGCGCCGTCATTTTCCTCGTTGATGGCATCGGCCAGCATCAGCGCCGTTCCGCTGGGTGCATCCAGCTTGTTGTGGTGATGCTGCTCCACGATCTCGATATCATAGTTGATGCCCAGCACAGCAGAGGCGCGCTTGCACAGCTCGGCCAGCACATTGATGCCCATGGACATATTGGCGCTCTTGAACACCGGAACGCTGCGGGACAGCTGCACTACCTTCAGCTGCAGCTCCTCCGAAAGGCCGGTGGTGCACACCACGATGGGCATTTTGTGGGTCTGGCAGTAGGGCAGTGCCTTTTCCACTGCGGCAGGTGAGCTGAAGTCGATGATCACATCGCCCTTGCCGTTCAGCTTTTCCAGACTGTCATAGACCGGAATACCGTTCTGTTCGCCGTCCTTCATATCGATACCGGCCACCACACGGCAGTCCTCCCGCTGTGCGATCATATCGCACAGCACATGGCCCATGCGGCCGCCAATGCCCTGAATCACGATCTCTGTCATTGTTGTTTCCTCGTTTCTATAATATGGCAGAATGCCCGGAAGCTGAAAATTCCCGGGCATTCTGTAAGCTTTTTATTCCTTGATCAGACCAGCAGCCTGCAAAGCCTGCTCGATCTTTGCCTTGTGGGCATCGCTGGGTTCTACCAGCGGCAGACGGCATTCGCCTGCGTTCCAGCCCAGCACGTTCATAGCGTACTTGACCGGAATCGGATTCACCTCGCAGAACAGAGCCTCCTCCAGCGGCAGCATTTCCAGCTGCAAAGCGCAGGCCTTGGCGGTGTCACCGTCAAAGAAAGCCTGACAGCAGTTATGCACCAGCTCCGGCGCAACATTGGACACCACGCTGATGACGCCCTTGCCGCCCAGTGCCAGCAGGGGAACTACCTGATCGTCGTTGCCGGAGTAGATATTCAGCGCATCACCGCACAGTGCGGCCACCTTGGCCACCTGAGAAATATTGCCGGAGGCCTCCTTGATGCCGTTGATGAGCGGGTGCTTGCTCAGTTCCAAAGCGGTCTCGGGTGCAATGTTCAGACCCGTGCGGGAGGGCACATTGTACAGGATGACCGGGATGCCGCCAGCCTCAGCCATGGCGGTAAAGTGCGCCACCAGACCGGCCTGCGAGGTCTTGTTGTAGTAGGGGGTGACGATCAGCAGGGCATCGGCACCGCAGGCAGCAGACTTTGCTGCCAGTGCACAGCCGTGGTCGGTATCGTTCGAACCGGCACCGGCAATGACCGGTACGCGGTGATTGACCGTATCCACGGCGAACTTGATGGCGGCCAGCTGCTCCTCATCGGTCATGGTAGAGCACTCGCCGGCGGTGCCGCAGACGATGATGGCATCAGTGTGGCGGGCGATCTGATCCTCGATAATGCGGCCCAGCTCGTCAAAATTGATGCTTCCGTCCTCGTACATCGGGGTGATGATGGCAACACCCGCACCGGTAAAGACAGGCTTCTTCATAGTAAAAAACTCCTTTGCTGCGTGTATCGCGCAAAAATTCAGGCATTAGTCCATATAGCCCTTCGCTGCCAGCAGCTCAGCCAGCAGCACAGCACCGCCGGCAGCACCGCGCAGGGTGTTGTGGCTCAGGCACACAAATTTGTAGTCGAACAGACTGTCCTCCCGCAGACGACCGATGGACACGCCCATGCCGTTCTCGGTGTTGCGGTCCAGCTTGGGCTGCGGACGATCCGGGCTCGGTAAAAGTAGTGCAGGAACTGCTTGGGTGCGCTGGGCAGGTTCAGTTCCTGTGCAGGGCCGCGGAAGTTCGCCCAAGCTTCCAGCATCTGCTCCTTGGTGGGCTTTTTGTCAAAGCTTACAAACACGGCTGCAGTGTGGCCGTCCGAGACAGGCACACGGAAGCACTGTGCCGTGATGACCGGCTTCTCGGCATTGACAATCTGGTCGCCCTCAATGTGGCCCCACAGTTTCAGCGGCTCGCGCTCGCTCTTTTCCTCCTCGCCGCCGATGTAGGGGATCACGTTGTCCACGATCTCGGGCATCCGGTCAAAGGTCTTGCCTGCGCCGGAAATGGCCTGATAAGTGCACACCAGTGCCTTGCTCACGCCAAAGTCCTTCATCAGGGGATGCAGGGCGGGCACATAGCTCTGCAGGCTGCAATTGGACTTGACCGCGATGAAGCCGCGCTTGGTACCCAGACGCTTGCGCTGGGCAGGGAATGATCTCGATATGGTCGGCGTTGATCTCGGGCACCACCATCGGAACATCGGGGGTCCAACGGTGGGCACTGTTGTTGGAGACCACCGGGCACTCAGCCTTGGCGTATGCTTCCTCCAGTGCCTTGATCTCGTCCTTGGGCATATTGACAGCGCAGAAAACAAAATCCACCTGCGAAGCAACTTCCTCCACCTTGGAAGCGTCCAGAACGGTCATCTTCTTCACGCTCTCCGGCATGGGAGTGGTCATGGCCCAGCGGGATCCTACTGCATCCTCATAGCTCTTGCCCGCACTGCGGCCGGATGCGGCCAGTACGGTCAGCTTGAACCAGGGATGATTCTCCAGCAGAGTCACAAAACGCTGACCCACCATGCCAGTTGCGCCTACAATACCCACTTTATACTGTCTTTCCATTTCCAGCACCTTTCCTTTCAAAAAAAACAAACAGCAAATCTTAGTATTGCGAAGAACACGGCTTGCAAACCGGACAGCGATGCAATATAATAGATACTGTTTATACAGATTCTATGATATCATTGATACGTTGTCCGTGTCAATCATCGGAAAGGCAAATGCACACTATGTTAAAAAAAGATTTTTGGTATGATTTACCCAAAGAGCTCATTGCACAGGAGCCTGCAGCCCCGCGGGATGCGGCGCGGCTGATGGTTCTGAGCCAAAGGACGACAGCATCCGGCACAAGGTGTTCCGTGATCTGCCGGAATTTCTGGAGCCGGGGATCTTTTGGTGGTAAACAATTCCAAGGTGCTGCCCGCCCGCATCGTGGGCGTCAAGCAGCCCACCGGTGCTGTGTGCGAGCTGCTGCTGCTGCGGCAGGTGAAGGGCGACCAGTGGGAGTGTCTGGCAAAGCCCGGCAAGCGGATGGGCGGCCTGTCTGCGCAGGATCTCAAGGACATCGGCGCACAGGTCATGCTCTGCAACACTTACCATCTGCACCTGCGCCCCGGCGACAAGCTGGTGGCCGACATGGGCGGTCTGCACAAGTTCACCCGCTGGAGCGGCCCCATCCTGACCGACAGCGGCGGATTTCAGGTGTTCAGCCTCTCCAAGCTGCGGGAGATCACCGAGGAGGGCGTGACCTTCGCTTCCCATCTGGACGGCCACCGCATCTTCATGGGCCCCGAAGAGAGTATGCAGATCCAAGCAAACCTCGGCTCGACCATCGCCATGGCCTTTGACGAGTGGTGGAGAACCCTGCACAGCACGATTACTCCAAGGCAAGCTGCGACCGCACGGTTCGCTGGCTGGCCCGCTGCAAGGCCGAGATGGCCCGTCTGAAGCACGAGGGCAAGGCGGTCAACCCGGATCAGCTGCTGTTCGGCATCAATCAGGGCTGTACGTTTGCCGACCTGCGCGTGGAGCACATGAAGCAGATCGCTGAGATGGATCTCGACGGCTACGCCATCGGCGGTCTGGCCGTCGGCGAGCCTACCGAGATCATGTACGAGATGATCAGCGAGGTCGAACCCTACATGCCCAAGGACAAGATCCGCTATCTGATGGGCGTCGGCACCCCCGGCAACATCATTGAGGCTGTCGCCCGTGGTGTGGATCTGTTCGACTGCGTGATGCCCAGCCGCAACGCCCGCCACGGCCATCTGAACACCTGGGGCGGCATCATCAACATCAAGAACGCCAAGTACGAGCGCGACGAGCGCCCCATCGACCCCACCTGCGGCTGTCCGGCGTGCCGGAACTATTCCCGCGCCTATATCCGCCACCTGTTTAAGGCAGAAGAGCTGCTGGGAATGCGTCTGGCCGTTATGCACAATCTGTGGTTTTACAATCATCTCATGGAGCGCATCCGGGATGAGCTGGACGCGGGCACCTTCACAGCCTTCCACGACCGCTATGTGAAGCTGCTGGATACAAGAATCTGAGGGTTTTCACACTTTAGCCTTGCAACAGGCCGAAGATAGGATTATAATAGGCTTATCTGAATTTTGAGAGGAGATTTTGCCCCATGCAATTTCTGACGACTACGACCGAAAGCTATATCAGCCTGTTCTTTACGCTGGCTCTGATGCTGGTTCTGCTCTACTTTATGATCTATCGTCCCCAGAAGAAGCAGGAGAAGAAGGACGCTGCGATGCGTGCTGCTCTGGAGATCGGCGATCAGGCAGAAAGCAGAGCCTGCTCTGCCGACTGTACCGGAAACTGCACCGGAGCCCGTAGAGCAATTGCCATCAAAGAGCCCTGCATCCCGGCAAAGCGGCACGCCACCCGGGATTGCTGGCTGCTGGCTGCGGCCTTTCTGCTGGGGAGTTCGGCAGCCGGTGTATTGCAGGCCGTATGCGATGCCCGGCAGGCAGAACTGCTGCGGTATTATCTGGAAGCGTGGCAAGGGATGTTTGCACCGGGCAGTATGCAAGGGACGGTACAGCTTTTTAGCATGGAATATCTGGCTCTCGGCCTTGTGGTCAGCCTGTTTCTGGTATTGGGGCTGTCTGCCCTTGGGCCTATAATGATCTTTGGCAGCATGATGTTGTACGGTTTGGGCAGCGGTCTGCTCATGGTACAGCTTTGCACAGCAGGCGGGTGGAAAACAATGCTCTCGGCACTGCTGTGGACAGGCTTACCGGCGGCGGCAGCAAGCGGTTGTCTGTGTTTTTTGGGGCCGCGCTTTGCAGGTCAGCAGCCGAATCCACGCCTATTCCTTCCGCAAGCATTCCGGCGGACAAGCCCGCCCCGGGGTACAGGCACTGTTGGGACAATATCTGCTGACCATGGTGGTGTTGCTGCCGCTGTGCGGCGCGGCGGCAGGGCTTTCGTATCTGGGCAGCCGCCTGTGAACGGCATCCTTTTTCTTGCGGGTTTTGGCATAGTGTGTTACAATAACAAAAGACCATAAATAAATGAGGGACAGACATGAAATTGAAATCCGTCTATGTATGCTCCAATTGCGGAGAGACAAGCCCCCGCTGGATGGGGCGCTGCCCCAGCTGCGGCAGCTGGAACACGATGAACGAGGACGTTGTAGCGGAGGCACCCAAAGGCAGGGGACTCCTGCTGCCCGGCAGGCTGCTGCGGCTCGTCAGGAGGGGCGTGACCACCCCTGACCGCCCGGCGGCTGTCAGAGATCAGCACGACGGAGGAAAAAGCCGCATCCTGACCGGTATCTCGAGCGGCGAGCCGGGTGTGGGCAAATCTACCATGTTTCTGCAACTGTGCGGTGCCATTTCCAATCAGCATAGCGTTTTGTATATCACGGGCGAAGAATCTGTCCGGCAGGTCAAACTGCGTGCAGCACGCCTGAAGGTACCGCAGGACAATATCTTTCTGGCGGCAGAAAACGACGTGGATGAGATCTGCGGCCTGATTGAAAAGGAAAAGCCGGATCTTGTGGTCATTGACTCCATCCAGACCATGCGCTGCATGGATATCTCGTCTTCGTCCGGTACGGTCAGTCAGGTCAAGGAAAGTGCGGCCCGCGGTTACTGGCGGTGGCCAAAAAGCAGGAGATCCCCATGTTTATTGTGGGGCATGTGAACAAGGACGGTGCCATTGCAGGACCCAAAGTCATGGAGCATATCGTGGATACGGTGCTCTACTTTGAGGGCGACAAGATGCTGCCGTACCGCATTCTGCGGGCAGCCAAAAACCGTTACGGCTCCACCAATGAGCTGGGCATGTTTGATATGACGGGGCAGGGCCTTGCTGAAATTGAAAATCCTTCACAGATGCTCTTGGAGGGCCGGCCTCTTGGCGTTTCCGGCAACTGTGTGGCCTGTACCATGGAGGGCAGCCGTCCTATCCTGAGCGAGATACAGGCACTTGCCACCAAGACGAATTTCCCGGCACCCCGCCGCGCTTGCAGCGGATACGACTATAACCGCATGAATCTGCTGATCGCCGTGCTGGAAAAGCGGGCAGGGTACTTCTTTGGCAATCTGGATGTCTATATCAACATCGTAGGCGGCATTGCACTGCGGGATACCGCCTGCGACCTTGCAGTCTGCCTGAGCATGGTCTCCTCGCTGCTGGACCGCCCTGTCAGCGATAAGCTTATCGCCATCGGAGAGGTAGGCCTTGGCGGGGAAGTACGCAGCGATCCCAATTTGGAACAGCGCCTGCACGAGGCAGAACGTATTGGCTTTGAACGCGCGGTGATCCCGAAGCACAGCCTGCGCATCTGAATGCCCGGCAGATTATCCCGGAATGAAGCTGGTTGGCGCAGCTTATATCACGGATGCCATCAACGCGCTGAAAATGACCGCCTGTTATGAAACGAGGAACCTATGTCGATCTATCTGGACGAAAAAATCCCGGCAAGCACAAGCCCTTCGATGATGCTGCGCCGGACATTGTGGAATACGTACGCTATCTGGAAGTGATCGCCGGCAAAAGCGCCAATACGGCGTTCAGCTATTTTTGCGACCTGCGCGGGTTCAGCCGCTTTATGAAGCGCCGACGCGGCCTTGTGCCAACAGATGACAGCGAATTTGAAGGACATCGACCCCAAAGGGCTGGATACGGCATTCTGGGGCAGCGGTAATAAAAAAGAGGATATTTACGAATATCTGTATTTTTTGAACCGGGAATGCGGCAACAAAAATCCTCTACCGCCCGGCGGCTGGCCAGCCTGCACGGCTTTTATGATTATCTGGTCAATCAGGTCAACCGGCTGGACCGAGGACCCTACGGCGGCCATCCGTCCGCCCAAAGCAGGATAAGGTACTGCCCAAATATCTGACGGCGGAGCAGTCCATGAGTTATTGGAAAGCACGCAGACCCAAAGCGATTTTCCGGAGCGGGATTATTGCATGGTGACGCTGTTTTTGAACTGTGGAATGCGTCTGGCAGAGCTGGTCGGCATGGACCTTGGACGACATTGATTTGGAAAACCGCCAGATACGCCTGTTTGGCAAGGGCCACAAGGAGCGCATGGTTTATCTGAATGATGCCTGCATGGAAGCATTGCGGCTGTATCTGCGCAAGCGCAATACGATGGAAGGGCTTTTCACCCAGGAAAAAGCCGTGTTCATTACGCGGATGCGCAAGGAGCGTATCTCGAACCGCAGGGTAGAACAGCTGATCTCCGGCGCAATGAAGGCCGCCGGACTGAAGGGCTTTTCCACCCATAAGCTGCGCCATACTGCCGCTACATTGATGTATCAAACCGGCAATGTGGATATCCTTACCCTCAAGCAGCTTCTGGGTCACAGCAGCGTCGGAACAACGCAAATTTATACGCACCTGCAAGAATTTCAGGTTCGCTCTGCCATTGAAGAAAATCCGCTGGGCAAGGTCCTGCCCATAAAAGTCACAAAAGCAAGCTTGGATACAACAGAAGCGGCAGGGGAGACATCTGCCGAAAATGCCCCGGCGGGAGAGGACGCTTTGAACCGTCCGGCCCGATGGCGGCCTTTGAGGGCGCTGCACAGGATGGCTTTCGGGCAGATATCTCGGCAATGTCTATGCCGAAGAAACCGACGACTCATCGAACGATACTTAAACCACTAAGATCTTATAACATGAATAGCGCTTGAAACGATGCAAAGGCCTATGACACGATCCGGCTTGACCGGATTAAAGTCATAGGTCTTTATAATTTACATTATAAGCAGTCAGCATCCATACATAAGAAACGATCTGGTCGAAACACGCAAATAATGTCTACACAAAAGCAACTGAACAACCACACCGTAACATGAAATGTTATAAAGCAAGCGCATACTAAAAGATGCTTGCCGGAATAAAATTGCTGGAGCGAAAAATGAATTACTAACGAACCAATGAAGCAGCGCATAACACGGAAAACCATCTGAAAGTGCGAGACAAATAAAACAATAAAACATGGTAAAAAGTGCAGAATGCGCAAACGGTTGAATCAAGCCTAAAAATGGCTGCCAGCCGGGGCTGAAAAACGCCAAAAATCCGGGAAATAGGCTTTTTTCACTTCCCTGAGTTTCGCATAACGTGCATTATACGAAAAACTATAATCAAAAAAACAGAAGCTGCCCTTCTCTCTTTCTGTCAGATTTCCGGCAGCTTCTGTGGATGCGTTTCAGTTTGCATACGCCTGCATCTACACCGCTGGACGTATTACCAGTACGTTCAAGTGTTTGACTTCTGCCTGCGATGGCTGTTCTGGTGCGTTACCAGTCATGTTATATAAGCAGTATCGCTTCTTCTGCTTTGGTGATGCGATGCTCATTTCAATGGCAGCGGTTCTGTGCCAAAGTACGCACAGATGGCTTCGTAATAAATACGCGCCACAGTTTGCAGCCCTCCTCGCTGCCAAATCGCTCTACATCCTTGGCGTTTGTCACAAAGCACTGTTCTGACAATACTGCCGGACAATCCACATCTTCCAGCAGCGTAAAGCTGCGCTCAGGCACGCACCTGTGTGTAGGTGTTTTCCACCAGCTGTTTCTGGTCGTTTTCCAGATAATAAATGTAACGCACTCCCCCACGTCCGCGCAGCTTTGCGCCGATGCTTTGCATTCCTCCGGCCAGCAGCCGGGCAAAATAAAAAGCTTTCCTGAGGCCAAGTCCGGCCCGGCACTGCCGGATAGCACTCAAAGCCGGATGCCGTAGAGCCGTTGGCTGCGGAGTTGCCGTGGATGGACAGCAGCAGCTGCGGGTTTTGGGCGCTGGCGGCTGGCTGCACGTTGGGCAGGTGTCGCGGTTACTTCAAAGCTTTCCCGGATCTGCAAAGGGATGTAATTCGGATCCTGCTCAGCCACTGAAGCAGCGCAGCAGCCGTAGCTGCGGTGACCTGTTTTTCCTCGACCACTCCCCTTGCGCCTGGGTCGTTGCCGCCATGTCCGGCGTCTATTGCCACCCGGTACGGCGGGTCGCCCACCCAGGACGAAAATCATCCTCTGATGCTGAGACTGCGGGTTCTGCGGGTGCATTCAGTTCCAGCGCCGCCTTCCATAAAAATAGGCCAAAGCCGAGCATCAGCACCGCAAAAAAACAGCATACCGCGTAAAAGCTGGTGCTGTGTTTTGCGGCGGCGTGTTTTATGTTTGCTATGTTTATTTGCAGGTCTGCGATGACTGGTTGGCCATAAAGTTTTACTTCCTGTTCGTTTTACATTTATAATACGAGTATACTCGCCTTTTCCCTGCGCTGCAACAAAAAAAAAGACTGCCAATTTTTCAAAAGGCAGTCCTTACTGGGTTATTTCAGTTCTACAACCGTCACGCCGCTTTCGCCTTCGCCGTAACGGCCAAGACGGAAGCTTTTTACCATGCGGTTGCCGCGCAAATGCTTATGGATGGCGGTGCGCAGCGCACCGGTGCCGTTGCCGTGGATCAAATAGACCACCGTCTGTCCGTTCAGGATGGCGCGGTCAATAAAGGAATCCACCTCCTGACAGCGCCTCGTCCACCGTAAGCCCCAGCAGGTTGCACTCCATTTTTGCGGTGCGCTGTACGCGCTCTACCCTGCCGTTGGGGCGGTTTGGTATCACCGGTCAGGCGGGAGTACCGCTGCTGCGCTTTGGTCTTGGGCGCAGTTGGTTCTTTTACCAGCTTTTCCGGCTGCTTCAAGCCCTTGAGGGGACCTTGGTCTTGATAATACCGGCACGCACCAGCACATCGCCGTTTTTGTCCGGCAGCGCCAGAACGGTGGCCAGCTGGTTCAGTTCTGCAATGCAGACCTCCTGCCCCACCTTTGACCTCCTTCAGCGGCACAAACTCCTTAACGGGGTTATGCACCACCTCTGTACCGGCAAACAGCTTTTTCGGTCTCCTTTTTGGCAATCTCGCGGGCGCGCTGTGCCTTCTGCTGGGCGCTCATGCGCTCGTCCTTTTGCAGCTGGCGCAGTTCGTCGGTCAGCGCGTAGGCCTGTGTTTCCACCTGCTGTGCCAGTGTACGTGCCTTGGCACGGGCGGCTTCCAATTCATTTTCGCCCTGCTGGATCAGCTCATCCCGCTTTTTGCGGGCGGCTTCCAGCTGATGAGAAGCTTCATTTTTGCGTAGCTGCTTCCACCTCGTTCTGGCTTTCCTTCAGTTGTAATTTCAAATCGTCCAGCTGCCCCAGAACAGCATCCAGCCGCTTATCCTCTGCGGACAGGTGCTGCTGGGCAGCCTCGATAACACGGCTGGGTATCCCCAGCTTTTCACTGATGAGGAATGCATTGGATTTGCCCGGTACGCGACACTCAGTTTGTAGGTGGGGCGCAGTGTTTCCAGATCAAACTCACAGCTGGCATTGACCACGCCCTTAGTCTCCAGCGCAAAAACCTTCAGCTCTGCATAGTGGGTGGTCGCCATCAGCAGAACGCCACGGCGTCGCAGCTCCTCAATGATGGCAACTGCCAGCGCGGCGCCCTCGGCGGGATCGGTGCCGGCACCCAGCTCGTCCAGCAGCACCAGGGTGTGCGGCATGGCAAGCTCCAGAATGCCGGTGATTTTTTCATGTGGCCGGAGAAGGTGGAAAGGCTCTGCTCAATGCTCTGCTCATCGCCGATGTCTACCAAAAATTCATCAAACACGCAGATCTCGCTGCGCTCGTCTGCCGGGATCAGAAAACCGCACTGTGCCATAGCGCACAGCAGACCGGCGGTTTTCAGGGAAACTGTCTTACCGCCGGTGTTTGGGCCGGAGATGATAAGCGAATCATACTCCCCGCCCAGCGCAATGTCCACCGGAACGCACTTTTGCGGGTCGATCAGCGGGTGGCGGGCGCGGATCAGATTAAAGGAAGAATCCATCCGCACAGCGGGCTTGAAGGCCTTCAGATCCAGCGCAAGCCGTGCTTTCGCCAGCAGGATGTCGATTTCCAGCATGGCCTTGTAGCTGTACTGAAACTGCGGTTCAATGGCGGCTACCTGTGCGGTAAAGGCCACCAGAATGCGCTCGATCTCCTGCGCTTCCTGTGCGCGGTACTGCAGGATGCGGGCATTGGCTTCCACAACGGCCTGCGGCTCCACAAAGACGGTGGCTCCGGTAGAGAAACATCATGAATAATGCCGCTCACCTCACCGCGGTATTCGCTCTTGACCGGCACAACATACCGGCCATTGCGCATGGAAACCACGCTCTCCTGCAGATATTTGGAGGTATCCATGTTGCGCACCATGCTTTCCAGCCGGTCGCGGATGCTGTTTTCGGTGGCGCGGATCTTCTTGCGCAGCTCTGCCAGCGTGCGGGAGGCGGTATCTGCCATGGCGTCCGGTGCCAGAATGGCGCTGGAGATCTGCTGTTCCAGGCTTGGCTGCGGTGCCAGTGCATAGAACAGATCATCTGTCGGCAGAGCATCGTGCTCAGAGGAGCCGTACCAGCTGGTCAGGTGCTGAAAATTACGCAACGCAACGGCCACCATCAGCAGCTCGCCCATAGAAAGTACGCCGCCTTTTACGGCGCGGGCCGCCAGCTGACTGACATTTTCTACCCCGCCAAAGCGCGGTGAGCCGTTTTGATCAGCAGCGTATTGATGGCATCCGTCTGTTCCAGCGCATAGCGCACCTCGTCCGGGTCGCACTGCGGCTCAATGGCCAGCAGCATGGCACGGGCTTCCTTGCACACGCAGCCCTCCGCAGCACGGGCGATGATCTTATCCAATTCTAATGTTTTTAAGTAGCTTGTTTCCATAATATCCTTCTTTTTGTTCAGGGCAGCACGCGTTTTTAAAAAGTCGTAGCTCTTCAGCGGCTTATCCAGATGCGTCAGGGCATAGTTTTCAGCCACTGCGGAAAGCTTTTCCAGACTGCCCACAGAGATCTTGAATGCAAATATTTTTTGTCCTCTACCAAGCAGATGTGGCGCAGCGCAAACAGCGCAGCCTTGTCCAGATTGCAGTTCTTGCCCGCCTTTGCCGCACAGGACGCACAGAGCAGATGCCCTTCCTGTGCGTCCAGATAAAAGGCATCGCCTGCATCGTAGGTGCCGCAGTCGCGGCAGCACACCAACTGCGGCAGAAAGCCACACTCGCTCATGGTGCGAAGCTCAAACACGGCCTTGATCGCCCGCAGGTCGGTGCGGTGCTCGCTGATCATATACAGGCTGTTCAGCACAAGCCGCAGCTCCCGGGCTGCTTCCTCTCCAGTGGGCGAAAGCGCAGCAGCCATTTCGGTAAGATACATAGCAAGGCTCACCCCTTCAATGGAGGAAGAAATGCCATGGAAGATGTTCTGCACCTCGGCTTCCCGCACGGTATACATATTGCGTCCGGGCACCAGTGTAAACTCTGAATAGCAGAACAGCCCGCAGGCGCTGAACAGCTTGCTTTTCAGCCGCAGACTGTTTGCAGCCATTGCCGTGATAACGCCCAGCTTCGGGGTTAGGATCGTCAGAATACGGTCTGCTTCTCTATAACGGGTCTCCTTCAGTACCAGACCCATGGTCACAAATGGTTCCATCATCCGTTTCTCCTGCCGGATGCTCGGCGGGCAGCTGCACCAGTTGTTTGTAATCGAGATAACGGAGAATATTCCCCGTGCAGGCAAAGGCCTGCCAGCTTGCAGCAGCATCCATTTTCAGCACTCCTTCCCTTTCCTGTGCACAGGCTGTTTTTGTTATAGTGTCAGCCTGATTCTAGCACAGCATACAAGGGAAAACTGTCCTGCTTTGGCAGCGCTCAGCGGTTGGAGGGATTCTGCTTAAAGCCGAAATTGTTCAGCAAAAACTCGTTGTCCCGCCAGTCGGATTTTACCTTGACCCAGCACTGCAGGTTGACCCGGCAGCCCAGAAATTCTTCGCAGTCGGCGCGGGCAGCACTGGCGATCTTTTTGAGCATCGCACCGCCCTTGCCGATGACCATGCCCTTGTGGCTCTCCCGCTCGCAGTAGATGTTCACATCAATGTCGATCAGGTCTGTGCCCGGGCGCTCCTTGAAGCGCTCCACCACCACTGCAATGCCGTGCGGGATCTCGTCCCGCATGAAGAGCAATGCTTTTTTCGCGGATGACCTCAGCCACCAGCTCTTTTTCCGGCATATCGGTGTAGGCGTCATCATCAAAGTAATGGGGACCTTCCACGGCGTAACGGCTCAGAGCATCGAACAGCTCCTCGCTGCCTTCTTTGTTGCGCACGCTGATGGTGTAGATTGCATCAAACACACCCAGTGCCTTCAGCTCTGCCTTGCGGGCTTCCAAATCGGCAGGGTCTTTCACAAGGTCAGTCTTGTTGATGACCGCAATGGCTGGGCCGCTGCGGTGCAGCGCTTCCACCAGCGCCATCTCAGATTCGTTCAACGCACCGTAGGGCTCGAACAGCATCATGGAAACATCCACATCCGCAATGGAATCGCTGGCGGTCTTATCCATGCGCTTGCCCAGCTTGTTATGCGCCTTGTGCACACCGGGAGTATCCAGCAGCACATACTGCAGCGGCCCACGGGTGATCACGCCGGTAATGCGGGTGCGTGTGGTCTGGGGCTTAGAGGTGACGATGGCCACCTTCTCGCCGACCAAGAGGTTCGTCAGGCTGGATTTGCCCACGTTCGGCCGTCCGATGACAGCAACGAATACAGAGGAGGTGTCGTAATGCTCCTGAACGGGTGTTGTAGTACTCAAAGCGAACTCCTGTCTTGTTTTTATGTTCTGTTGCAAAGGGATATCATTCCGTGTAGCTGACCGTGCGGGGCAGACCCAGCTGCAGCAGCACAGCCTCTTCTTTTTCGCGCATACGCATAGCTTCCAGACCGCCGTTTTCGTGGTCGTAACCCAGCAGATGCAGCATGGAGTGAACAGTCAGAAAAGCCACCTCCCGCTGCAGCGGATGCCCATACAGATTGGCCTGCTCCATGGCGCGCTCCATGCTGATGACGATATCGCCCAGCATCATGCAGCCGTTATTCTCGTCGATATCGTACTTGCCGTCCTCACCCAGAGGAAAGCTCAGCACATCGGTGGGCATGGGCTTATTGCGGTATTGGTTGTTCAGCTCGGCAATGGCAGCGTTGTCCACAAAGGTAACGCTGATCTCGGCGGGACGGTCGAAATGCTCATATTCCAGCACAGCGTTGCAGGCGCGGCGGATGAGGATGCGAAGCCCGGAGGGCACCTTGACAGCTTTCTGGGAGTTGGTGATCAAAACTTTGTTGGACATATCGGTCCACTCCTTTCAAAGGGTTATTTAAAATTCTTTTTGTTTTCTTTATTTTCCGCTTCGGCAGCCGGATGGGCGGCACGCTCGTAAGCCTTAACGATTTCCTGCACCAGCCGGTGGCGCACAACGTCCTTATCAGTAAAGTAGCACTGTGCAATGCCGTTCACATCCTTCAGCACCTTCAGCGCGTCCACCAGACCGCTGCGGGTGCGGTCGGGCAGGTCGATCTGAGTGACGTCGCCGGTAACGACCACTTTAGAGCCGACGCCCATGCGGGTGAGGAACATCTTCATCTGCTCCGGGGTGGTGTTCTGCGCTTCGTCGAGGATGATGAAGGAATCGTCCAGCGTCCGGCCGCGCATATAGGCCAGCGGTGCAACCTCGATGATCTGCTTTTCCACCAGACGCTCGTAGGTCTCTGCGCCCAGCATATCAAACAGGCCGTCGTACAGCGGCCGCAGATAGGGGTCTACCTTCTGCTGGAGGTCACCGGGCAGAAAGCCCAGCTTCTCACCCGCTTCCACCGCCGGGCGGGTCAGGATGATACGGGGAGACCTCCTTGGCCTTAAAGGCTTTTACCGCCATAGCTACGGCCAGATAGGTCTTGCCAGTACCCGCCGGGCCGACACCGAAGGTAATGGCATTGGAACGGATGGCGCTCAGATATTCCTTCTGTCCCAGCGTTTTGGGACGGATCGGGCGTCCCTTGACCGTGACAGTAACAAAGTCCTCGGTCAGCTCCTTTACCCGCTTCTCCGCGCCATCATCCGCCAGACTGATGCAGTAGTGCACGGTCTGATCTTCCAGCGGGGTGCGGTTCTCGATCAGAAGAAGCATTCCCTCCACGGCGCGGTTCGCAGCGGCCACGTTGGCAGGCTCGCCAGAAATGCGCAGCTGTGTACCGCGGCAGACAGCGGTGACAGAAAACTCTTTTTCCAACAAGCGAATATTCCGGTCACAGTTGCCAAAAACAGCCGCTGCGATCTCTACACTATCCAGTTCAATACACTTTTCCGCCATGGAGCTCCTCCCGAATTGCAGAATTTGATAACTATATTGTACCACCAAAATCTTCAGAAGAAAACTATGAAAAGTGCACAAAATATTTTCCTGCATTCCATCGGTTTTTCCATACGAACTGCGTTTTAAAGCTTTTTGATGGCCTTTTTCTGAAAAACGCTTGACAAAGTATATCGTGAGACGATATACTTTAAGTACGATATATCGGTTGACGATATAAAGACGTCCGATAGAATCCATGGAGTATTTCAGTATGGAAAACCTTGCATTGACAGAATCGACCTATTATATCCTGTTGTCTCTTTACCATCCGCAGCACGGCTATGGCATCATGCAGCAGACGGAGCAGCTTTCCGGTGGCAGAGTCCATCTTGCCGCCGGGACACTGTACGGAGCATTGACCTCTGTGTGAAAAAGGCTGGATCCGTCCCCTGCCTGCCGAGAGCGGCAGCCGCAAAAGGAATACCAGCTTACCGCAGAAGGTGTACAGGTTTTAAAGCATGAGCTTGCCCGCTTGCAGCAGCTTGTGGCCAATGGTGAGAGCATCCTGAAGGAGGAAGCCTTATGAAGGAAAAGAAAACCGTTTTCAAGCTTTTCTTTGTGTGGGATTTTGAAAAAAAGAAGAGCGCTGGCTGAACGAGATGGCGCAGGAGGGCTGGGTACTGGACAATACCGGTTTTTCCTTTTACACCTTTGTGCGCCGCGAACCGGGCGAATATATCATCCGCTTGGAGATGAACCCCAGCAGCGATTACCGCACCTTTGTAAAGGAGCTGGGTGCAGAGTATATCGGCGGCTGTGTCAACTGGGTGTACTTCCGGCGGAAAGCGGAGCTTGGCAGCTTTGAGCTGCTCTCGGATATCGACTCCCGCCTGACGCACCTGAGCCGCATCGACAGGATGCTTTCCCTGATCTGTCTGGCAAACCTGATTCTTGGCATAACGAACTCTCTGGATCAGGCTCGCTACGGCTGGCTGAACCTGTTGTGCGCAGCAATGCTCTCCTATGCACTGGGGCGTATCCACGGCATGAAAGCAGCGCTGGAAAAGGAACGCAGTTTGCACGAATGATTTGTCAAGCCCTTCTTTGACACAACCGCAGAGAAAAAGCTGGCGTATCTTTGGATAAAAAGACAATGGCAAACCGATCTCCATCGTGATACAATAGCAAGCGTTGTGTGCTGCCGCCCGGCGGCCGTTTATACTGCTTGAAAACAAAGGAGAAGGAACCATGGAACAGCTTTTTCTGATGCCCGGTGAAGAACGATACGAGCGCTTCAAGGATGGCAACGGCGTTTCTAAGGTGCACTACTCCTACTGCTCTATGCGCGGTGCATTCTTTGACTGCGAGAGCCGCAGTCTTGAGGAAGCCCAGCGCCTGTGCGAAAACTGGCTTGTGGGGCAGGACCGCTGCTACCGCAACTAACATAGAACCATAAAACCCCTGCCGTATTTGCAGACCTTTCCGCAAAACGGCAGGGGTTATTTTTTATATAGGTTTTACTGCCACACCTGCGCACAGACAAGTTCCAATACACTGCCGGCAATACAGCGGGATTTATCCGAAATCAGGAAACAGTTGAAAGCTCCTCCCGCCGGGGGTCAATATCCGCGATTTTAAAGCCCGGTGTGACCGGATAGCCGCTGCGCAGCAATCCGCGCAGAATACCGGAAATTTGTGCAGTGACCGGGATATCTTTTCCCTCCGGGGTGCGGATGGTAGCAATAACTTCACCCTTCTCTACTAAAGCTCCGATCTTACGCACATTCATAAAAAAAACACCGGCGGCCTGTGCATGGATCACCCGCTCTGCACCGTACCCGCCAATAACGCCGGGGATGCCGGTATTGGGGATAGCGCTCCCTCCCGGATGATCCGTACCCAGCCGGTGGCCGCGTTTGGTCTCCACCACGACGTCCACGTCCTGCCCGGCAACAAAGCCGGGACCAAGGGCAATGGTCAGCGGTGCCATATCCGGATGGGTGCCAAGGTTGCGCTTGGCCAGAATGGCATCCACTACGACCTCCGGCTTTGCCCGGGCAATACAGGCTCCCTCCGGGTCAACGAGCACCGGAACAGCGCCCTGCGCCCAGACGGACTGTGCCTGCTCTAAATGTTTCAATGCGGACAGCGCGCAGACCCTCAACAGTGGCTTCGCCTTCATACACTGCTTCACACAGGGCTACCTGACGGCGGATGGCTGCGGGCTGTGTTGTTTCCAATACCAGTACTCGCAGCCCGGCGTTACACAACCGGTGGATGGTACCGGTGGCAAGGTCGCCGCCGCCGCGCACGATGATCAAAGCGTCCTTTTTCATTTCGTTTCCTCCCCGGGGCAAAGTGTCTGCAACAGTACCTCCATGGAGCCGCCGCAGGCAGCAATGGTTGCGTCCTCGTTTTTGCCGTCAGCCGAAAGCTGTCAGGCATTGCAGGCGGGCACAGCCTGTGCTAACATCTTCCGGGCCGCCTGCACCGTGTAATGCTCCATAATGCCGCCGCCCACACTGCCAACCGTACTGCCATCGGGCAGAATGAGCATTTTGCGCCCACATCCCGCGGGGTGGAGCCGTGCCGCGCAACAATGGTCGCCAGCACCGCCGGGGTGCGTGGCATTTTCTGCCTGCACCATCGCATCCAGCAATGCGATGGGATAGCCCTCGGTCTGGGGGCGGGCATTCTTGACCTGCACGATCTGCGCCAGAATGGAAAGCGCGATCTCCGCAGCCGTCTGCGCCCCGATGGAAAGGCCGATGGGTGCGCAGAGTGCATCGATCCGCTGACTGTCCAACCCGGCCTCCAACAGCTGACGACGCACCAGTGCGGCACGGCCACGGCTGCCCATCATGCCCACATAGGCCGCCGGTTTTTGCAAAGTCTGGGTAAGGCAATCCAGATCAAAGGCGTGGGAGCGGGTCAGCACCGCAAAATAGGTCTCTGCCCCGCCGGGCACATTTTGAAGTGCCTGTGCAAAGGGGCACAAAGCACGGTATCCGCTCCGGCGGCGCGCAGCTGTTGGGCAAATTCCTCCCGGTCGTCTATGGCAAGCACCGGCAGCCGAGAAGCTTTGTCTGCTTTACAAGGGCAAGCCGCCACATGACCGCCGCCGCAGACCACCAGCTGCGGCACTGCACCAAAACGCTCGGCAAATACCCGCTGCCCGTCCAGTGTAAGAAAGCCCGTAGCGGTACAGGTCTTGCAAAGGGCGGCAAGCTGCCGCTGCAAAAGCCCGGCGCTTTGGGTCTGCCACAGGGCATCTCCGTCCCGCAGCAGCAGCTGACTGCCAGCCTCTGCGCCTTCCAGCACGGTAGCCAGCGTATAGCTGCCGGTCTGGTTTGTATCTTGCAGAACGTCTGCAAGCGTTTGTCTGTTCATTGGTGTTTCTCTCCCTCTGTTATTGCTCCACAGGCGTTACCTTATCAAACCGTGTTTCGTCCAGTTCTGCCTGCCAGCTTTGCCAGTCCTCCGGCAGCATACGCCATGCAAGCCCGCACCCCGCCGAGATCTCACGCGGCAGTGGAATCAGACGCCCGGGCACCTGTCGGACATGGCATTGCTTTTCCCACTCCATAGCCTTCTAAGGTGGTACGGAAGGAAAGCACGATATAATTTCGTTTTATTCGCATAAAAAGTTCCCGGGCAAGTGCACAACTGCCTGCGCTGCCCGCTGCACCTCCTGCTCCGTATTGAAATGGGAAAAGCTGAACCGTACTACGCCCTGCTCCACAGTACCAAGCACCTTGTGCATCAGCGGAGCGCAGTGTGCTCCGGCACGCACGCAGATGCCGTAGTCCTCCCACAAGATATCTGCCACCCGGGCAGAATCCTCCTGTCCGATGTTCAGCGCCACAATGGGTGCACGGGGCTGCATGGTCATATCACCGTACACCGTTACGCCCGGCGCAGTACGCACCTGCTCATAAAACAGGCGGGCAGGGCGTTTTCCCGGGCGGCAAGGTTTTCTACGCCCTGTTCCAACAGCCAGCGCACCCCGGCACACAGCCCCTGCAAGGCCGTGCACGTTCAGCGTGCCGGCCTCCAGTGCGGTGGGCATCTGCAAAGGGTGCGTTTCATCAAAGCTGTGCACGCCGCTGCCGCCCACAAGGAGCGGCGCGATTTGTAACCCGGGGCGCACATAAGCTCCGCCGGTGCCCTGCGGTCCCAGCAAAGCCTTGTGCCCGGTAAAGCAGAGGGCATCAATGCCCAGCTGCTGCACATCAATGGGCTGCGCACCGGCAGTCTGGGCTGCATCCACGATCAGCAGCAGACCGTGCCGGTGCGCAAAGTCCGCTGCGCGGGCAAGGTCGGTGCCGTTGCCGGTCACATTGGAAGCTCCCGTCACCACCAGTGCACGGGTCGTGGGGTGCAGCAGCGTTTCCCACTGGTCGTAGCAAAGCCGTGCAGCGTTATCCACCCCGGTAAAGGAGACCTCTACTCCCTGCGCCCGCAGCCGGTACAGCGGACGCAGAACGGAGTTATGCTCGCATACCGTTGTGATGACATGGTCACCCGGATGCAGCACGCCGTTCAGTACTGTGTTCAGCGCCATGGTTGCGTTGGCGGCAAAAAGCAATGCAGGAAGGGTCTGGCGCATGGAAAATTCTGCCAGCGCCAGACGGGTGTCCAGTACGATCCGTGCGGCGTGAAGGGTAGGCTCGTGTGCGCCGCGCCCGGGGTTGCCTGCCGTGTGCAGTGCCTCCAGAATAGCCTGTTCCACCTGCGGCGGTTTATGCAGAGTGGTGGCTGCGTTGTCCAGATAGATCACGGTTTTACCACATTTC
>VOFG01002841.1_pt1 | contig 33626 bp, 26 predicted proteins | sample 5384171 | NCBI WGS metagenome assembly VOFG01 (sample SAMN12384726, study PRJNA508395) | human gut metagenome | isolation source: healthy gut F | host: Homo sapiens
ATTCGATTGAAGGGTTAGTTTGATACATACGAAAGACTAATTGATAGCGGTCGGACAATTAATCTTATTTGATAAGATAAGTAGCCACTACCGGATAATGGTCTGATTCCTTATCCGCCCAATAACAAACATTATACGCCTTCACCGTAAAAGCCTCGTTTGGCGCATAAATCAACCAGTCACATGCGTAAGCCGGACTTGGAACGGGCACTGTCCATGGAGCACCATCACTCAAACAATTTACGGTGAAATACTTTTGAAAAGCAGCCATGGTAGCAGAACCACGGCGGGAATTCAAATCTCCCCCCAAGATAACAGGTTTATCCAGGTGCTCCACGCACGCAAGAATCTCATCAATCTGTTTCAGACGGGCAGCATCTTCGTATTTATGGTCCAGATGCGTCGTAGCGAAATAGAATTCCTTGCCTTCCTTCGCGACTTTTACATAGCCGAAAGAACGGACATAATCACCTTCTTTCAGTACACTCAACTTAAAACTCTTTTCCTCGGAAACCGGATATTTGGAAAGAATCACATTTCCGTAATCTCCGCCAGTCGGAATATCGAGCGCATGGGCAAAATAATAATATTTCATTCCCGTTAGTTCCGACAGTTTTTTCGGAGTATCCCAAGGGTTAATCTCCGTGTTTCTTTCTATTTCCTGGAGTGAAACGATATCCGGGTTCTCTTTCTTAATGACTTCGGCTATCTTATCAATTCCTTGTTTACGACCGCTATACGTGTTGTAAGTCATGGCTTTTACTGTGACCTCTTTCGGTTTCGTCACGGGTTTCTGTGCCGGTGAAGGTTGTAACAAACAACACAATAGAAACAATGAAATGCATATTCTAAAATTCATATATGACCAATTAATAAGTGAATGTTATCTTGAAAAACAATCTTTCCTACCTGATACAAAATTAATCCTTTTCTATCTTACGAATCTTATGATTCCAATAATCTGAAATATACAACGCTCCGTCCGGACCGAACTGCAGACCTTCCGGATGGTTGAATTGCGCTTTATCCAACGGACCGTCCGTCGTACCGGAAGTGCCCGTACCTGTGTAATTTGTCAACATGCCGTCAGGGGTAATTTTCGCTATACGATGTTTTTTACGGACTGCTACATAAATATTTCCCTCTTCATCCAAATCCATCTGGCAAGGCTCTTCCAGTTTGGCTTCATTTCCCTGACCTTCTGTAAAACCTCTTTATCGTACTGCCCTACCCAAATATGGAGATTAGAAAACTCGCCTTTCGACATGTCGTAATCCCCTTTATAAATCACATCTTATTCTGTGAACTCATATACACGGTAGTTCCTGCCTTGTCAAAAAGAATACAGCGGATTTTCACTTTCGACGCATTTTTACCTGCTGCGTCGGGAAGTTGCATGCCAGTTGCCACCATCGTATTCTGCTCCGGGTCATATTTGTAAATCATGGCATTTCCATGAGCTACGGAGAAAACCTCTCCCGTGACAGGATGCACACCTACATTAGTAACTCCATTTTCCAAAGAGGGAGTGACTGACCATATTGCAGACAGATTAGCAGCATCATACTGATGCGTATCATTGCTCCATGGCATCGTTGCAATATGTGCATTGCCCGAAGCGTTGGCATCATTGGATAAGAATAAAGTATTGCCATCCAATGAGAAAGCGATATTCATCATCCTGAATACAGTTCCACCGGTTCCATCTCCGCGTAAGAAAGTAGCGACCTGATTGTTTTTCGCGATACGGATATCACGGTCATCATCTTCCACGATATACAAAGCACCTTCCTTGTCGAAAGCAATAGAACCCGGTTTCCAAAGAACCGCTTCCATGAGGGTCCCCTCTTTCTTCTCCGTTTTTGCGGCAGGAACATAACTGCCGATATAAGTACTTACAATAGGAGACTGAGAATACTCAAACTCCGTTTTATATGTCAGTTCCTGCATAGCTTCTCCCTGACCGATATACACTTTCACCGGACCGGAGCCGGAACCTCTCTGTACATTGGCAGTAATAATATTCCCCAACGCACCCGTCACTTCGGCGTCCACCCCGTTGACTGTCACGCGGATATTATCCAAATCCGTGCCGAAATGCGTACCGTATAAAGTCAGGCTTGTAGACTTTCCGCCGGCTGTCGGCGTGTACATAGTGATTTTGGGAGTAGCCTCTCCTTCTCCGATTTCAGGCGTCATATCCTGCCGGTTCTCATCCTCGCATGCGACAAAGCCGATTGACGCAAACATCAGAGAATAGATAGAAAACCGTTTCAAATGAAGTATCAATGTTTTCATGTTTCTGTCTTTTTAGGTTAATCGTTTATACTGAACGTAGCTACCACCGGAAAGTGGTCTGATTCTACATAAGCATCATAATACACATCATAGGCTTTCGGAGACATTCCGTCATCCGGAGTGTACAATACGAAATCAATCGCTTTCACCGGAACGGGCGTTCCCGTTGTCAGTCCATAGTTCCCGTTCAGGCAACCGATTTCAAAACGTTCATACAATATCTTCATCGGGCCGGAGTCGGCTAAAGCATTGAAATCACCAGTCAATATCATTGGCTCATCCAAGCCCTTTGTCTTTTCGATAATCGTTGTAGTCTGGTTGATACGGTTAGTTTCGTTGCCCACATGAGACAGGTGCGTCACTCCGAAATAGAAACCCTTTCCATCTTTTTCTGTTTTCACTACTCCCATCGAACGCGGGTGGACATCTTCCACTGTCTCTATTCTCGGCAAATCATAATTCACTTCATCACTTATCGGATATTTCGAGAGAATCAGGTTTCCATACTCGCCGCCGTCCACATCACGGGTTTTAACGAAGAAAGCATATTGCATTCCGGTCACCTCCTTCATCAAAGCAATAATATCCGCTTTCCCCACCTTATTGGTTTTCGTTTCAAACTCCTGCAAACCAGCCAGATCCGGATTTATCTTTTTTAATCACTTGGGCAATCGCTTCCATTCCCTTTTTCCCGGAATAAGCTTTCTGCCCGCTATATATATTGTAAGACATGACTTTTACCAATACCCCGTCCTTTTCGTCCGGCGGGGTCACACCGTCATCGTCCGAACTGCAACCGGCAAACAAACCGCCCGCCAACAGTACCAGTAATAAATAGAATTTATGTTTCATTGTTACCTTCTTTTTTATCGTTTATCTTATATCATTCACAATTACTTCCACTACCCGGCTGTAATTCACATACGATTTGCTTTCTGCTGTCACCGTAGCCGCAACACGTACATACACCCTGTTCTTGTTGGAAACAATCTTATAATGATTCTCTATAAATTCAGTATCACTCATCAGGTCGATGACGTGCGTGCCACTGGCCTTTGTCCCCAGTGAAGAGAGGGTGGCATGGTTTGCATTGTTCACATCCACTCCCGGAGCATAATTCCATATCACGGAAACATCCGTCAGTTGCAATGTCTCGTTCGATGTTTTCGCATCATAGGTCAGTGTCAGCTTATTATCAGCCGATACAGCCACATCAAGGCTGATACGCGAGAACGGGATTGTGTACAAATCAACCTGCGTTTGTCCGTTCACGGTGACATACCCTTCACATACCCCGACAAAAGGGCCATCCTTTGCCTGAATACGATAGCTGCCATTGAACACCTTCGTATGCTCAAACGTTCCATCCTGGCGGGCACGGAAATCAACAGAGGCGGTAGCCCTCGTATTCTGCTCGTACAAACTCATCATCACACCGCTACTTCCCGGCACAGGCATAGGAACCGGTTCATTCGTTTCCTTATCATAGATAGTGCCATACACGCCACCGTTCGGTGCATCATAATTATCGATGTCATTTTTCGCATGCCGCCACGAAACAGGCGAATAATGCAGTCAATCCTATGTTTACTATTTTATTCATATCGTTTCTTCTTTAAACTTACAATTGGACGTATCAATTACCGTAACCCGGATTCTGTACCATCAACGGATTCGTACTCAAGTCCTCGGCACGGAACACCGTATAGTAGTTCTTTTCAAGGAAAAGACGCTTTCTCTTTTCGGGCACACCGGTTTCAAAGGTGTACTTGCCGCTCTTAACATTGTAATACGGACAGAGAGCCGTGCCGCGGAAATTGGTCAAACCACCTTTGCTTACATCGAGATGAGCCAGGCGCCAACGTTTCAAATCCCAGTAACGATGCTTCTCAAAAGCAAGTTCCACTTTCCGTTCATGGCGCACTTTATCCAGCGTCAGGTTACCTGCAGTCAATAGTTTGATACCTGCCCTGCCGCGAATCTCATTGATATCCTTCAAAGCCACGTCCAGATGCCGGTTCAGTTCCATGCAAGCCTCTGCACGATTCAGATAGATTTCTGCCAGACGGAAAACCACCCAGGGAGTAGAAGAACGTTTTGCGTCGATGTTCGTATAGTCCGTCAGACTTTCATCCAGGAATTTACGCTGATAGAAACCCGTCTTGCTGGCGTCACCTACACTTAACGAGCCACCGTCTTTTCCCGAAGTATTATAAGTCTGTCCGTCTATTACGACCTTGTTCTCCTTATCCGGTTGGGCGGAAGCTTCATACTTGGTTCCTATCCCATCCTGTCCGTTGATGACACCGCGTATCCATTCGATTTTTCCACCACCGTATCCTTTATAATCAGCACCGGGCAGGTAAACCGAACCTAATAAACGAGGGTCTTTATTCTTAAAGATATCATACGGGCTATCATAGCTGATAGCTTTTCCACTGCTGTCTTTCATCTTCAGCTTCCCTTCCGTACCGTCAATATATTCAAATTCCTCTACCATTTCCAGTACCGGAGACATGCCGCATCCCCAACCGTCGCCACGATAAGAGAAAGGAACATTCAGTTTATCCCACATATGTCCTTTACCGGCAGCCACATTATACTGTTTCTGGAAAATATATTCTCCGTTATCCCCATTCACTGCTTTGGAAAAGAGATTGTAAAAGTTCTGCGCCAGCTCTTCCGCTTCCGTACCGGTCGATTTATACAAGCTATACACACGGGGAACCATTTCATCCAGAATCTTCGATGAAGCAGTGTAACATTCGTCAAAGTAACGTTCCGCTTCTGTCTCCGGAATATAAACATATCCTTTGGAAACAGCTTCGCCTGTCAGAGTCAGTGTCTTGGAATACTTGGCGATAGTACCGGCATACAGGGCGGCACGCGACCACAAAGCAAGCACCATTCCGCGATTTGCGCGGTATTTGGCATCACTGCTGCGTACTTCCGGCAATGATTCATAAATAGCCTTACATTCATTGATAATGAAATCATAGGTCGCAGCTTCCGTATCACGAGCCTGATAAAGAGCTTCCGTATTTCCTGCGGTATATTCTTGCGGAACAGTCTGCAAAGGAACGCCCCCATAACGCTTCACCAGTCCGAAGTACTGCATAGCACGGATAAAACGGGCTTCTGCGCCGAGTTCTTCTTTCTCATCCTCACTCAATACGGAAGTTTTCTCAATATTCAGCAGGAAGTTGTTTACAATGCGGATTTGCTTGTAGCGGGTCACCATGTCGTCGTTGAATACATAGTCGCCATAAGAATAAGTAGAGTTCGACTTGTCGAATGCGCTCTCCTTCTGATAACTGGCGGTAGCCTCATCCGAGAGGCTGGTCTGATTCGCCAGGTTCGCCTTCTTGCTTCCATACCAGTCGTCAAACTCATCCAGTTTCAGTCCCGAGTCATACATATCCGCCAATACGGCTGTGATTGCTTTCGGATTTTGCCAAATCAAATCCGGTGTGTTGACACCGCTGGTACTCTCACGGTTCAGATAATCATCGCATCCCGTCCATACGAAGATGGACACCCCGCCTATCAATATATATTTCAGATAATTCCTATTCATTGTCTTTACTGGTTTTAGAAGGTTACATTTACGCCAAAGTTATACGTCTTCATCTGCGGATAATAGCGTATTCCGCTGGAATTGCTTTCGGGGTCGACGTTCTTCATCAGTCCGTCACGCTTGGTGAAAGTCAGCAGATTGTTGCAGTTGATATAGAAACGCACCCGGTCGATAGCCGCCTTTTTTGTCAAGACTTTAGGAAGCGTGTATCCCAGTTCCAGAGTTTTCAGGCGCAGGTAATTTGCGTTGTGCAATGACCACGAGTTACTGGAACGGTTATCGGCGACACCTGCCACGCGTGCGGCAGGCATATATCCCGGAATCCATTTGCTATAAGGGTCGGTCGGGTCTTCCCGGTGCCAGCGGTCGGTCATGATAGCCAGCCCATTACCTAAACCTTGCTGGATAAACGGGTCGAGAATATCCCCGCTAACATAAATATCGTGTCCGGCAGCTCCCTGGAAGAAGACAGTCAGGTCGAATCCTTTGTATTCTCCGGACATATTCAGCCCGTAGTACATACGGGGTGTGGCACCGTGTCCGAGTGGTTGCGTATCGTTATCATCAATAATACCGTCACCATTGTAGTCTTCGAATTTCAAATCACCCGGCATCAGCGAACGGTTACCGTCCTTATCCTGAACCGGTGAGTTCAAAATTTCCTCGAAAGAAGTAAACTGCCCGATTACTTTCTTTCCCCAGCGGATATCCTTGTAACGCCCGTTGGTGTTATTACGCCAATCATCATACATATTGGTGGAAGCCGCCCGCTCTACATAATCATACTTAATCCGGGTAGTAGAGAAGTTGGCCGACACATTATAATTAAAATTGCCAATCCGGTTTTTATGCCCGACTACAATCTCGAATCCGGTGTTAATATCAGAATTCAGGTTCTCCTGCGGCATTGATTCACCGAAGATAGTAGGCAATGAGCCTACACGGGTGGCAGGCAGACCGGAACGGTTTCTGCGGAACCAGTCGAACTCCACAGAAATCAGTCCCCTGTGGTAAGACGCCTCAAAGCCGATGTTCATAATCTTCGATTCATACCAAGTCAGCCACGGGTTTGCCATACCTACCGTAGTCATGCCCGAAGTCACTCCGTTGCTGCCCATGATATAGCTTCCGTGAGACGTATATCCATCCAGATACTGGAACGCGTCGAAATCTCCTTCATCGCCCACTTTGGCGTACGAAGCACGGATTTTCAGGTTATCCATATCGGGTAACAGTTTCTTGAAAAAAGCCTCTTCGGAAACACGCCATCCCAATGAAACACCCGGAAAGAATCCCCAACGATTACCTGCACGGAATTTATAGGTTCCGTCATAGCGGAAATTGAATTCCACCAGATAACGGTTAGAGAAATCATAGTTCAGACGTCCCACCAAGCCGGCGTGAGCCGTTTCCTGTGTCTTGCCGGAAGCTTCCTGATTCGTTTTATCCCCATAGTCCAGGTCAGGAATCAGCCCGATAGCAAAGTCACGTGTCCCGGTCACCCAGTTCTTCTTGTCATTATACATTTCCCATACGAGCATGGCACCGATATTATGCTTTTTAGCAAACGTATTGTTGTAGTTCATAGAGAACTGATAGGTCGGTTTGTCATAGTTTTCCAGCTTCGATTCCAGATGCGCGGTGTTAACCACTTTCTCTATATACTCTTCATTCGCATAATCATACGTATATTCCGAGAGGTCTTTCCGCCACGTTTTCCATTCCTTGTTCGTATAGTCGTAGGCAACCAATGCTTTCGCCATCAGTCCTTTCACCCAGGGAAGTTGCCAGGTGATAGCCAACGAGCTGTTAAATTCACGACGCAGGCGGTCTTCATAACCACTGTCGTCCGAATCGGAAACATGCACGGGGTTCGCCATATCTCCTACGGCTCCCCAATAATCCGGGTTGTCATTGGCATACATGGAATAAGTCGGGATGGCCATTTGTGCCGAACGGAACAGGTTATCGCCATTGTAAGGCTTTTTGCGGTTGTCGAAGCGTCCGCTCAAACGCAGTTCCACGTTCAGTCCCTTAGCCACTTCCACGCTCAGGTTGGAACGGACGTTGTAACGTTGGTAATTCCAGTCGCCCGAACGGATGATACCGCCCTGGTCCATATATCCGATAGACATATAATATTTCACTTTCTCCGTACCACCTGTCAGGCTCAAGTTGTGTGAAGTCTGGGGAGCGGTGCTACGCATCGTCTCACTCCACCAGTCCGTACCTGCCGTACCGTTCCGGTAGGCTTCCAGTTGTTCTTGTGAATAAGCGGAAGCTCCGCGCCACGGGTTGGCATTGTGAATCGCTTCATTGTAAAGTGAAGCGTACTCATAAGCATTCATCATCTCCGGATAGCGGGTCACTTTCTGAAAGCCTACATAGCCGTTATATTCTATCTTTACCTTCTGTTCCGTCCCTTTCTTGGTAGTAACCAGCAGAACACCGTTTGAACCTTTAAAACCGTAAACCGCTGCGGCGGCATCTTTCAGGATAGAAATGGACTCGATATCATTCGGGTCGAGCTGCGTATAATCACGCTCGATACCGTCTACAATCACCAGCATGCTTCCATATCCGCGAATATCGACGGAAGCTCCATCATCACCGGGACTGCCGCTACGCTGTACGGCACGCAAACCCGGCAAACGTCCGGCGAGCATATTCGTCACACTGGGAGCTTTTACTTCCATCAACTTGTCCGAAGAGATGGCAGCCACCGAACCGGTCACGGAAGCCTTTTTCTGAATACCGTAACCTACCACCACTACCTCGTCCAGCGTCTCGGTATCTTCCTGCAAAGTTACTTTCAGTCCAGCTTGCCCGTTCACCCGCACTTCTGTTGTTTTATATCCTATATAGGAAATCTGTAACACTCCATTAGCGGGAACCGGCAAGGTAAACTTACCGTCCACATCGGTAATCGTCCCCACACCGGCAGCACCTTTCAGTTGCACCGAAGCTCCGATAACCGGTTCTCCGCCGGCATCAACAACCACACCTTTCACCGTGATATTCCGAACAGTCTGTTCGATACCCGATACCGAAGGGCTTTCCGCATATACCGTAAACGGCACGCACAGGAAAGTCCCTGCCATTAAAGCTGAAACAGTAGCTATCTTCAGCCGGTCGTTGAACGACTTTAAGACAACCGTGTTCATTTTACAAACATGTTTCATAGATTAAATTAATTATGTGTTTTAAGTTTCGAATCTATATTATCATCACATATCGCTACTGCAACCTGCGAATCGGCACAGCCATAATAGAGATATAATTTGTTTTTAAAGTAAGCCAATCCTTCGATAAACACTGTTCCGTCCTTGTACTGACCGCTCTTCTCGAAAGCGGCTTCGGGCACAAAGAAAGGTTTATCCAAGCGGTCGAGTACTTTGTAAGGGTCGTTGGCGTCAAACAGGAACTGCCCTGCACAATAAGCGCCTGCGGGGTATGCCGGGTCCCTTTCTTCCGTATATCCGTTCTTGCCATTGTATAATAATACAATACCGTTCACGGTTTTGATAGCCGGTGGCCCACACTCAGTCAGGCGGCTGTCGAAATACCCGCTGCGGGGTTTGGCTATCTCCCTTAGTTCGTTGTTTTCGTTCAGTACCGGAGCCCAGTCGGTCAGGTTATCGGAAGTTGCGGCACATACCGCATTCTCTCCCCAGTACATAAAGTATTTGCCAGCCACTTTCTCAATGACCAGTCTGCCGTCTTTCACTCCGGTGACAATAGAAGCCGATTTGCTTGCTATATTGGCAAAACGCCCGTTGTATGCTTTCGCAAAAGCGAGTCCGTGTTTCGTCCAGTTTTTCAAGTCTCTGGAAGTAGCCACCGCCAAGCGGGGAAGATTGCGGTTCCAGGCTGTATAAAGCATGACGTACAATCCGTCTTCCGTCATTGCCACACGCGGGTCTTCGCAACCACCTTCCCATTCTATTTCTTTAAAATCGTCTTCGGAAGGAAAGAGTACCGGTGCGTCCGCTTGGCTCATCGTCACTCCGTCCGCACTTTCCGCATAGCCAATGCGGGATGTCCTCTTTCCGATGCCTTGCGCCGAGTTGTCTTCCGCACGGTAGAGTACCACAATCTTCCCGTCCTTGACGGTTGCCGCCGGATTGAAAGTGTCACTCTCTTCCCATCTTACCGGCTGCTTGCGCATCGGGCATTGGAAAGTAGTCGGTTGCGGAGAAATCACCGGATTCACCCCTTCCGGGCGGACAAAAGGGCCGAGTATCCATTGTCCGCTCTGTTCTTCGACAGCTACGGATGCCTGTTTTTGTCCGGAGCATCCGGCTAGTGTCATCATACTGATTAAATAGATTACAGATTTTAGTTTTATCATACGTCGTTTTTTTAGTTTTCCCAATCGGTCGTTCATCGTTTTTCTGCCAGCAAAACTATCGTACCCCGCAGAAAATAGAGTGTACTATATTCTCAAAAGGGTATATAGGTGCTGTACAACATAATAATTCATCCGTTTGCAATGGCAGCTTAATGGTTTTGAAATATTAACGAACCGTTTGGTTCTGTTTGATGATGTTCCGGGCCAACGGGTAGGCTATCAACTGCAAGGCTCCTACCAGTATCAATGCGTACTTCAATGCAAAATCCTGTGATATGGCAAAGGCAAGCGCCATAAAAAGGATGAGCCCGAAAGCACGCCCCAGGAATAGTCCGAATTCGTGGCTTAAAATATAAGTGTATTCATTTCTTTTCTCGATTTTAACTACTGCGTCGATGGTTTGCATCATAATGGGATAGTAAGGCAAGTCAAACAAGGGCTGAAAGATTACCTTACAGAGGACAAAGATAATCACTCCGGTGGCTGAAAACAAGACCCCGTTGAACAGAGTACCGATAAAAAAGACGAGTAACCCGGCAATAAATATCTTCGGGCGGTCTTCGGGTTTGGCAATACGCCCCAGTACATAGACCAGTATAGCCGTCAGCGTACCGCTGATTCCCTGTATCAAGCCTAATGTCCCTTCATCACCGACCAGTTTCAGAACCAGGATGGCGGGGGCAGTCACCAGGAATCCCTGTACCATTCCTTTCAGGGAAGCCAGCAACAGCATTTTCTTCCACAGTGTACAGAACCGGAAGTACAGAAAGTTCTTCTGTATCGGATTGGCAAACTTACCACGCCACAAGACAGCTACGGCAAACAGGGTCACGACTATGACTCCGACTGTGACCAAACGATAGGCACCATTTATATCAATCAGGCATCCCATGATTTCTTTTGCCGTCTATCTGGCTGATGAATGCGCCAATCAATAAAGGAACAGTTATCGAAGTGATGGAGAAAAAGAAAGATTCCAGTCCGAAAAAGTAGTTCCGGCTATTATCGGTCGTGTTGTTGAGAGTCAATAGATAGCGGTTGGTCCAAAAGAAACCCGATGCGGCTCCGAGAACAAAACCTGCTATGCCTAACTCTACAAAGCCCAATGACTTCACCAGCATCATGGCAAACATCGACAGCCCGCTAACTAATATCCCGCCTGCATACAGTACTTTCACGCTGACATGCCGCAACAGGAAGCCGTTGACAAAAGAGGTCGCAATGATGCCGATATACATAAAAAGTTGATAGAAAGCTACGGAAACAGGCTCGCTCGTGTGACGCATCACATAAGCACCTACAAATATCTCCACCACAGGAAGCACGAACGCATAGAGCAGGTTAGTCATCAACAGTACACGTACATTGGGAGTCTGCTGCTTGAAAAATTGGTATTCTCTTTTCAATTTATTCATTCTATACCTTTATATATGTCATGACTTTAATGAACGAAGAATCTCCCCTATGGAGAACTCCGCTCCGCAGATTACTTCATCACTCGCACCGTAGTAAACAGTCACCGTATCCCCTTCTACCAGATGCCCGTTCGTGAAGACTACATTCCCGAAAAATCCGGTCTGCTCGTAGGGAGCAGTCGGTTCCATTATAGGAGCTTTGCTTCGGGCAATTACCTTTGAGGGGCGTTCAAATCAAGCAGAAGGGCTCCCAGGCAATAGCGGTTCTGATAGTCTGCACCATGATAAATCTCCAGCCAGCCTTCCTCTGTACGGATAGGCGCGGCGCCCGCACCCACACGGGCACAGTCCCAGCTATCGGGACGAGTGGTCGCAACGCAACGGTGGTTACCCCAGTGCAACCGGTCGGGTGATTCGGCAAGCCAGATATAGTTGCCGCCCAGTTCGGGACTGCTCGGGCGATGCAAGGCGAAATATTTGCCGTTTATCTTCTCTTCAAACAAGGCACAGTCTTTATTATGAGGGGGAAAAATCATGCCGTGACGAGTGTAATTCTTCCAGTCACGGGTATGAATCAGCCCTACACCGACGGCAACGGAAGAGACTTCGGTAAACGTCAGGTAATAGCCGTCGGCTGTAGTCGCCACCCGGCAGTCCTCGATGCCGAAAGCCTCTAATGCCCCTTTGCCGAAAATAGGCGGATAATCCGGTTCTTCCTTAAAATGGATGCCGTCCTCGCTCGATACCAACCGGAGATAAGACATGGTAGTCAGATAATTCTGTCCCGCATATCCTATCACACGAGGGTCGGAAGCGTCCAGTTCCGGGTCATTTTCGTCGAAAGAAAGCACTTCTATCTTCCCTTCCTTATTATATACGGGGAAACTAATCACTCCCTGTTTCTGTACGGGGCGTTCGGCTACCCGCAGTAATAACCAGGTTTTTCCGTCGAAGCGGAATACGCCGGGATTCAGGAAACAGGTGATTTCCATACCTTCTATTCCCGGTTGTAAATCAGATGGTTTCAATAATGGGTTCTGATGAAATCGTTTTGCAATATCCATTTTCTAATCATTAAATAGGTGTTGTTTTTATTTCTCGTGGCAAAGCTACCCCACGCAGCGACGGGAAGAGTGTACTATATTCTCAAAAGGGTATACACGTGTTGTACAGCATATTTTTATCTTTGTTTTCTTATTTTTCCTCTCTATCTTTGCGACATGATTCTACGAAAACACTCATATTTCCGTTACATCTGCATCCTTATTTATTCATGCCTGATGCCTGCTTTATTACATTCGCAGAATGTAGTAAAACAGATTTCCAATGCGGATGGATTATCCAATAATTCGGTGAATTGTTTCCTCGAAGATTCGGAACATACGCTTTGGGTAGGGACATGGGACGGATTAAATGCATATAACGGTCGTAGCTTCAAAACCTATTCTTATAATAAAAAGGATGCAGGGTCTATCAGTAATAATGTCATCTGGCAGATTATCGAGCAGAGCGACTCTATCCTGTGGGTATCTACGGACTATGGGGTGAACCGGTGGAAACGTTCTACCCAACAGTTTACTCCTTATTATTTAGGTACACAGAATAATCCGCCGAAACAGGAGAAGTCATTTCTGCTGGGTATCACTTCCGGCAAGCATATTATCTGTTATGTGAAAGAGCAGGGTCTATTCTGTTTCGATGACCGGAAACAGGAGTTTGTTTCCTTGAAGAATGACCTGCCCGATGACATCAGGAACTTCGTCATTGATTCCAAAGACCGGATATTTTTTCTCACAGGACATGGACAATTATTGCATTATCAACTGACTGTCCGCAACTCCTGTCCCGAACTCTCGTTTAAAGAAGAAATCAGGCACTGTGCCCCCGTTTCCAATATTTATCTTTCCCAGGACTGCCTTATCATTAACGATGACAGGACGCTGACTGTTTCACAAGATAACCGTATATTGGACAGTATAAATATTCCGAAGAACAAGACTGTATCACAAGCTATCTGCCACGGTGAATATCTCCTTATCAGCTTTATCGAGGGGGATGCATCAGATATAATCTTGAAAATGGGACTTCAACGGAATTACTCCAATTGCCGGAGAAAGCTTCCATTTTCACTATTTATATCGGCTCGCAGAATATCCTTTGGGTAGGTACGGACGGACAAGGGATATTGGAAGTCTATGAACACAGTTCGCCTTTCCATACCGTAAAAACGAATTATCCTGTCCGCTGTTTTTGTGAGGAGGACAATGGCAATATACTCGTAGGAACAAAAGGAGAAGGTATCCTGCTGCTCGACAAGCAGGAACGGGGAGTCACCCCTATCTTTCAACAGGCAACGGGTTAATCTCCAACTCCGTTTATACTATCCGCAAAAATATGTCCGGGGATATATTCATCGGAACCGAAGGGGCGGGTATCAATTATATTCCACTCAATGGCAGCCAGGTGAAAAAACTGGGTATTCCTGCTGAATATTCTGCTTTCAGGGCAGGTTACAGTATCCTTTTCACCCATAATGATTCACTTTTATGGTTGGGAACTTCCGGCTACGGACTTATCAAGCTGAGCCTGCAAAGGGAAGGAAAAAGTTATAGAGTAACGGACATGAAACAATATAAATCTCCCGGCCCTTCTTCGCCAAGTAATAATATTATTTATTCGGTTATCGCTGGATACGATGAGAATGAACTTTGGCTAGGCACGCGAGGGGGCGGAATTAATAAGTTCGATATCGCGTCCGAACGTTTCCGGCAGATGAATGAGATAGACCCCGGCTTGTCCCTGACTAACAATGACGTGATTTATCTGACTAAAGGAGATTCTGCCAGTATCTGGATAGGTACCAGTTATGGTCTTAACCGATTGTTCCCGACAGCCACACCGCCTTCCATCATCGAATATACGGACAATAACGGATTGCCCAATAATACGATTCACGGCATCCTGAAAGATGAGAACGGGAATATTTGGGCAAGCACCAATCAAGGTATCTCCTTTATCGACTTGCCCTCGGGAAAAATTACCAATTATTCCTCAAGAAACGGGCTGCAAAACGACTAATTTTCTGATGGGGCTATTTTTAAGGACAAAGCCGGATGGCTGTATTTCGGCGGAGTCAGCGGGTTGAACTATTTCGACGAGAACAAGATACGCTTACGGGAACATATCGCATCATTAAGCCTGAACAGCCTGAAGATAAACAATACAAGCCAGAATATCTACGAACGTATCCGTAACCATACACTCCGATTGGACTATGACGAGCCTTATATTACTTTGGGATTTGCCGCACATGATTTTATCAACAATGAGAATTGTGAGTTCAGCTACCGCATTATCGACTTTGCCGACGAATGGATTTACAATGAGAATAACCCGAATATCGTTATCACCAAACTGCCGCCGGGAAAATATAAACTGGAAGTAAAATGCACCAATGGCGACCGGGTATGGAGCAACGAAATCTATTCCCTCAATTTGGACATCGCTTACCCCTGGTGGCTCAGTACTACAGCTTTTATTATTTATTTTATCCTGATTGCCATTGCTATCTATATCACGCAATCCGTCATCAAGAATCGAATCCGGCTGAACCGTCAGATTCTACTGGAACATATCGAGAAACAGAATCAGCAACGTATCCATGAATCGAAGTTGAACTTCTTCACGAATGTGGCACACGAGTTTTTCACTCCGTTGACACTGATATACGGCCCGGCACAGCACTTGCTGGAAAAGGCGGACCTCGACAGTTATACAAAAAGATATATCTACATCATCAAGAACAATGCCGACCGGATGCAGAAGCTTATCAACGAACTGATGGAGTTCCGGAAAGCAGAAGCGGGACATACAGCTATCTATGCTGAAAAAGTGGATATTCAGTTGCTCGTCGACTATGTATCGGACAACTATACCGAAATTGCCGAAGAAAACAAGATAGACTTCAGCTTCAAAAGCAAAGAGGTATCATCCTTTACAACAGACCGGAATGCACTGGAAAAAATAATATTCAATTTGCTTTCCAACGCCTTCAAATATACGCCGTCCGGCGGATATATCCGTGCTGAAATACGGGGGAATGACGCTGACGGGACATTGCATTTCCGAATCCGCAACTCGGGCAAGGGACTGACAGAGAAACAAATGAGTGAGATATTCAGCCGGTTCAAGATTTTCGAAAGCAGTAACCTGAAACATGCGGGAAGCACCGGAGTCGGCCTGAATCTGACCAAGAGCTTGACGGAGTTATTGGGTGGAGAAATCACCGTAGGAAGTGTATTGGGAGAGTATGTAGAATTCAATGTGTCTCTACCGTCCATGCACATGAATCCCGGAAAAGAAAGTCAGCCGGCAGAAGAAGAGGCAGAAGCCGATGAAATGCTTTTTGTCCCTAAACAAAAGGAAATTAGTATATTGATTGTAGAAGATGAAAAGAATATCCGCGAACTTCTGAAAGATATCCTGCTTCCTTACTACCAGGTTCGGGAAGCAGCCGATGGGGAAGAGGCGCTGAAAGAGGTAGAACAGAAACAGCCGGATATTATTATCAGCGATGTATTGATGCCCAGGCTGGACGGCATCACTCTGACGGATATATTGAAAGCCAACGAGCGGACTGCCCACATTCCGATTATCCATATCTCCGCCAAGAACTCCATCGAAGACCAGATTAACGCTTACAAACATGGAACAGACTTATATATCCCCAAACCTTTCCATCCGAGACATGTATTGAGCGCGGTAGAGAATATGATTAATAAATACTCTCTGATGAAAGAGTATTTCAAATCCGGCCGTTCCTCTCTCATCGTAAGGGATGGAATCACCATGCATAAAGAGGATGAGCTGTTACTGGACAAGATTATCAAATTCATCGAAGATAATATTGACGACGAATCCATGAATCCGGATTCTCTCGCAGACTTTATAGGAGTAAGCAAAGCGGGATTGTACCGTAAACTCAAAGAATTGACGGAAAAGACACCAAGCGAATTTGTCCGTACCATCCGCCTGGAATATGCAGCAGGCCTATTAAAGACCACCAAGCTTACCGTTACCGAGATTATGTATAAATCGGGCTTCTCAAACAAGTCTTATTTCTACCGGGAGTTTGCCAAGTTATACAACACTTCTCCCAAAGAATACAGGAGCGGACAGACAGAAGAAAAGGATACTTAATAACCATCTAACAATAAGAAACAATGAGAAAACTTTTTATTGTATTGGCGCTCTGCGGTGTGTCAATACTGAATGCGCAGCAACTGAATGTCGCTTCTTACAATGTACGAAACAGTAACCCGAACGATGCCAAAGCCGGAAACGGCTGGGAACAGCGTTGCCCGGTACTCACCCAGTTAATCACCTTTCATGACTTCGATATATTCGGAGCGCAGGAAGTGAAACATAACCAACTGGAAGATATGTTGAATGCCTTGCCGCAATACAGTTATATAGGCGTAGGACGGGATGACGGGAAAACGAAAGGGGAATATGCGCCTATCTTCTACCGGAAGGATAAATTCAAGTTACTCAAATCCGGGAATTTTTGGTTATCGGAAGATACCTCGAAGCCGAATAAAGGATGGGATGCAGCCTATACCCGCATCTGTACATGGGGAGAATTCAAGGATATTACAGGCAAGTTCAGATTCTGGTTCTTTAACCTGCACATGGACCATATCGGAGTAGTGGCACGTCGCGAAAGTGCCAAGCTGGTTATCAGCAAGATTAAAGAGATGTGTGGCAAAGACCCCGTCATACTCACCGGAGATTTCAATGTAGACCAGACCAGCGAAAGTTATCAAGTACTTCATGAATCCGGAATATTATCAGACTCTTATGAGGTCGCGCAACTGAGATATGCAACTAATGGAACATGTGCGGGATGGAATCCGAACACATATACTCCCAACCGTATCGACCATATCTTCGTTACTAAAAACTTCGCTGTTGAGAAGTACGGAGTGCTGACAGATACTTACCGGATTAAAAACGAAGCCACCGGAATGTATGAAGCACGCATTCCTTCAGACCATTTTCCGGTGAAGGCGGTATTGAAATATACCAAGTAAGCAAAGCAGAATTCGAAATGATAATATAAACCTGTTAATGTTCTATTTTTAATATTCTACAAGGAAATAGCCAGTTAAAAAATAACGAACCGGAAAATAAACTGCATAAATAAATGCATGAGCATACAAAAAACAGTCTAATATTGCATAAAGCCAAACAAGATATACATCTTTCTCTATTCGGGAACCGTTCATTGCCTTAAAACCAACGAAGTGTTCCTCGGTGTGCATCGACTTGTTCCTCACCGAGGAAGCTATCGTTCTCCGGTGAAGAAGATAAAAATGGACTATTAAGAAATATTTTCTCCCTAGTTTATCATAATATATTGGAAAGGAGAAAATAATAAAATGATTAGTTATTCAGGTATCTACTCTCCAAATAACAAAAAGAATCAAGAATCTATCGCAGCTTGATTGGCATATTTTCGAAACAGCCGAAATAGAGAATCGCGTAATTACAAATGCATGGCATTTTCCTGCTTTTCTTTACCAAACTGCAATTCACGTCCTTCTTCCAATGATTAAATATTCCTTTTTTAAGAATCATCGTTTTTTAAGAGGCTACTGATTCCTTCAGAAGGCTCTTTCAACTTTTATCCTTCAATAGCTCTTTTGTCTTATCCGCCAAAAACAGGGGATATTAATCAAATTACCATCTTGTTTCAAATTCAGCATTGAATAGCGAATCAGGTAAGCGGGTTGGAAAAGCTTCTCATAATGAATCACACTTTTGATATCAGAAATGTGATAACTTACACATTTCTGATATGAGTTTCGTGCGAATCTACACATTATCCATATAAAACGAAAGAAAAACTCTGAATATTAGCTTGCCAACAGCTCCCTGTTTATTTAAAAGTAATCATCAACTGTTCATCAACACCTTTATCAGGTATTCTCACACTACAGACACCTGTTTCCTTATCCCAACTCCACGCTACAGTTTCAGTGTTATTCTCCAGATTTTCTTCCAAACGTTCCGGTTTAGTTTGCTTTATCTTCTTTCCTTTGACAGTTATCTCTTTCGGAGCTTTCGCAGAATAAATACGGAACAACAGATTTCTCGGACCGGGAACAGTGTATCCTTTTCCTTCACGGGCAGAGACGGTCAGTTCATATCCATTTGCCAGAGTGCTGCAAATAATCGGTGTTTTGACAAATTCATCACGCTGATATCCTAAGTCTTCTCCTTCATCTTCGTAAAGAGTAAAGGCAGCCTGTGCACCTTCCTGTGCGGGGAAAGATTTCAAAAGTAAGTGGATATACCGGTTTCTCATGGGTGTAGTTCATCACCGGCATGGTGGGGATGATGGAACCTTGCTTCACAAATATGGGAATAGAAGACAAGGGAGCGTCAACGGTAGTCCATTGCTCTCCGGTGTAGACCGTCTGCTTGTTGTTGTAGTCTATCCATGTGCCTTCGGGAAGATACACGTTCTTTGTGCGAGCACCTTTCTTCACCACGGGAGCTACCAACAATTCACGACCGAACAGGAATTGGGCATCCGTGGAAAACGTTTCCATATCCATTGGATATTCGAGAAACAGAGGCCGCATGATAGGCAATCCTGTATCATACGCTTCGCGGGCGTAAGTGTAGATATACGGCAACAAACGATATTTCAGTTCGATAGCCGCTTTCGCGTTCTTTTCCGCTTCCGGCCCGAAAAGCCACGGTTCCACCGGGTTATCTCCCTCATGGTGAATACGACTCAAAGGATTGAATGCTCCGAATTGAATCCAACGGTATAGAGTTCCGCCATAGCCGGATAATCCTCAATATCCCCACAGTAACCGGTGATATCACAAGAAGAAAACGGGATTAATCCCAATCCGGCGGAAAGCATTACAGGAATCTGATTGGCTAATTGTCCCCCAACCTTGCAGTACATCGTCTCCGTTCCCGCTATCACCCGTCCAGCCGAACGTATAACGTTGCAAGCCGGCATAAGCAGCACGAGTCATTTGGAAAACACGACGGTCCGGATTCCTCTTTTCAAATTGCTCCTTTACCACCTTGTCCCAAGTCAGACCATAGACGTTATGGATTTCATCGTGCATACCGAGATGGTGCTTCATCACCAGGCGTTCCGTCTGCTCCTCGTTACTCCAAGCAGGTTCGCCCATGTCTGTCCAGAAGCCGGAGACACCATCGTCAATAGGTTTCTGCTGATAAGTTCCCCACCAGTCGGCTACGGTAGGCAAGGTAAAGTCTACCACTCCGCAGTTCCCACCCCACGGCCAGGGCATATCGTAGCTTTTACCGTTCGTATTGTCCTTTACAAAATAGCCCAGGCGGTCTGCTTCTTCCCATTGTTTTTTGTTGGCTTGTGCAATTACCGGGTCTTGAGATACGACTACCTTAAAACCCATCTCTTTCAAATCCGAAAGCATCTTTTTGGGGTTTTCATAGTTTCCTTTGCGCCATTCGAAATCCTGCAAATATTCTGTCCAGCCGATGTCCTGATAGATAATATCACAGGTATTCCACGTTTCCGGTAGCCTTCGGCTATCTCACGACTTAGCTTTTCACTTGTCAACAGACCGCGGCATTGAGCAAAACCCAACGCCCATTTCGGCGGCATGATAGGTTTTCCAGTCAGTCCGACGTATTGGCTGATGATTTCTTTATAGTCTTTACCGAAGATAAAGTAATATACCATTTCCCCGTTCGGAGCTTCAAAGCTGTAATAATCACGGCTCTCTGTTCCGAATTTGAATTCCGTCTTATAGGTGTTATCAAGGAAAATACCATACCGGTAATTGCTCATAAAGAAAGGAATACTCTTGTAAAGAGGATCTTCTACCACACTATAACAAGGTTTGTCACTATTCCACATCTTATAAGACTCGCCACGACGGTCCATCTTTCCCGCTTTCTCACCAAGTCCGAAGAAGTGCTCGTCACGACGAAGCACTTTATATTCCACCTTCTTCGTTCCTTCACTCACATGCCCCTTGTCGGCATAATCACTAAACAGAAGTTTCTGATATTTATCAAATATCTGAAGACTCAACGGAGATTTATTTACCCGGATACGCAACTTCGGAGTAAATATCTCGTAACAGGCCGCCTGTTCATCCACATGAATAGTTCCTACCTCTTCCAGTTCTTCATTAATCACTGCAAACGAAGCATTTCTTCGTTGCAATTGCCCGTCGGGTGAGAACCAGATTTTCACGACGGAAGAGCTGCAAAGTTGCAATTGCAAGGCGGCACTGTCCGTCAGGTGAAAAGTCACCTGACGTCCTTGTTGTGTAAAAGAAGTGCACGTACGTATCTCATTTTCCGCCCAAACCCATGTTGGAAACATCAGACACAACACCCACACCCATAATCTATATCTAATCATCATACCTATCATTTTAGTTATTCTGTAGCAGCCACTTTATTCAGCCACAATCATCGTCCAATATTTCAGGGAAGGCAATGTGAAAGAGACAACTCCATTCTCCTGTGTAAAGGCCAATTCCTGCAAAGCCCCTCCGTGTACATCCGGCGACGCTACCCATAGCTTATTCACCTTTGCCGACAGATTCATTTGCAAAGCCGCTTTTGTAATCAAAGCCGGTTCCGGCATCGTACCGTCCACATCTCTCCAGCTAAGGCTGTTCGCTTGCGAGAAATTAAGAAGATGTATCACTTGCTTGCCACCTACCTGCTTGGCATAAGTAGTAACCGATCCCTGTTGAGGAGGCCAACTATTCAATCTCATTTCGCCATTGGTACAATTCATGGAAACACTATTCTCTGTACCACCGTCACGAAGCAGGTTTTGATAAGAAGTCAGGAAATCATAATAACGAACCATCGCTGTTTTCAATTCTTCGCTCATTGTCAGGTTCTCATTCGGAAAGTACTCTTTGCACAACATGTGATCGCCTCCCAACTCAAGGTGCGAACCACCCAAAGCAAACATGACAGCATCCGTCAGCAGAATACCCGGCGTATTAAATTCTCCCCGGTTATCCGCTTTATTATAATTCATATAAGCTGCAAAAACCGTATTCAACTGATAATTGCCATAGACTCCATTTTCATAAAGAATGGCTTTCAGATTGGTAAAATCAGCCTCATCCGCCCACACCTCATTATAGAAGAAATCAACTTTACCTGTCTCCCCTATCTGACGGGCACCGTAACGGCTGACCGCATTCATCACCAAACTCTTGTCCGGATGAGCCTGCTTCGTCGCTTCAATAAAAGAAGCATATCCCTCACGCAGATTGACCGGAATACCGTTGTAATTGTAAAGCGTGCTGCGTCGTCCCAACTGGTCTATCTGATAGCCGTCGAAGGCAAAGTTCGCATATACATCATCATTCCTTTCGTTCAAATATTTCTGCCATTCCTTATTAGAAGGATCTACCAGATAAATATTACTTTTCCATCCGCCCGGCAGATCATGACTGTCTTTAGTAGTGTGAGAAGCATCCTTAAACAAATACCATTCCTCCTTCACCCCGTCCGCAGCGGCATCCTTCAACGCCCCAAAACAAAGATTGTAAAACATAGACTTCATACCGAAACGATGCTGCGCTTCAATGTAATTCTTCACAGAACTTGTATAAACCTCCCGGTTAGCGATGTCCATATATACTTCGTCCAACTGCGTGCGTGTACCGCCCAACGGCCAGTGATGTTTATTATGCCAGTCCTGAAACTGTACCCAATTGATGTGATGACGATTCAGATACGCCATCTCTTCCTGTGTCTTTTCGGCTGTCTTCTCCCGACTGAAATCAGCGACAAAACCATAACGCGGAAAACGTGCCGGATCACTGGATACATCTACCGCAATCGTACCGACAATTACATCCGTACCATTCTCCTGACGATACAGTTCCGCCATATATCCTTTGAAATCAGTAGTAGGCGGTTGCCATATCCAGCTCGTACCATTTACCGACTCTTCTCCGACAACCTCCCCTAAAAGACGATAGCGAACTTTAGTTCCGGCAGGCAACGCATCTTCTGCTGTAAATACCACTTTCTCCCCCGGTTTATAGAAAGCCTTATCCGTAGACAGGTCCACACTTAAATCCGATGTTACCGGAGTCACTTCGGTAACACTGCCCGAAGCTCCTCCATTCTCTTGGTTCGACCCATGATCGTCACTGCAAGCCATACACAGAAAAGCAGCCACCCAATATATTATTTTCTTCATCTTGAATTCTTGTTTTATTGTTTCACAATCGAAATCGTCTCTTTCAACTGGTCAATCGTAATCCGATAAGAACCGGCTTCCTGAATATTCCACTTATTATCCAAACTACCCAAATCTGCATCCGGATACATACTGCTCAACTCCGCATCCGACTTAGCAACAAACAATGCCGTTTCTACTTCTCCCGTCGGAGCCTTGTTGCTCTTATCCGCCATAAACCAATCCCCGTTCCAGTCTGACTGTTTATCGCAGGATATCTTCATCTCACCTGTTTTCAGTGTGCCGCTCCAGGTAAAGATGTAAGGACTGTCGGCACTCTTCGTCATCGGAGTAGCATTGCCTAAATCCCATCCGTTCGGAGTTGCCTCACCCACCAGATACAGTCCTTCGTAAGGAGTGAACGGACGCATCAGCATCTTTTCTTTTCCTTTTCCTGTGTAGAACCATACTTTATAAGGCTTGCCACATTCGGCTTCCTTCATCTGCCATTTATTATCGTCACCTCCAAGCACTACGGATGTCGAAGTGTACGGAGCATTAGCCATGGTAGGATGGAAGAAAGCATCCGCCTGACCGAAATCTGTCACAGAAGCGAATTTAAATTCTCCGTCTGCCTTCCAGGGAATCACGGCTCCATAATGGAACAGGTTCATCTGAACAGCATCTTTAGACAGTGCTTCAAATCCCCAACCATTGTTACCCGTAAACGAACCGACAATGAAAAATTCTTCATATCTCCAGCCAATATCTTCTGTTTCGGTAAGTGTCAACGTCAAGTCGAGCAGGTTTGCTTTTACGATATAAGTTGCTTCTTTACTGATTGTGAACTGTTCGTCCGGTTGGTCACCCGATGTACGGTAGGTCAGTTTGAATCCTTCTTCGGCAGTAGCATCGCGGTTGTACGACGGCAGGAATTCTCCTAAGGTCGTTATAAACTTAAACGATCCGGTATTCAGCTTTCCTGTCCATGTAAATTGTCCGTTATCCGTACGTTCCATTGCCGTTGCGTTATCGGCGCTCCATTCGCTCGGAGCAGCATCACCAATCAGGTAAAGCGTGGTAGTAACCGGCTGGTAGGTAGTCACTGTAAAGGCAGTCGTCGCAATCTGCTTCTGATCTTCCATTCCGGCAACGACGGCTGTGATACGTGCTTCCAACTCCGCTTTCACGGCATAGCCGATACCGAACTGCGTATGCAGAAATTGGTTGAGTTCTTCCACTTTCTTAGTCCATTGATACGTTCCCGTACCCAAATCCACCGAATAAGGATTCGCAAAGTCCGTTCCAGCTTTCGCCAGTTCCAGCGTATAAGAGATACGGTTACCGCTTCCATAATTCGTTCCGGTAGTCCATGAAAGCGCCAATGCTTCCTGGCTATGGTTCTTTTCGTTCAACACCAACTCCTGCTGATTCACCGAAAGGGTGAGGGTATCATGTCCTTTATCTGTCTCCATATAATCCTCGGCACAGGCAACCATCGTTGCACCGATGAAAAGAGAGCATAACAACTGATATATATATTTCTTCATCATATTATTTGTCTAAATGAATGATTATAAAACGGATTAATAACCGGGATTTTGAGTCATCAGGTGATTGGAGTCCATCTCCGTCTGCGGAATAGGCAACAGGAGACGTTCTTTGGTCACATTATTCTTACCGATAGATTTCAGGAATGTCAATGCATAATTTCCATTATCAACCCGGATCATATCGAACCAGCGATGTCCCCCAAAAGCAAGTTCCATCCGACGTTCATGAATAATCTTTTCTCTCATTTCGGTCTGCGTCAGAGTAGTCGGCAGCTCTGTCAGTCCGGCACGCTTACGAACGATATTCATCGGTTCGGCAGCCTGATCCGGATGTCCCTGCTCATTCAAGGCTTCCGCTTTCTTCAGTAAGACATCCGCATAACGGTATACTACAAAGTTGTTGGGGTTGGTATTATACTCCGGAGAGACGGTTTTCGATACAAGGAACTTACGTACGTTATAACCCGTATTCGACCAGGAACGTCTGTATTCCATACCGTCAAAAGCAGGACAACCCTGATACAACACAGTGATGTCTTTCCGCAAATCACCGTCTTCGTATTGCTTGACAAACTCTTCCGTAGGCAGGTTCCATCCATAAGCACCGGCTACCATACCCGAATTACGTGGTCCCATGAAAGTAGACAACCAGGACGCTTGATTATCGCCGCCCCAAAAGTCATATTCCGTACTACCGGAGTATTGCACTTCGAAGAGAGATTCCGCACCATTATTGATCGTCGCATTAAAGTTATCAGCATAATTGCATTGAGTCAGATCATATCCCATTGCAGCAATGTTATTGCACAAGGTCACTACTTCATTATAATAGTCACGATGATTGGGAGCCAGTGTCAGGTAAATATCCGCCAGCATCGCCATTGCAGCCTCTTTGCAGGCACGTCCCCTGTCAGCATCTCCATAACTGCTTTTCGGAGGAAGCATATTCACTGCATTTTTGCAGTCGGAAAGAATTTGAGCATATACCTCATCTACCGTATTACGGGCAATATCCGCAGATTCTCCCGGTTCAAACGGCTCCAAGCGCAAAGGCACCCCTCCGTACAAACGAACCAGAATATAATAATAATGTGCACGCAGGAAATAAGCTTCACCCATGCAACGGGTCTTTATCTCATTGGAGACAGATGCTGAAGGCAAATTGGAAAGCACGATGTTGCAACGTCCGATCCCAACCCACGGAGAACGCCATACATACAAGGCAAAGCCGTTATCGCTCTGGGCAATGAAATTGGAAGCCTGAACAGTCTCCAAACCGTCAGTACCTCCTCCGGCTCCTACTTCACTGTTGCCTGCGATGATGTCGAGGCTCCAAATACGCTGGTTATACATATTAGATGACTGAAGAGTCTTGTAGCAGGCAGTAGTCAGTGCCACAGCAATCTCATTCGTCACTTCCGACTCGGGATCGACGCCATATTTAGGATATTTATCCAAGAAATCGTTGCACGATGTCAATGCCAGCACGGCAGACATAAATACCAAAGTTATTATCTTTTTCATATTCTTTCTCCTGATTTAAAAGTTAAAGTTCAAGCCCATACTGAAAGTACGTGAAATCGGGTAACGGCTGCTGTCGATGCCATTAATATCCACTTCGGGTCGAAGCCGGAATATCCGGTGATAGTTGCCACATTCTCGCAAGAGAAAGAGATGCGGGCATTTTCCAGTTGAATCTTTTGCATCCACTTTTTAGGCAGTGTATACGAAAGCGTGATATTCTTCAGACGGAGATAGGAACCGTTTTCCACAAACCTGTCGGATACACGGCAGTTCTGGTTCGGGTCTCCCCAAATGGCGCGGGGCATAGAGTTGCTGGTACCTTCACCCGTCCAGCGGTTCAATACGGCTGTGGTTTGGTTGTAAGCGGCTGCCATTCCTTCGTTGTCAACATTGTTGGCGTTATAAATCTTGTTTCCCGATACGCCTTGCAGGAAAACGGAGAGTTCCCATCCCTTATAAGAGAAATTATTGCTTAAAGAGAAGAACCAGTTCGGATTCGGGTTGCCGATAACGGTACGGTCTTCATCATTGATGACTCCATCGTTATTCAAATCCCGGAAACGGATATCCCCCGGAGCTGCTCCCGGTTGGGTGGCGTGGCGGTTTACTTCCTCCCAGTTTTGGAAAAGTCCGTCGGTCACGTATCCGTAGAATACATTGATCGGATAACCGGCTCTAAGCATAGTCACGTATGAGTTACCCATCTGATTGATAAACATCGGAGTTTGGCTATTCAGGTCCAGAATTTCATTCTTGTTATAGGTGGCCGTTAAAGCAGATTCCCAAGAGAAAAGACCTTTCAGGTTGATGGTGCGCAGGGTCATTTCCACTCCTTTGTTGCGCATTTTGCCGGCATTGGTAAAGGTTTCAGTAGTATCTTCAAAACCGGAGGTGATAGGGATGGAAGCTTTCACCAACATGTCTGCCGTCTTTTTGATGTAGGCATCCAGCGAAAGGTTGACACGTGAATTGAACAGACTCATATCCACACCGAAGTTGGTTTGGCGTACCTCTTCCCAATGAATATTCGGATTGGAAAGGGTGGTAGATACCAAAGCGGTGGAGTTGTTGTTGCCGAAAGGATAAACTCCCGTATTATAGGAAGCCACAAAGCCGTAGTTACCGGTTTCCTGATTACCGGTCACACCGTATCCGATACGCAGTTTGAGGTCATTCACCGGAGAGTTGTTTTTCGGAAACCATTCTTCCTGCGAAATACGCCATGCCAGAGAAACGGAAGGGAATGTTCCCCAACGGTTGTTCTTACCGAAGCGGGAGGAACCGTCACGGCGCACAGTGGCTGTAAGCAGGTATTTATCTTCGTAAGAATAGTTGAGACGTGCCATCAGAGAGAGCAGTGCCCAATCGCTCTGGCTACCACCGATGCTGTACATCTTCTCGCCGTTGTCCATCTCATGGATATTATCAAACATGAAGATATTCTTTTGAGCATTCAGGTAATCATAGTTGTTCCACTGGGCGGAAGAACCTGCCATCACCCCTACACGATGTTTTTGGGCGAAAGTATGGTCGAATACAAAATAATTATCCCACAGGTAGGTAAATGATTTGTTGTCACTCTTATAGCGGGAAGATTCTTCTACCGGATTCGGTTTCCAGTCGTAAGCCGGAGTAAAGTTGTCTACAAACCAGAATTTGGCGTCATAACCGAAGGTGCTTTTCAACTTCAACCATTTGGTAAAGGCAATCTCTCCGGTGATATTTGCCAGAAAGTTATATCCTTTTGTCTCGTTCGTCATCATATACAACGTACCAATCGGATTGCGGACACTTCCATACCATTGCGCTTCCAGTCCGGGACCGCTCCAGCTACCGTCTTCATTCTTCACCGGCTGGGTGGGGAGTGCTTTCATCGCATCTCCGATGCTATAGCTTCCTCCTTCTTTCACGTCCGTACTGAATGTCAGGTTAGTAGTGAACTTCAACCATTTATTGACCTGGGCATCACTATTTGCCTGAAAGTTGAAACGGCGGTAATTAACGCTTTCTACGATACCGGACTGGTCGAGGAAACCGCCGGATACATAGTAATGTGCCTTTTTCCGTACCACCGGAATAGCTAACCGAATAGCTTTGTTTCACTCCCGTACGTAGCATCTCATCCAGCCAGTTCGTTCCTGTTCCCAATAAAGAAGGGTCTGCCCAATAAGGGTTTGTATTATCATCATTATTAGACAGCATATCATTGCTCAAAGCGGCATATTGCGCAGCATTCAGCATATCGGGCACTTTAGTAGCGTTCTGAATAGCCCAGTTTGCGTTTACCGTTACTTTTCCGGCACCTTCGGCACCACGTTTGCTAGTAATCATCACCACACCATTTGCACCACGCGAACCGTAGATAGCTGTTGCCGAAGCATCTTTCAATACGTCTACCCGTTCCACATCAGCCATATTCAAAGAAGACAATCCCAAATCGGTAGGAATTCCGTCAATGACAATCAGCGGATTACTGTTATTGATCGTACCCAAGCCACGGATTTTAATAGTGACATTATCACCCGGCTTACCGGCATCGATAATCTGCACGCCGGACACCTTTCCCTGCATTGCCTGACCGATATTAGCTACCGGAGAATCTTTGATGTCCTTCACTCCGACGGAAGATACGGCACCAGTCAAATCGCTCTTTTTCATTGTTCCGTAACCTACTACAACAACTTCGTCCAATACTTCCGTATCTTCCTGCAAGGTTACTTTCAACGAGTTTTTCCCGTTCACCGGAACAGTCTGCGTTTTATAGCCGACAAAAGAGATAGTCAGCGTGCTGTTAGCCGGAACGCTTAATGAGAAATTACCGTCTACATCGGTTATCGTACCATTCGTTGTACGTCCTTCCACCACACTGGCACCGATCACCGGCTCACCCGCAGCATCCACTACATGTCCTTTTATTGAAATCTGTTGTGCGAATGCACTAAGAGATAGGAACAAGCCCCACATTATTAATAAGAGGCGGCGTTCAAAGCCTTTCGACTTCATACTCTGTTTCATGTACATTAATTTAAAGTTAATATTAGGGTTACTTTTGTTTTTGTTCTCTGTGTCATTGCTGAAATGACCGTGAAACAAAAGTATCCACATTTCATACTGCTTCTTTGAGCAGATAGCAAAAATATAGTGATTTACACAGCATTTCACAGTATAAACCACTAAATATAAGAACGTTATAAAATAGAAGTCAGACTAAAAAAGTAGTGGTTTTCTATTCTTCCACCTTCCCTATTTGCATTACTTTAGCCTCAAATTCATCTCTTTCTCCCACAGCTTTGTTACGGACACGGGTCCGGTAATTATAAATGGTAGTCACGGAATAACGGAGGAATTGCGCTATCTTGGTACTGTCCGTAATCCCCAGCCGGATAAGGGCAAAGATACGGAGTTCGGTGTTCAACAGTTCTCCCGGTTTGGGTTGCATGGGTTCTGTGAGCAGCGCATTAAATTCCTCCACAAAATTGGGGAAGAGTTGCAGGAAAGTCATGTCGAAGTTTGCATAAAACTCTTTCAGTTCTTCGTCAAGGAATTGAGAAGATTTAATGGCTTTATATAGTTCTTCCACTCTTCCGGCAGCAGCAATTTTATTTAGGGAACGACGGTATAAATCCATCTTGTCGAGATAAGTGGAGCATTGGTCCATATATCGGCCGATATATTCCTCCTTGATATAGTTGGCTTCCGAAAGCGTATGGTTCATCTCTTTCAGTTGCGAGTTGGAGTCGTGAAGTTCTTCGTTCAGTTCTTGCAACAACGTATTGGTATCGACCACTTCGCGACGTGCGGCAGCAACCTTTTTCATCTGCTTGTAAACGAAGAAAATGGCAACCAACAAAAATACGGAAAGCAAACTGATACAAATCAATGATACTTTCATCTCCTGCTGCTGCCGTTTGGTTTTCAATTGGTAAGCCTGGTCAATGATAGGAAAGACTTGCGAGATTTCTAACGTACGAAGGCGGGCATTGCAAAGAGTGGCATCCTCTAAGGAGCATTTCAGGTAATTGTAAGCACGGTCAATATCCCCTTCATCGTAGACAAGGGAAGCGAGTTTGCGCAAAGATACATATTCCTTTACTGCCGATTTCAGGTCGGCAATAGCCGAAAGGGCCAGGTAATGCTTTTGCCCCTGCTTGTCGCCTTTCAACCGGTAACCCTCGGAGAGAGTATAAGTAAGCATTGCTTTTGAATGGTCATCCAAAGAAGGCTTGTTGTAATATTCCATCAGCATACGGATGGCTTCATCGTATTGAGCATGTACGATACACTTATCCGCCATCACCAATACGTGCCCCAAAGAGTCGGAAGCGTTGACCTGCAGAAGAGAGTCACGATACAGATCCGTCATTCGATAATACTCTTTCTTGACTTTCTCCGTAACGGCATAATCTCCCATCAAGCCGTAAATAGTGCGATACAAATGATAATAATAACCATAGAGATAATCGGGCAGCGTTTTCTTATCAATCTGCCCCAATAGTTCCAACGCTTCTTTATACATCCCGGTAGTTCCCATCACTTCCGCCATATTCATGGCAGCATCATCCAGATAATCCAGTTTATCCATGCGATGCGCCAGTTCCTCTTTCCGTTGAGCATAGACAAAAGACGAATCCAGATTATAAGCCCGGTATTCATCGAAAAGACGTCCGCAAAAACCATATCGTTGTTCATCGGAAGTAGCCTCCGCCAACAATTTCTTCAGGTCAGCGATACGCGCCTCCTTTTCCGCTCCATAAGTCTGACGGTTTTTAATGATACCATCAATCTCACGAAGTAACGCATCGGTACTCTTATTATCTTTTGCATAAAGCAGACCGGAAAGGACAATTGTCACAAAAATCAGAATCACTTTTTTCATAGTGCCGTATGTATTATAGTTGCAAAGATAAAAGTCTTTCAGAAACTTCCGGCTTTCAGGAGAAAATTATTGATAAGTCAAAAATACTGTTCTATAAATATTTGCTTATTATTACGTTTATTACCCTCAGCAAATGGCTGAATGTGATAACAGAACTAAACAAGCTTTTCAAAGATGTCTTTAATTAATTGACAAGTGTCTTCCATAGCTTCTCTTATTTGATATTCATTATCAAGTGGACGATAATTCGTACCCGTAATACCAACACGCCGAGAACGAATATGACGCTCAACTCCCAGTTCTTTAATAAGGATACTATGAATGTCTTCAATCTTTCTTATTGATAAATACTGAAGATAATCAGGATTATCTAAAATAAAATCAAAGCTTCCTTGTGATTTAGTAGCATAATGGCTTCTTCTTTAGTTTTACCTTTTGCTTCTTCTTTTTCCAGCAAAAAGTCTTTCCGTTTCAAGAAGATTATATGTGTTCCCTTCAATTTGAGAAGACTTCCAACTAAGATCCACACCTAACCTTTCCATTTCTTTCCGGTACTCTCCGTCTGTCATTTCTAATACATTTCTTCTAAACGTTTCTTGAAGAGCCGTTAAATGTTTCCGTTCGTCCATCGTGAAAGGGTCAACATTAGGCAATATATCAGGAATAAGACTGAAATTGAAAGCTTGTTGAATTTCACGCTCATCAACTTCTTTCCGAAAGTATGATTCTAAGTCGAAATAACTTGTAACAAACGTTTGTGGTGTTAGTTTATAACATGTGGCAGGTCCTTGCCCTATGACTTCAATACTTCCAGCGGAAATCATGGCAGCTAATAAACGCTTGAATGTGGCGACACTTACTTTAGTATTCACTCCCTCCATTAATTCTGACCTAGAAGATAGAGGATGAAAACGAAGATATTGTTGAATTTCTTCTTCCATTGCTATTTAGTTGATTATATCGGCTCAAAAATACATAATATTATTAATATATCGGCTCAAAATGAGCCAATAATTACAGTGTATAGGACTCTTTTGAGCCGATATGAAAATCTTCAGCTACCTGTTAGTAGTCTCATATTGTTTCTGCATTGCTTTGATCTATTCTTCAGAATTCTTATTTATCACAGCAATTTTATCCTGTAATTCTTTATTCTGGATTTCAGATAATCTCATCTGTTCAGTATGGATCTTCTGACTGTCCTCTGTGGTGGAATAGTTCATTTCTGCACTCTAATGAGGTAAATACAGTTTTTTGAAACACTATCCAATAGAATGATTATATTTGCATTTTGATATAAGAAACAAATTACAAACTATTAATCAGTAAACCATGAGATTCAGCAACGTAAGATTATTAGTGAAAGACTTCGCCAAATGCTTCAAGTTCTACACCGAACAACTCGGATTAGAGCCATCCTGGGGAGATGAGAATAGCGGATACGCCAGTTTTAAAGTAGCCGACGGAATAGAAGGTCTCGCCCTTTTTGTATCCGACTGGATGGCGCCTTCGGCAGGTAATGCAGATAAGCAGCAGCCTGTTGCGATGCGTGAAAATTAATGATCTCATTCAGTGTGGATAACCTCGACGAAACTTTTGCCGATCTAAAAGCAAAAGGCGTGACGTTTATCACCGAACCTGCGGATATGCCCGATTGGGGGATGCGTACCCTATACCTGCGCGATCCCGAAGAAAACCTGATAGAACTCTTTACCCCTTTGGCACCGGAGAAATTTAGCCAGGAACTTATCGAAGAAGATCAGAAATTTCATTAAGAAAGTTTGTTATAAAGAAATGTGCCCATACGAGTGAGCCGGAAAAATGATAGTTAATGAGCCCTATAGTGACATCGCTATGGGGCTCATACATTAACTTGATATTGCAGATATTCACTTGCCTTTCAACTTTATAACAAGAAACTCACAAAGTAGAATATGAATCTGATTAATAAGCCCTCAACCCATAATCGAATCTCATCTTCTTGCTATCTTTCACTTCAATTTTCAACAGATTACTTCCTTTTCGCAAGTAACGGCTGTAATCGCTGATATTGTATTGATTATATTGCCTAGTCTGCTTTGCCTCCTGCGCAAAGACTTCCACTCCATTCAGCCAAACTTTGGCTTCTCCGGCAACATTCAGCCATAAAGACAGATGATTGAAATCCTTATCCACCTTAAAAGTAGCTTCTGATACTACCGTAGAACGAGGGGGACAGTCGAAAGGCAAAGAAGTCATTTTCAGCTCCTGACCGTTCATACCGACAAGGCGGGTATTCTTGCTTCCGTTCTGACTGTCTGCAATCAAAGTAACCGCTTTCACGGGAGTGATTTCATACAAACGGTTGTGCATCAGGTGCAACAAGCCTTCCGGTATTTTAGTTACTTTCCGGTCGTAAGTAATCAGGCCGTTCACTTCTCCTTCCACATCAGTGGTTTGTGTATAAACAGCCGCACTCAACCCTTGGGCAATCAGCGTTTCCAAATCATATACCAGACGGCCGTAGCTATCAATCAGAGCCATTGCTCCGTCTATATTCTTATACCCCCAGTTCCTCATATTCGGATTCCAGATATGTTCCTTGATCGCCCAGCCATAGCCGCCGAATTCTCCCAGTACGGAAATGCGGTTGCCGTTGTTCTCCGGCAGAATCATGGAAGTGACAGGATAATTGTGTACATCATACATATGGCCTACTCCTCTGTCTGTCCAGCCGGTTACTCCGTTTATCAGGCGTGTATCGTCGTATTTTATCACTTTATTTACGATTTCCACCGTGTTATGCTGTCCCCA
>VOFG01003304.1_pt1 | contig 33626 bp, 49 predicted proteins | sample 5384171 | NCBI WGS metagenome assembly VOFG01 (sample SAMN12384726, study PRJNA508395) | human gut metagenome | isolation source: healthy gut F | host: Homo sapiens
TACGTATTGCTCAGCTGCAAGGAGGTCAAAAATTGAAATTCCAACGAAATAACTGCCTTTTATATGCGATCACAATGCCACACCGCCCCGGCATGCGTCCGCTGGAGGAACAGGTGCGCGAGGCGCTGGATGCCGGAATCACGATGCTGCAGCTCCGTGAAAAATATCTGTCCGAGGAAGATTTTCTGCGGGAGGCGCTTTCCATCCGCAAACTCACCGAGCGCTATCACGTTCCTCTGATTATCAATGACAGCCTCTACGTCGCCATAAACAGCGGTGCCGACGGCATCCATATCGGTCAAAGTGACCTGCCCGCCCGCGAGGTCACGCGCTGCTGGGACCGGACAAGATTCTCGGCGTAACCGCCAAAACCGTTGCCCAGGCCCTGGAAGCAGAAAAAGCCGGAGCCGATTATCTCGGTTCCGGCGCTGTATTTCCAAGTCCAACCAAAACAGATGCCATCCCGATGTCCCCGTGAGACTCTGACCGCCATCTGCCAGTCCGTCTCCATTCCGGTTGTCGCCATCGGAGGAATTAACGCTTCCATCTTTCCACCCTGGTGGAACCGGCATCGCAGGAGCTGCGATTATATCCGGGATTTTCGGACAGCCCGATATCGGGGCTGCGGTCCGGGAGCTGCGAGAGTGCATTCATAAAACCCCCGCGTTATCCCCACAGTACCCACCATCGCCGGTTCGGACAGCGGAGGCGGCGCAGGAATACAAGCAGATTTAAAGACCATCACCGCTCTGGGGGGGCTCTATGGAACCAGTGTTATCACTGCGATTACCGCTCAGAATACGCTCGGCGTGCAGGCTGTCTCGCCTGCCTCCCCGGAAATATTAGCGGCACAGCTGATTCGGTTCTTTCAGATTTAACTCCGCAAGCGATCAAGATCGGAATGCTGGGAAACAAAACTGCCGTTCAGGTTGTCGCAGAAAAACTAAGCGCCTATCCCGATATCCCGGTGGTATCGATCCAAAGTGCTTATCTCCACCCAGCGGACGCCTCTGGCAGCTCCCGACGCCATCGCCGCCTCCCAGGAGCTTTTGTTTCCGCGCCACACTTTTTGACACCGAATCTGCCGGAGGCTGAATTTTTGCTTCAAATGCAGACGCATACATTAGACAATGACGCAGGCATAGAAGCTGCCGCCACCCGGCTGTCCCGTCAATTTCACACCGCGGTTCTTTAAAAGGCGGACACCCTGGGAAAATCTGCCAAATACTGTCTGTGATGTTCTTTGTCAGCCAGACCAGACTCCCCTGGTTTTCCAGTCCCCGGATCGAGAATCAAAACAACCATGGAACTGGCTGCACACTCTCATCCGCAATCGCCTGCGGTCTCGCCGCCGGACGTTCTCTGGGCAGAGTATTCGTGATGCGTTCCTATTTAAGTGGGGCATTAGCATTCAGTTAAATCTGGAAATGGAAATGGACCGTTGTTTCATGGATGGAATCTTAGATAGGACATAGAAATAACCCCTTTCATTAAAATTATACATTTTTCTAACAAAAGGGTTATCCCTTCAACTGCCTGGCAAATCAACTCCACGCACTTCTCAATTCCCAAATCTCCGCTGTTCAGCATCAGATCATAGTTTTCTCTGTCGCCCCAGCGCTGATTCGTATAGTTTTCATAGTAGATCCGGCGGCGTTTGTCGGTCTGGTGCATAAATTCATCGATATGCTCTTCCAGATCCCCATATTCGTCAATCGCGCGGCGAAGCCGGATATCACGATCCGCATAAACAAAGACACGCAATACATCCGGACGGCTTTTCAGAATATAATCGGCACATCTGCCGATGAATACGCAGCTTCCGCGCTTTGCCGCCTCCCTCGATCGCCTTCTTCTGCGCCACATAAATCTGCTCTGTCAATGGCAGTTCACTGAGCTTCGGCTCCTTCGGATAGGAAAGTCCATACAAAGTTCCCATCGCGAAATTGTAAAGCAGACTATTTGTCAGGCGCTGCTCACGATCCGCAATAATTTCCGCCGGAAAACCGATCTCCTTCGCAGCAGCATCGATCAATTCCTTATCATAAAAATTCCATTCCCAGTTTTTAGCGGCAGTCAGACCAATCTGACGACCTCCGCTTCCATATTCACGACTGATAGTGATAATCTTTTTTCTCCATACAACTGCCTCCTCCCTGTTCCTCCGGAACTCCCTCTTTTTTCTGTCTTTAGTATAACACACGCCCGAAATTGTTCAAGTTTAGTCACACTTACTTCTTATTTTTCTGTATTTTATTCCATATATGTGATTATTTCTGTTTTCTTTTGCTTTTATTTTTTCGTTTCTTCTTAGTTTCTATAAAATTTCAACTAACTTCTTCGTTTCATTTAATAAAAAAGATGGATGAAAGCGTTTTATGTATTCCACCTTCACCCATCTGTCCTTCATTTTAAATATCATTTTATCTAAACTGTCGTTTTTACAGTCAAACACTTTTTTAGTCTCCTAACGGCAAATTTCCCGGCGCAGCTTCGGTCCGATCAAAAAACTGTGAAAAATGATTTTGACTGCATCGCCCGGCAGATACGGATAACGCCCACACCCAGTCCGGCTAAAGTTGTCATGTTAAGCTGACCTTGCCAGCCATACCGTTCCGAAAATATAGCAAATCGCCAGTCCCAGTACCATGCCTTTAACGATATGCAGGGCTACTTTGCCCGAAAATGATCTACGAAAATCCAACAATCAGCGCCATCAGGATAAATCCGACGAGATAGCCGCCGGTCGGTCCTGCCAGCTTACCGACTCCTGCCGTAAATCCGAAAATACCGGAACGCCCACCATGCCAAGCAGCATATAAATCAGATAGCTGATCGTGCAAGCTTTCATTCCCAGCACATATGCCGCCAGATAAATAGCAAGGTTTGTAAAGGAAATCGGAACCGGGCTGAATGGAAGCGGAATCGAGAGCGGTCCCAGAATACAGGTTATCGCCGTCATCACGCCAATCAGCGCCATCCGTTTGGTTGTAGCAAGGTCTGTGTTCCGCTTCTGCAGAAAGTATTTTACTCATGATATGGATATTCTTTTTATAATGTGAATCCCATCGCCGCCAGCATCTCCTGGTCCTCACTGATGCGGTTTCCGGAGGTTGTCAGCATATCTCCGGTGATGGCTGCATTTGCGCCGGAACGGAATGCCTGTTCGCCGGAATGTTCCATTGAATTTCGTCCTGCTGCCAGACGGACCATCGCGGTCGGATTGATATAACGGAAAATGGCAATCGTCCGCAAAATCTCATCCTCCGAAAGCGCTGCCTGATGTTCCAGCGGCGTGCCCGGAATCGGACGCAGGATATTGATCGGAATTGACTTGATTCCAAGCTCGCTCAGCGTGATTGCCATGTCGATCCGGTCTTCCCAGGTTTCTCCCATGCCGATGATACCGCCGGAACAAACGGAAAGTCCCCCGCCTGCGCACGCCGGATGACCTCCAGCTTGTCCTCAAATGTATGTGTGGTACAGATATTCGGGAAATTTCTCCGGGAAGTCTCAATATTAGCATGATACCGTCCCACGCCCGCCTCTTTCAGACGGTTGAAATCTTCCTGTGACAGAAGTCCGTGGAGGCGCAGAGCTCTACCTTGCATTCCTTCTTCATAGCGCGGTATGCCCGAAGTCGCCTTCTCCATTTCCGCTCCCGTCAGCGCACGTCCCGCCGTCACGATGGAGTAACGATGTACTTTCTTTCGCCTCATGACGCTTGCAGTCCTCCAGAATCTCCTCTGGCTCCAGAAATGGATATTCTTCCACCTTCGTATGATGACAGGCTGACTGCGCGCAAACTTGCAGTCCTCGCCGCAGCGTCCGCTTCGTCCATTAATGATAGAACACAGATCCACATGGTTTCCGCAGAGCTCCTTCCGGATTTTATCAGCTCCCGCACAAAGCTCATCCAGATCCTCACTCAATAAAAAGCTTAAATCCTCGCCCCGTTTCAGACGGCGTCCCTTTATAATCTCTTCTGCCAGTTGTAAACTCATATCTTCTACTCCTTATCAAAATCAAAACACTTTTTTTTAGTTATCCTTCGGTCAAACTCAAAATATCCCATTTTTCTCATTTAGCTAACTTTCGCTATTATAAACCGTTGATTTTTAAATGTCAACATACCAGATTAATATAGTTTACATTCTGGCATCTGCGAAATCTAAAAACTGCTTCACGCGAGTGCACATCCTCGCGGAGCGTTTTTCATAGGACGCAATTTTTATGAAAAAGCTGCTGTCCGACAGGCATTTCCATCGTCCAGCAACTTTATCCGCCTTTATTTCTAAATTTCTAATTATTTACGTTCCGTTCATTTCTCCGCCCAAATTTTCCTACCTGACCGGCTCCAGTGCCCCCATGTCCGTTTCAAAATTCCTTCATATAGGCAATCAAAATCCCATAATTGGTCATCGGGATCTCCTGATCGGCAGTGCTGCGAAGACGGCTCTTCATCTCCGCGCATTCAGCATACAGCCGCCGCAATGAACGATCAGCTTATAGCCGGACACATCCTCCGGAAATTCCGTCCCCGACGTAAAATGAAACTCCGGCGCTTTTCCCGTGTACTGGCTGATCCAGTCCGGCAGCTTCTCCGTGCCGATGTCACCGCACTGGCGATGATGTGTACAGCCCTCGGAAATAAGGATCGGATCTCCGTCCTGTATCATTTCCAGCGCTTTTGCGCCCTCTGCCGCCTGTTTCAGATCCCCCTTATACCGCGCAAACAAAATGGAAAAGGAAGTCAGACGCACCTGCGGCGGCGTCAGCCGGTCTACCAGCGGAAATACCTGGCTGTCCGTGATTACCAATGCCGGATCTTCTTTCAATTTTGCAAACGTCTCCGAAAGTTCACTTTCCCGGCAGACAAACGGCATCGCACCGATGTCCAGCAGATCCCGGATGACCTGCTGCTGCGGCAGAATCAGCCGCCCCTTCGGGCGCCGCCTTGTCAATCGGAACAACCAGAATTACCGTATCAAACGGTTTTACTAGATCAGCAGCCAGCCGTTTTTCATCCGTCTCCTGTGACGTAAGACGTGCCATTTGCTCTTTTAACTGCTGGATTCCTTCTCGTCCGGGCACTCACATAGGCGGTATGTTCCACAACCGGTTCCTGTTCCGATTTTCCCGTCAGCAAATCCATCTTATTGTAAACCACCAGATACGGGATTTCCTTCTTCTCAAACAGCCGGATCATCTCTTCTTCCCAGCTGCTGATTCCTTCCACCGCATCCACCACCAGGACTGCCAGATCCGCCTTATTTAAGACTTGACGAGTCTTGCCAACTCTCTTTAAGCCCAGCTCGCCCTCATCGTCGATTCCAGGCGTGTCGATGATAACCACCGGACCGATCGGCAGAAGCTCCATCGATTTATAGACCGGATCGGTCGTCGTCCCCGGATATCCGACACGATCGCCAGCTCCTGCCCGGTCACCGCATTGACCAGACTCGATTTTCCCGCATTTCTCCGTCCAAAAAACGCGATATGTACCCGCTCGCCGGACGGCGTCTCATTCATTCCCATTTTGATCCTCCTGATTTAGTTAAAACCTGAAATCCCGCTGCCCCTTTTCAATTTCAACCAGATTTTTCCTCACGATCTCCTGCACTTTTTTTTTCTTTCGGAATCGAACCGATCTCCGCCTGAATCAGCTTCTCTCCAATCTCTTTCGTCCCCCGGCGCCGCATAATCCTCCAGATACTCCTTGAGCGTCATCAGCGCATTCGGATGACAACAGTTCTGAATCTGCCCGCTCTTGCACAGGCTCATAAATCGGTCGCCCGTCCGTCCTTCCCGATAGCACGCCGTACAGAAGCTTGGGATATAGCCTAATTCCATCAGCCAGCGAACCACCTGGTCGAGTGTCCGGTTGTCGCTCACATCGAACTGCGCCGAATTTTCCTCCTCCGGCTCTTCCTCTGCATATCCGCCGACACTGGTGCGGGAACCGCCGCTGATCTGCGATACGCCCAGCCGCAGCACCTGCTCCCGACAGGCTTTGCTCTCTCTTGTTGAGATAATCATGCCCGTGTACGGAACTGCCACCCGGATGCAGGCTACGATCTTCTCAAAAATATCGTCGCTGATGCCGTTGTCAAAGGTCGATGGGTCGATATCGTCCGCCCGGCGGATGCGCGGCACACTGATGGTGTGCGGACCAACACCAAAAACTGCCTCCAGATGTTCCGCGTGCATCAAAAAGTCCTGCAAATTCATACCGGTACAACTCCAGACCAAATAAAACGCCGATTCCTACATCGTCGATACCGCCCTCCATCGCGCGGTCCATCGCCTCCGTGTGATAACAGTAATTGTGCTTTGGTCCCGTCGGGTGCAGGCGCTCATAGCTCTCCTTATGGTACGTCTCCTGGAACAGGATGTACGTTCCGATTCCCGCCTCTTTCAGCTTCCGGTAATTCTCCACCGTCGTCGCGGCAATATTGACATTGACCCGGCGGATCGCCCCGTTTTTATGCTTGATACTGTAAATTGTCTTGATACTGTCCAGCACATATTCAATCGGATTGTTAACCGGATCTCGCCCGTCTCCAGCGCCAGACGTTTATGTCCCATATCCTGAAGCGCAATTACCTCCCGCCGGATTTCCTCCTGCGTCAGCTTCTTTCTGGCAATGTGCTTGTTTTTCATGTGGTATGGACAGTACACGCAGCCATTCACGCAGTAATTCGACAGATACAGCGGCGCAAACATGACGATCCGGTTTCCGTAGAAATCCTGCTTGATCTGGCGCGCCAGCTCAAAGATCTCCTCCACCTTTTCCGGGATCTCGCAGTCAAGAAGCACTGCCGCCTCGCGGTGGCTCAGCCCTTTTTCGAAGCCGCGCCTTCGCCAGAATCTGGTCAATCAGTTCCACGTTGTTTTGTTCTTCTCGGCATAGGAAAGAGTCTCTAAAATTTCCTCATGGTTGATAAATTCCTCTGCCTTTTGGGATGATGGGTTGTAATTGTAACTCATAGTTTCTTCTCCTTTTCTTACAGGTCAGGATGATAGCTGTCATGTTTTCCTCCGGAATTATCAATTTCAAAAATGCCAGCATGATCAGCCGTCCATCGCGTCCTTCCCCGTCAGTTTATTTATCTGTAAGCATTTTTCGATGCCAACAAACCAAATCGCAGGCTTTTTACCCCTTATAATCTCCCCGGTCGATAACTACCTCGTACCCGATGCTTTCCATGCGTCTCTTCATGCAGTTGATGCACTCCGCCGCCTCGTCTCCCGTGCAGATTTTATTGTCATAGAGCATATATTTGGCGCGCACCCCGACCGGAGACAGGTTCGGCATCACGACGTTTCCGCCTGCCAGAATCCCCAGTTCGCGTCCCATCGGATGAATCGTTCCGAGCGCTGTCGTCGCCGGAAGCAGCACTTTCGGCTTCAGCAGGCGAAGCAGCCCTAAAAAGAAACAGTGTCTCTTCCAACGTTCCTGCTGCCTTCCCGCCAAACGGAGTGTCGTGCTGCGGAATAAACGGACCGATTCCCACCATTTCCGGATCCAGTTCTTCGATAAACGCATATCTCCCGCCAGACAGCGCGCCGTCTGGTGCGGAGAACCGACCATAAAACCGCATCCGGTCTGATAACCAAGCGCCTTTAAATCACGCAGGCACTGCATCCGGTGTTCAAATGACATCTCTGCCGGATGCAGTCTCGCGTAATGGCACGCGTCCGCCGTCTCATGGCGCAGCAGATACCGGTCCGCCCCTGCCTCTTTCCAGCGTTTCAACGTATCATACTTCTTTTCTCCGAGCGACAAAGTAATCGCACAATCTGGGAATTCCGCCCGGATCGCCTGCACCATCTCCAGCACCCAGTCGTCCGTCATCGCCGGATCCTCGCCGCCCTGCAAAACAAACGTGCGGAATCCCAGCTGATAACCATTCTCACAGCAGGAAAGAATCTCCTCCCGACTCAGGCGGTACCGGCTTGCATTTCGATTGCTCCTTCGGATGCCGCAATAAAGACAGTCGTTTTTGCAATAATTGCTGCACTCAATGAGTCCCCGCACATACACCGCTTTTCCGTACTCTCTTTCCCGGATGCAGCGCGCTTTTTCAAAGAGGTAGTCCGCCAGCTCCGGTGAACGTCCCTCGATCAGACTGACCCACTCATCCTCCGTCAGGGGACTCCCCCGCTTCCAGACGGTCAATCAATCTCTTTAATTCTGTAATCGTTTCTATCTGTTCAGCGCCTGTACGGACCGCCTCCCGCCACCAGTCAGACGGTCGAAGTCCCGCGCGTGTAAAATCTGCCATTCCGCCACCTCGTTTTCATTCCTGTGCTTCCGGTGCCTTCGAATACAGCGCCTTCGAAGAAATCCCCCGCAGCATCCCCAACTTCCCGGACAGCGCACTGATCACATCACCCGGCGCGTCAATCACGACGCTGATAATATTCACGTTCCGTTTGTGGTAAAGGAATCCCCATCCGCCCTACGATATACTGCCCGTACTGGTGCAGCACCTTATTCAACTCTTCCGTATCTCCCCGTCTGATCGACCACAATACCGATCACGGCAACTCTTGATTCTGTCTCCATGTTTTCCCTCATATCTTCCTGTTTATCTGTCCAAATTTTTCTCTACAACAGATACCATTTCAAATATCTCTGCTAAAAACCATGCTGCGATCCTGTCCTGCAAAATCTTCCATCCACAGGCACCACTTTTCCAGACCCGCCTTTCTATAGAGCAAATGGATCAAAAAGAGCCCGCGTAGACGCGGACTCCATCCATCTCAAAAAGGGTATACGAATCTCCATGAACCGCTCCCCTTTCCTTCAAGACCCGTCTCAAACGTCAGCATCGCTTTTCACCACTTCCAGCATCGCCGGAACACTCGATTATTTCTGTTCCATTCCTTTTTTGAAAGGTATCTACTGCCTCGCAAATCGGAATACTTGATAAAAGCGTATCACATTTACTGTAAAATTGCAAATAACACTTATATGCTTCCCCATAAAATGCTTCCCCCCATAAAAACGGGCGTCGCCGATTTTCCACTCCAAAACCAGCAACGCCCATCTTCCATTTTCCCTAATTATTTCTTACAGAATCTTCCCATACCGTCCCAAAAAGCTCTTCGTTCTCTCATTATCCGAAGCAAACACCTTCTCCGGCGCGCCTTCCTCGACGATGAGTCCGTCTGCCATGAAGATCACGCGGTGGGAGATATCTCTCGCAAACGCCATCTCGTGGGTGACGATCACCATCGCGATGTGCAGATCCGCTAACGACTTAATAACCTTCAAGACCTCTCCCGTCAGCTCCGGATCCAGTGCGGAGGTCGGCTCGTCGAAAACAGAATCTTCGGATTCAGTGCCAATGCACGGGCGATCGCCACACGCAGGCATTGACCGCCGGAGAGCTGGTACGGATAATAGTCCTCCTTATCCTCCAGACCCATTTTTTTCAGAAGCTCGCGCGCCTCTTTATAAACCGTCTCCTTGTCGCGCTTCTGCACATGGATCGGCGCGTCTGTGATATTTTTCAGCACAGAATAGTGCGGAAACAGGTTAAAATTCTGGAATACCAGACCGTACTGGCTGCGGATCTCCTTCATGTCCTTCTTGTCCGCATAGCTGACCTTGCCATCCGCGCCCGTCCAGGCTGCTCTCTTTCCTAAATATACGATCTCGCCGTGGTCCATCGTCTCCAGCATCGTCGCGCAGCGCAGCAGCGTCGATTTGCCAGAGCCGGACGGCCCGATGATGGACACGATCTCGCCCTCGCTCACACTCAGTGAAATATCCTTTAAAACCGACAGATCGCCGAATGATTTTTTCCACATGATTTAATTCTAACAGGTTCATTTTCCACATTCCTCCCGCTTCTATCGGTAATAATCCAGCTTTTCTCAATCCATTCCATTGCAACTGCCACAACCAGATTGAAAATATAGTAAAGACGGCTGCTGCCACAAACGGCATCATATTCGTCTGGGATGCCGCCAGCGCCTTGGCGATTGAGAACATCTCCGCCACGCTCAGCGTAAACGCCAGAGACGTATCTTTTACAAGCGTGATTACCTCATTCGTCACCGACGGAAGAATCCGCTTGATTACCTGCGGCAGGATGATCTTGAAGAAGGTCTGTGCCTTTCCATAACCCAGAATCTCCGCTGCCTCATACTGTCCGACCGGCATCGACTGGATGCCGCTGCGGTAAATCTCGGCAAAATATGCCGCATAGTTAATGACAAAACCGATGAAGGTAGCCCACAGACGGTAACTGCTGCCGACTTTGATGCGGAACAGATAATACGGTCCAAAATACACCACCATGAGCTGCAGCATCAGCGGCGTGCCTCGCATAATCGAAATATATACTTTTTACAATCGTCTGGATCAGCCTGTTCTTCGACATACGCCCGAACGCGATCACGAGTCCTAACGGAAGTGAAAATAGCAGTGTGATCACAAAAATCTGTGTGCTGACTGCCATACCACCCGCAAGCTGTGTAATCATCTGCTGGAGTGTCATCTTACCCATAATTATTCCATACCTGCTTTTAAAATGTAGATTCGTTACTGTTCACGCATACGTGCCCGGTAACGGAATGTGCTGTGACTTCACAGTTAAACACATAAACCGCGAATGGGGACTGCCATGAAATCATTCACAGCCGTCCCTATTCCTATTATTCAATAATGTTTCGTTTTTACAATCAACGATTAATTACTATTTGCCGACGGTAGTTACGTCCTTGCTAAACCATTTCTCAGAAACTTCCTGTAAGGTTCCATCCTCTGCCATCTCTTCCAGAGTGCTCTGAACTTTATCTCTTAACTCGGTGTTGCCCTTCTTGAAGCCTACGCCGTATTCTTCCTCAGAAAGGAATCGTCCAGAATCTTGAAATCAGCGTTTCTCTGCTGAATCTGATAGCCAGCTACGATTACGTCCATCGCAATGGCATCAACGGCGCCCTGCTCCAGATCCATGAATGCGGTGTTGTAATCAGCGGTTGTCAGAAGCTCCTTGAAAGTAGCGGTCAGTTCCGGTGCCTCTTTTTAAAGCTGCCTCTGCGGAAGAATCTGCCTGAACCTCTACGATCTTGCCTGCCAGATCCGCCTGGCTGTTGATATCCGAATCATTGGCTACGACAAATACCTGCTGGTTTGCCATGTACGGCTCAGTCCAGGTGTAATCATCCTCACGACCCGTCATCGTAAATCCATTCCAGATGCAGTCGATATTGCCGGACTCAAGCTCCATATCTTTAGAATCCCAGGCAATCGGCTGTGCCTTATATTCCAGACCCAGACGTTTTGCAACTTCCTGTGCCAGCTCCAGGTCAAATCCGGTGTACTCGCGCGTCATCGCCTACAAATCCCATCGGCGGAAATCCTGATCAAAACCAACAATCAGAGTGCCGCCGTCGGTTGTCTTCGCCTCTTCTGCGGTGGTTTCCTCTGCCTGGCTCTCAGCCGCCTCTGTGTCTGCTGCGGTTGTCTCTGCTGCGCTGTTGCTGCTGCCACATGCGGTCATGGAAAGTGCCATTACTGCAGCCAGCGCTGCGCTCACAAATCTCTTTTTCATAATTAGTGTCCTCCTCATTTTCAGACAGTGGAAGCCGTTCTCCCTTTGCCGGTTTCCGTCTCGCTTTTTAATATGCTACCATATTAGCATACTAAAGCGTTTTTGTAAAAGCACTTATTTTCGAAATCTTTTGTCTTTTTGTGTAATAGGAATTCCATGGAATTTCCTATTATACAAAAAGGGATCCCACATGATCTCACATGGAATCCCAATCATTTTTATCCTCAATAATTGAGTGAAATTTGAGTAAAAATCTTCTTTTACCCTTAAAAAACCCTTATTTTACAAGGATTACTCGCAAACATACGGCATCAGGGACAGATGTCTTGCTCTTGATAGCTACAGTCAGAGCTCTCTGGTGCTTAGCACAGTTGCCAGTGATACGTCTCGGAAGGATTTTTCCTCTCTCGGATACGTATCTCTTTAATTTATTTGTATCTTTGTAATCGATTTCGCCGTTCATCTCGCCGCAGAATACACAAACTTTTTTTCTTCTACGCATGCCGCCTCTTCTGATCTTGGAAGCGTCTGTTTTATCGCCTTTATTGAATGCCATTGGTCTTTCCTCCTTCACACACATCAGCCTGATGGCGCTCTCGCGCACTCCGTCCGCCGGGGACCGATTCCCGAACCTAGTTGAACGGAAGGCCTTCGTCTTCTACTCCATCAGGAATATTCATGAATCCATCGCCGATTGCGCTGGACGGGCCGGGCGCTCTGCCGGACGGTAACCGCCGTCGCTGTTGCCAGATGCCGCATTCTTGCTCTCTGCAAATTCCTGATCCTCTACAATCACTTCTGTCGTATATACTTTCTGGCCGTCACGATTGGTATAGCTGCCAGTCTGAATTCTTCCGGTTACTACGAGCTTGGTTCCCTGATGAAAATACTTCTCAGCGAATTCGCCTGCTCTGTCAAATGCAACACACGGAATGAAATCCGCTGTCTGTGCGCTGTCGTCTCCGTTTCCGCCTCTGCGGCCTCTGCGGTCTACTGCCAGCGTATATCTTGCGATTGCCATAGCTCTCTCGCCCTGAGAGTATCTCACTTCCGGATCTCTCGTTAATCTGCCCATCAGAATTACTTTATTCATACGATCACTCTTTCTTTATCTACTCTTACGCATCCTGTCTTACGCATAAGTATCTGATAACCGGCTCCATGATGCGGATGTGGTTCTCCACCTCATTCGGGCATACGGAATCAGACTCGAAATGTACGAAGTAGTAAAATCCTTCTTTCATCTTCTGAATCTCGTAAGCAAGTCTCTTCTTGCCCCATTCATCAATGTCAGTTACTGTACCGCCGAAACGTGTGATGTAACCTGTTACTTTCTCCATCGCTGCAGCTCTCTCTTCGTCTTCGAGTTTTGCGCTCAGAACAACTGCTAATTCGTATTTGTTCATGCTCTTTCTTACCTCCTTGTGGTCACTGACCCCTGACTCCAGCAGGGAGTAAGGATTTTTGTGTTATATATTACCGAATATCTATGATACCAAAAAGGAACGGCTTGGCAAGCACTTTTCGAGATTTTCTATGTAAATTTTTCTCGTTTTTTTCCGGGCTTTCTGCCCCTTCTTACGGCATTCTTTTTACTGACTGCCAGATCATGAAGCTGCCTGCATCTGTACGCCCACCCGCCGCTCTTATTCGGACTTCTCTCCCGCTTTTTTCAGTCCTCTGGTACTCTTTTCTACCAATGGTCGTGCCATCATCACCTGATGCCCGCAACCGGCACATTTCAAACGGAAATCCGCGCCGACCCGCAGGATCTCCCACTCATGGCTGCCGCACGGTGCGGCTTTTGAGTTTTTACAATATCTCCAACCTCGTATACCATTTCTCTCTCTCCCCTGTTACTACCTTATACTCGACCGCGTCCCCCAGCACCTTCCCAATGCTGTCGCTGATAACCAGATCCGCCTGACCATCGCGCGAGGTCGCTGATTTATTGATCTGCCGGGTACACCACCAGCGAGGAGAATTTGCCGCCGATGATCAGCATATCTGCCTTTGCGGTATGGGCACACTGACCGCTCAATTACCTCATTGTCCAGTCCTTCCTCATACTGGCACGACATCCGGCTTAATCACGCCGCGCAGCCGCACTTCGGCGCCCTTCATCTTCAAAATATCATCCAATCCGTAAAACCTGCCGCAGCAGCGTGTAACAATGGTTGCGGAGCACCGATCCGTGCAGCTCCAGCACCTCTTTGCTGCCTGCTGCCTGGTGCAGCCCGTCGATATTCTGGGTAATAACCGCTTTCAGCTTTCCTTCCTGCTCCAGCTTCGCCAGCGCCAGATGCGCCCGGTTCGGCTTTGCATTCGGGAACAGCATCTTATTGCGGTAAAACCGGTAAAAATTCCTCTGGCTTTCTCATATAAAAGCTGTGGCTTAAAATCGTTTCCGGCGGATAGTCATACTCCTGATGGTACAGCCCGTCCGTGCTTCTAAAATCCGGGATATTGCTCTCGGTCGAAACACCCGCCCCGCCAAAAATACAATATAATTTGACTCATTAATCCATTTTTTAATATGTCTGTCTCTCCCATCTGACGCACTCTCCTCTCCTTTTTCTGAAAACATACGGTTGCTATTAGTTTACATAAAATCAGCATATTCTCTATCCTATACAATTACAGCACGCACTCTACACAATCTCATCCAGATACACGCCGTTCACCGTATCCACCTGTGCCAGAATCTCTGCCAGCCCCTTATTTTCAAGCTGTCCGCCCCAGATTTCTTCCGCTTTCCGGCAGCCAAACAGCCAGCTCACCAGCTCTTCCGGCTTCGTCTCCAGCCATATGGAAACATTTTCCGTGCAGCCGCAGGTATCCGGCTCCGGTTTCCGCGCCTTCAGGCTGGAACCTGTCTCCCCAATCGTCCAGACAAACTCACCGTTGTTCATTTCCAGAATCGGATCATTCATACGGATGCCCAGTGTGAGCATACGTTTTTTCTTCTCCCTGCTGCTCTGCCTGTTTTAAGCCAAATGCCGCCAGCAGCGCCCCGATATTCGTCAGGCGCGCCATATTCCACGGCTTCTCTCCTGTCTTGACCGTGTATGCGTCCTCCGCATACAAAGCCGGTGTTCACGGACTTCCCAGCCCCAGTAGGCATCCAGACCAACCAGCCTGCCGTCCTGTTCCAGGAATTCCAGCGTGCCATTTTCGGAAGCCAGCTCCTTGATGAAACGGCTCATATACGCCGCATCCCGGCGCGTATACATCTCATACCGTGCTCCCAGCCACTGTTCCATATAGACAGCAGCCCGCCCGCAGTCCTCCGGAGTATCCTGGCACACCGTGCGCGTCAGCGTCTGTTTCGCCTTCTCGGTCAGCTCATAGAATGCCACATTTCCGATGAAGGTAAATCCCATCGGCGCATACACAGCCGGGTTGACCGGAACCAGATACGTGATCGGCTTTCCGGCTGCCTCCTCGTCGTGAAAGCATTTTCACAAATACGTCCCGGAAATGTCCCTCGCGGCGGCGGCGGCTTCTCCTCGGTCGCCACCCCGACCAGATAATCGAGCTTCCAGAGGCGTCCACGCAGCTTCACCGCATACGGATTGTACTGCACCATCGAAATCAGAAGTCCATTATCCTTTTTCACCAGAATCTCGTTATCCTTCGTCTTTTCCTTTATAATAATACTCGATAAACTCTCCGAATCTTCCGGGAAACACATATGCCAGAGATGCTTCGTCTCGTCCTTATCCTCCGCGTCCAGATACGTCAGCACACTTCCGCCGTCGTATTGGCGATCTGCTCCGCCCAGTGATAGCCCTTGCTGCCGTTTAACAGCTGTTCTACCAGATATTTGCGTGCATAATCCGCCGGATAATACGTCATTTTCGCCTTCCGAGTCCCTCTAATCCCATATCGTCCTCGCGGTTGACCCACTCAGCCTCAGGAAATTCCTCTATCAGGAACTGTTGGTTGATAAACTGGTACAGACCGTTGATCTCCGGGTTCGCCTTTTCAATGTGAATGACTGCCATATTTTCCGCCGGATTGTAGCTTCCGATGGTAAAGGCCTCCATCTGACCGTCGATATACACGCCGCCCATGTGGATGCTGAATTCTGAACAATTTTTCAGAATATCGTGAATGCCCTTTACCTCATAATCGAGATGTTCCTCGACCTCCTCGCCCTTCTGCTGTCTCCAGCGGTCCAGAAAAACCCAGACATCGTGGCTGTCCGAACAACACAGACGGCGGTACTCATAGCGCCCCTCATATTCGCGCTTAAATGCGTTGACGCGGTTTTTCTTCTTATGCAGTTTCTTTCCCGCCAGGGAACGCATCGCATCGCCGTTGTAGAGATAATCCCTCGAATCGACCTGCTCTTCCACCAGATATTTGTCCTCCGGCAAATTTAAATATTTCACTGCATACTCATCCGCCAGATTGATAACCAGCGGATATCCCAGTTCTTCATTAAAAATACTCCTCAATCGCCGCAAACGCCCCGGCAGGCTCTTCCTCCCGGCACAGCGGCATCGCGGAAAAACAATGTCCTTCATTCTCCATCAGCCATAAAAGCGCCTTATTTTCCCAAATTGCATAACGGACATTATAATAATCTTTCCAGACATAGCTCTCCAGAAATACGCTGTCGCACGTCATATTGGCGCATCGCGTAAAACAGGAAGCATCTCCTGGATACTGTTAACTTCAATTTTTTTAAACTCTAAACTCATGAAACCTCCTGTGTAAAATCAAAGTGGGTTTTTTTGCCTTCTCATATTATACCATAAATACTAAATTCAGCTATCGCCTTTGGCTCTGCTTCATTAAGTGTTTAGGTATGACTCGCACTAAGCTCAAAACACCTCGCTAAGTGCTCATATTATACCACAAATTTCCTACTTAAAAACAAGGATTTTCTTCCCTTGACTCTATAATTATTGTAGACATTATAGTTATTTCTGATAAACTATACTCAGAAAATGATTTCTACGGCGTTTTTCTTTCTGACGGCCGACGGCGGAGTCATCTATTTTTACCAGAAAGACGAGGATTTATTCATGGAAAGAATCTCACCTCCGGCAGTGTGCTGAAAACAGTTATCTATTTTTCCCTGCCATACTTGTTATCTTATTTTTTTGCAGACACTCTACGGCATGGCGGATCTGTTTATTATCGGGCAGTTTGGCGGTGTGGATGGGACGACGGCGGTCTCGGTCGGCAGTCAGGTCATGCATATGCTGACGGTTATGATCGTTGGTCTGGCGATGGGCGCAACGGTTCTCATCGGACGCGCGGTCGGCGCGGTGACCGGAAGCTTGCGGCGCGCGGCATCGGTAAACACGATTTCCTTATTTGCAGGTCTGTCCATTCTTCTGACCGGACTTCTGCTGACGTCGGTTCACGGCATTATCAGGCTGCTGTCTGTCCCGGAGGAAGCAGTAAACGGCACCGCGGCATATCTGATGATCTGCTTTGCCGGCATCCCGTTCATCACCGCCTACAATATCATCAGCTCTATTTTCCGCGGCATGGGCGACTCCAAAAGTCCGATGTATTTCGTTGCAATCGCCGTATTATCAATATTGCGCTTGATTACCTTTAATGGGCGTGTTTTCATCGGTCCGTCCGGCGCGGCGCTCGGCACGACCCTGTCACAGATGTGCAGTGTCCTGATCGCCCTGGTCGTAATCATTAAAAACGGATGTTTCCGGGTTTTCGTCTCCGTGACCTCCATCCACATAAGACTACCATAGCCTCCATCCTGCAGGTCGGAATCCCCAGTTGCAGTTCAGGACGGCTTTTATACAGGTTTCTTTTCTGGTTATTACCATGTTTGCCAACCAGCGCGGATTAAATGATGCGGCGGCGGTCGGAATCGTTGAAAAGCTGATCGGAATCCTGTTTCTGGTTCCATCCTCGCTTCTCTCCACGGTTTCCGCCCTCTCGCTCAAAACCTGGGCGCCGGAAAACCTGAGCGTGCCCGTCAGACGCTGCGCTACGCGATCTGCATTTTCTTTCGGGCTAGTCATCTCAATTGCCATGCAGTTTGCTGCCGTGCCTCCGTCTCCCTACTGATGAGGCAGAGGTTGTCCGGCTCGGAACCCAGTATATGAAGAGCTATGTGCTGGACTGCGCATGATCGCCGGTATCCATTTCTGCTGCAGCGGTTTCTTCTGCGCCTGCGGACTGTCCGGGCTGTCGTTCCTGCACAACTGCATCTCGATCGTGGTAGCGCGCATCCCGCTCGCATGGCTCGCCTGCCGCTATTTCCCGAAACACTGTATCCAATGGGACTCGCCGCGCCGATCGGATCTCTCATCTCCGTTGCCATCTGCCTGATTGCATTGCGGTGGATTAGACGGCATCCGGAAAAGCTGGTTATGAATTTACATCCAGTTGAAACTGAATAAATGCTACATTCCCATCTGGATCTTGAAACTTCCATCCGCCAGTTCGACAAGTCTCAGACTGAAACAGCGGTCTGACCTGGAAAGGTCGATGTCGGCATTTCGCCGGAAGCTCCCTCCGTTCCGGGCACAGACAAATGGCAGGAAACTACCTGCATGGTTGTCCGCTTTCGCGGCAGCCATCAGGAAGCTCCTGCCCCATATAAAACTCTTCTGCAATTTATCCGGGAGCATTCTCTCCCCATCACCGGATTCTACCGTGAGATCACCCGCTTACTTTTCCCGCATCTCCAGCAGTCTCCATGCCTTCTTATTCTGGACTTCCAGCACGGCACCACAATATTCACACTTTTTTCAACCCCAGCTTCTGAATCGGTGCACCGCAGTTTGGACAGATAAGCGAAACCGCTGCCCTGCTGTTTTCGCATCCTCATAGACATATACCAGTTCCGTCTCATAAAACCGTCTGAATCAGATTCGAATGCAGTTCTGACTGCATCTCAGGCGTTTTCTCATATTCAGTCATTTCCTCATACTCGACCGCCGACTCACACAGAATCCGGCAGAGTCCTTTTTCCTTCTGATAGCGGCTGATGACCGTCCGGTGAATATGTATCTTCTGATACTCTTTTTCCAGTTTTTTTCTCAATTCTGTCTCGATCTGAGCCTTCCACCTCGCCCAGTTAAACTCCGGGAAATCTTTTGCAATCTGCGGCAGGCACAGCCGGTCCATTCCCGCCAGCGAACGCGGTTTGATGCGTCTGGCTGCGTCAAATCACCTTCCGATAAATGCTTTGCCACATACCGAAGCACCTGTACCTCCGGCGTACTCGCCAGCTGCCGTATTTTCCTCTTTATTTTGCGGTAAATCCACCAGACAAGCGCTGCCGCAATCAAAAATGCCAATGATCCACCCTATCGTTTTCTGTCCGCACCGCTGCCTCTCTTTCTATGTTGCTGCACACACGTGACCAGTAACCTTTCTTTATCTCTATTCACACGCATGGCATACCACAAACTGATTTTGCCGCTCCCCTTATTCCAGAACAGCAAAATCCGTGCATGATACTTAAACCTGATACTCCTTATTCCGCCTTGCTCGCAGCCTTGTCGCTCATCGCCTTTGAATTTACCATGATCCGCAGATGGGACCCTTTCGCCGCATTTGCCCTTCTCATCGTTTACTTCAATATCAAACCATTTTCCGGCGCTCAATGCTGCGGAGTTTTGCAGTCGCTGTTACCTTCATTCCCACCGGCGTCGGCGCCAGATGGCGGCAGTGAATCTCCGCTCCGACCGTCGTCTGTCCTTCCTCCAGATACGATTTCGCCAGTTCCAGCGCTGCCGCCTCCATCAGGGCCACCATATTCGGGTAGACAAAATTTGGGAACCTGCGCTTCCGATTCGCTTTGCCGTCATCTCATCCGTTACTTCCCAGGTCAGGCTGTATTCCTGTAATTTTTCTGCCATTTTCGCTTCCTCCATATTATAAAATAATTTTGTCGCGGCTATGTTAAAATGCCGTTTCGTGAATGATTCTATTATAGCAGAAGATGCGAAAATCGGATAGCGCATCTTACTTCACAGCTAATCAAACAGTTAAAATCCGAAAATTCTTGTAAAACAAAAAAAGGAACCATCTTTCGATGATTCCTCAGAGGCGACAACCAGATTTGAACTGGTGATCAGGGTGTTGCAGACCTTGATCGCCAGTCTCTGAAGCCGCGTAAATACTACGTTCCCAGACACGGTGCACTCATTTGGTGCCCTATTGGTGCCTTATTTTTTATAATTGGACAAAATCTGTCGCTGTCATAATCTTCGGATTTGTTACGCCAGACTCTAAGAAGTCCTTATCTCCCGTTAAAAGTACATCTGCATTCGCATGAATCGCCGCCCGGAAGAATCGGTCGATCCTTCACATCCCTTATCTGCTCTTCTGAACTATGCTCCTCCAGCGGAGTGGGAACAATCTCCAGTGTCATTAATGACAATGATAGGAATCGTTCCAAAGCTGATATTTTTTTAGGAAATTTTCGATTAAAAATTCTCCGCATCTCATCTATGTTTTGTTCGCAGACAAGTCCGTGATTCGGATACGTTACTGCCTTCACAAATGCCTTGAAAGGTGTACCTGTACTGCTAAGTGCTGCCGAAATGAGAATATTGGTATCAATCAGAACTCTCATTATGCCTCACTTTCGCACGAACCTCTTTCCAAGTCCATTACCGCCTCATCCGATGTAAGCCCTGCTTCTTCTGCCTCTCCTGCCATCTGTGCCTGTAACATCTGCATTGCATAAACGGCTGAATTAATGAGTCTGACACTTCCATTCTCTACAACAAGGTAATTCTATCCCCGCTGGAGACACCCAAAATTTCGCGTACATCTTTTTGGAATTGTAACCTGCCCCTTCGCCATCACTTTCGCGTTATCAATAAATGTATTCGCAAGCATAAAAACACCTCCTATTTTTAATAGGGAAAGTAGGGTTTTCCTACTTTTATTATATACACTTACTTTCAAAATATCAATATTTAAATTTTCTAGTTTTTGCAAGACGCTTTTCCGCCAGCCGCCCCCCATCTCGTCAACAAATGCTTTTTGAAATTTGTCGCGACTGTCAAAAAATCTTCTTGCAAAAAGTCAATGAAAAATTTCAATTCTTTCCGCCGAATCTTTCATCTAACAATTTATTCACATTCTTTTTTCGATGCCAATACTCCACGTTTTATTTTTTTTCTCAAAAAAGCATCACCATTGTAATAGCCAATATCAAGCAGCACAATTCCTACTAGCACAATTATGAAGCGATTCATTTTGGCATTGTTTTTTTTTTACAATACAAATTTCATTAGGACTAACCCGCGTCAGGCAATACGATGCAAGCGATTTTCCAAACATTTGATTCAACATCACCATATCTACATTCTTCCCCTAACATTTTGATATAAAAACCATTATTTTCTTCAATTTTTTCACTCTCTCTTGAGGACAATCACATACATCCGCATACTTAAAATCTAATAGCTTTAGTATGTTTTCACCACAAATTGTATATCCAAAAATATTAGTCTCATCCTTTTTATTCCATCTGCAATCAACTTTTGCTAAATCTTCTTGCACACTTATATTGCTATCATCCATTAAAAGGTGGTAAATTCTTCCCACTTTAACCCTGTCATAGCAATATTCATATAATAATTACACCCATCTATCTTGTGGATCATTTTCTTTTTTATAAAAAATATTCTCCGTCGATTCTGATAAATCAGATGGCATTTTTTCCCATATGCACTTCTTAATCAATCCTGATTCAAAACATTTCCGAATAAAAAGCATTAATATTTTCTCGGATAAATCCATGTTGCACTCTGGGACTATATTGGTTGAATGTATTTCTGAAAGCTTTCCTATTTGAAATCCTTACTGGCGAATTATCATATGAGCAATTAAAATATATATCCATAATTTTATTTCTCCCCCAACTTTAAAATTTCATGGATTTTGAATAATTTGATACCCCTCACCTTGTTTTTTTTTAATTTTTTGCAATAATTTCTTTTTCATTAAAATAATCACTAGCCGATGTTGTTTTTAAAATCCATTCTTGTAACATAATTCCAAACTTTCAAACATTCCCGCCTTTTCTAATTTATATGCTTTCAGATCACCTGCTAATTGTAAAAGATATAGCAGCAAATATACTATAGGCTGTTCACAATATTTAGGTTCTGGCTTCTTTACATTAACATCGGGAAATAATAAATTGGCTTTTCCGGTGTTCTAAATTTTTCATTAATCTTTATTTCTCAGTTAATTTATCCGTTTCAAAATGACTAAACATTGCTCCTCCTAATGTAAATATAGGTGTTACAGCAACTTCGTATATTGATTTTAACTGTCCAAAATAATTAATTATTTCATCATACGATTCTTTCGTTTTTTCCAATACCTCATTCATTCTTCCATCTACTAAATAACGTTCACACTTCAACGGTACAAATAAAACCAAACGCCTCATTTCTGGCGCATCTTCCAATGCCATTTTTAACATACCTTCAACTCTATTACATCCATTCCTCTGTTCATTGAAGCGTCCAGCTTCTTCCATCATATGAGGTGTATCTATAGCTATAATTATTACTTGTGTTTTTTTCTACACACGCTTTAAGGTCCTTTATATGTATCTTATCAGTTAGCCACTCTCCCGGATAATCAATAAAGTCAATTTTATACTACCTCTTTTTCCTGGAATTCCAACCTTAAATGCGTACTGCATCATTTCATCCGTCGGATTGCTATCCGGCGTAAATGTTCTGCCTCAGCACTCCAAAATACTCTTCTATCTCTGCATTTTTATCTTCCAGTGCATCTAAAGTTTCCGTATCTCCATATCTAATTACTAAATTCTTTGAATTAAATAACTCATCAAAATTTCGTTTCATCGCAGCCAAAACACTTGTTTTTCCGCAACGTCTCCCTCCAACCATCATTACTTGTATTTTTTAAATCCTCAGCTACTGCCATTACTGTACCTCCTCGTTCGTAAAATCATACATTTTCACATTATCATACTTTCGTATTTCATTTATAAGAGCATTCCAGCCTTCACTAATTCCCCTGCTTAGCTTGATATTCTTCATACTCTTTTTCCAAATAACCGATATGGAATCTTCGTATAAATATCTCCATTCACGCTTTACATCATTTCCATTTTGCAAGTTTCGTGAATATACCACACGATCATAAAAATCTTTAACAACAGCCCACAACGCACTATTAGGATAAGTATACAGTGGTTCTAATTCTTTTTATCTCTCGATAAGCGATTTGAAGATTATGCTCTAACCAAAAATTATATCCGACGCAAGCGCTTCTTTCTCTGCCAAGCCTCCTCTTAATGACGGAGCTTGTGGCATAAGACTAATATCAATAACATCTAAATGTGCACGTATCCTATAAATAAAGAAAGCTTTCCATTTTTAATTTAAAATCATCTAGCTTCTTAATTGCTTGACCAATACATTTATAATTTTCGTTTTCTTCCATTAAAACTAAAAATTCAGACAGCCAGGACTCTGCTTCTTGGGAGGATACCGATACCAAGGCATTTAAATTTCCTAACTCTTTATCTGCAAGGCAATGTGCAATATATTGCTTCATTTCAAGCGTCATTGCATCTAAAATTTCATTCAGCTCCAGAAAATCATCAATCGTATCCAACCTAATTCTATCTGTTAATACTTCATAAGCATTATGCTGATTAATCGTACCATCGTTAAGAAGCATCAATACCTCTCCCTCTTCAGGTACTCTAGTAAGAATTTTATTAAGTTTCTCCTCCGCTGCTTTCTTCAATTTTTCACATGGCTGATTTCTTAATCTTCCATATGGATCGCTGATATATAATTCCCTTATGCTATTGGTCATTTTTTTATTTTTTCATCTATTCTTGCACTAAACTCTCGCCGAATATCTTGATCGATAGAAGATACAAACGCCAAACTGATTTGTTCTGCTAACCTATGATACGATTTATATAAATCATTCAGGTACTTTTCCGCATTCTTTAACAGTACCTCTTCCATCTTTGGTAAATTATCTGTTAATGTTTCCAGGATCGGAATAAGCAATTCCGTTTCTACAGCCTTTTTTTCTTTGCAATCCACCACTAACTTTTTTGCAATCGGAAAATCTGGCATTCTGTTTATCTGTTCTTCGACCTCTGAAATTCCATCAATATTTCTGCCTACTCCGTTACTTACTTTATTTATAATCCAGAAAAGCATATTTCTTGTATATTCAGCAGTTACCATATCTCTTATATCATTAATAATATCAATATCATCCTGCTCCACATGAGGTCTTTTTGACCATCTGGTCTGGTCATCAGAAGAATTACATCACTATCATTTCCCACTGTTTCAAGCATCTGCTTCTTTAAATCCAATGCAGTCGCCCCTAAGCCTATTGTATCTACTAATACAATTTTCCCGCATTCTGAATATGGAAACCGGCATAATATATTAGCAACCTTTACTCCTAAATATAAAAATATTTTTTTCTTTATTTGAGCTACTATACTGTGCTACATAGCGTTCAATTTCCTCTTCTGGCACTATTTTAGTTGTACCAAGAAATGAGCGTAATTCTGTACTATGTTCAATGTATTTTTTAACTGTACATACAATGACTGTTTTTTTGCGCTTGAAGTATCTAATGCCCGTTCAAGTTCCAATATACTTAAATTTAAAATATCTTCTATAGAAGTTACTTTAAATTTATCCGAATCAAATATTTCATGTAAATATCTATTAACAATTTCAAGATATTCACTTTGTGTATAAAAACCTTATTTCTGCTGATACACCATCTTCATTTCGGTTGGTAATGATTGACTTTGCACCTGTGCAATCAGCTCCATCTGCCGATGGAATCACACTTCCAGACAATCCGCTTATATTTTGCATTACAAGACTTTTCCCCTGACCTGCGACCAACAAAACTAAGATGTATTTCCTCTCTAGAAAAACGAATTTCCAATTTCTTTAAAATTTCGCTTATTTTTATATAAGCATCGTTAAATTCTTTTTGTATTAATTAATCGCAGTCTCTCTTGCACCTCTGGGTACTGCTTAAATAATTCACCATACTTATCTCCGCCAGAATTAGCTTCTTGACATATCAGTTCTAATCTCTGCACGCATTCCTTTATTTTTTCAATTTGTTGGCGTTTATTCCTTACAATAGGTAACCTTCTTTTTCTCTGCGTAATAATATCGTCGATTTCTTGTGTAATATTCATAACTTTCCTCCTACCCATTTATTGAGAATCGCAAGCTTAGCCGCGATTCTCATTCAACATTTGCCTCAACCGCCGCTCTGTATATCCATATTGAACCGCTGCTTTTTTTATATTTTCTTCATCTTGCACCTGACGTAAAATATATTCCTTTGTAAATAACTTTTTAGGGAGAGTAATCTGCCCCCCAAAATTCTTATGAAGAATTACGGTTGCTTCTACTCCAATTAATTCAGCAATCTCTTTGTAAATCCCCACAAGGTCTGTCGCAACTATTTCTTGCGTATTCGCCAAATTTTCTCCCTCTTTCGTATTATTTTATACTTTTCACTATAACGCTTTTTCAATGAAATTATACTCTGCGAATTTCCTTGTAAATTTCCTTGTAATTTTCCTTGTAATTTTCCTTTGCAAATTTCCTGTTACTTTCCCCTACACCTAAATATAAGGAAGCAGTTTCTAGCACCACTTCCTTATACTTCTTAACCTATGCTACCTTAACCGTAAACCGGCTACTTTTCCTACTCTGCACATACTCCCCGATAGATCTCCGGCTTCTCTTGCTTCAGACGTTTTATATCCAAGCGTTCTGAAGCAATTTCCTGCCACACTACCCGGTAATGTTCGCTGTTTGCCTCCCGCATCCATCCATAAACACCTTTACCTCCTGCTCAATCTGCGTCTTTTCTCTCTCCAGCTGTTTCATCTTTTCCGAAATATCCTGCCTGCGGTTCAATTTGTTTCCATCGCCGCCGACAGCTCTCTTGTTTCCGTCTTTTGAACCGATGAAAATATTCTTCCAGCACAGCGCTTACATGATGCAGAGCCATCCGGTTCTGGCATCCGTCTCGCCAGAATATGATTCTCCCAAAATCCTCTTCCAGCGCTATCAGCTGTTCTCCATCTCTTCATCCCAGTCAATCCGGGAATATACAAATCCCTGTCCCAGTATAACCGCCGCGATATACCAGGTTCGTTTTCCGGTTACCACCATGTAATGAATACACTGCATCAGATAATGCATAGGAATCGCTCCATTCTCCCACTTTCCCGCATTGTAGGCGCTTACCGTCTTACACTCCAAACCTGCATCTTCCCCACAAGCAGCCGATCCACATCCGCATACATAAACGGGTGCTCTTCGCTCCAATACATCTTATTAGGAACGCCGCACCTTTTTACCTGTCTCTTCTGTAAACCGCTGTGCAACATAATTTTTCCAAATCTCCCCTGCCGCATTGCTTCATTATCTGATAAATCCAACGTATCCGTTGTCTTCTCCCAATAAACCGCCATTGGACTTCTATATAGATTCAGTCCACACAGCTCCGGCGTCCGAACCTCCAATTCCTCCTTTCCGCAGCCTCAACCATTCCTCATGCTCCATTCCCATTGTTGATATTGTCTTTACACATAACTATTTCTCCTTTCCTTGTCCCATTTTAGGCAGCCGCTACGGGTTCGACTTTTTCAGTCCACTCAACGCATCCCAATAATGCTCCGGCTTCATCTGCTCAATCTTTCTAAATGGTAACGCGCCAATACCTGTTCCAGCGAGATTCCTGTCCGCTCTAATTCTTTCTGCAAAATCCTGCCGCATTTTATCCGACAGCTGTGCTCTGGCTGTTTCGACACTCTTCCCGGCTTGTTAGAAGAAGTTCCTGCTAATTGCATTCTAAATACGACGCCTCCTTTGGCATTACAGATCTCCAGACCTTCTATTTCTCGGTTTGATGCGTAGCTGATAGCTGACACCCGAAAATGCTCAGATGTTGTATATCTTTTCCCATCATATGAAATCGCGGCTTTTCTACTGGAATCCAAATAAACGGAGCCGAATATAGCTCTCTCCCAATCCCCAGTTGACACAAGCACGTTTGAAGCTGTCCGATGCCTGCCTTTTTCTTTTTTCCGTATAACTCTCCGTTCCTACGTCCTGCTTGGCTATCCATTGCTTCTCTCGGCATCCCACACCTCTACTGTACAGTACAAATTTCCTTCTATCTCCTGATGTCCGCTTCCATCCCATGGAGAAAAGCATTCATCCAAAATCTTTTTGATCCACGCGGGCATCTTTTATATAGAAGCAAACTCAATCCATTTTCCCCTATACTTCTGACCCTGCATTCAATTTCACTGGCTTCTAAAAAAGACGAATTTTACTTCCGATCATGTCTCATCCTCCTCCTTTTTTCTCAAACGGGCAAAAAAAAAAGAGTACCCGCTTTTTAAACGGATACTCTCATTTTTACCACTATGCCGTTTTTTACCATTTCATACGCCTTATCTATCATCGCATTTCCATCCACTGTCCGGGCAAATAGATTCTCCCGGTAACCACTCCGCGTTCTCAGCGGCTTGGCATGGGTCGCAAAATCAGATACCGCATTGATAAACGATATGCATTCTTTCCTATATGCTGTAAATCTGGTGCATCAAAATACCTCGCTTTCATACCCTCTTTCATTCGCATATATTTTTTACCTGCTGTTCCGACGGATTCAGCAGCAATGGGAACATAGAATCTATATATTCCAGCACCTGACGATCGGATAATTTCTGTTGATTCAGATAATCAATCGTCTTTTCCCAGTTCCGCCATATTTATCCGCATAAAGCAGCGTATTCTTCGTATCTTCCAATTTTCCCCGAATATCTCCTGTATGATTGGTCGCCCAGCAACGCTTCGCCGTTGATAACGCCAAATTCAGCGTATTCTGGCACACGACACGAATCGGTGTCATAGCTGCCTTGATTGCCCCACTTCCGTCATGGCTGTTCATGAATACCAGATACGGCGTAATCTCATCCCCACTAATAATATAGCGGGTAGGAAGTTTCGCTAAAATCCAAGTCCGGCGACCGTTCTGCAAACTGCCCGCCGTTTCATATGTGACTCCCTCACCAAGTAATTCATCCGTAAAAGCAAACGCTTCTTCATTCTGGACTACCTTGTAGCGGTCACTTACCACTCCTTAACACCTGATTATCTGTCTCTCTTAAATTCGCCCGAAATCCCGGAACGGTGATCCCTTCCTCCGTTACCAGATTTTTTCTGAACTACTCTCCAGTCCAGACCAGCCAGTTCTAACGCCGCCCCCGATGTTGCTGCTTCTTCCACCATGGTTCCCAGACCATGCCACGGTTTTGTTCTCGTATAAAACATTGTCTCCACATTTGCTGCCATCTTAGTTTCCTCCTTCCAGTCTGTGTGCCAGCCAAATAATCAGCTGTGCCGATGCTTTTTCCCATTAGTTTCAAAATTTGTGCTCCTGTTTTCATTTTGTTTCCTCACTTTCTGATTTTCTTTGATTCAAACAAATGATGTATGATTTCAAAATCGAAGAGTACGCAACAGCCGGAGGGAAAAACACTCATATAAACCAATGAGGACTACCACAGCCCAAATTATTTTTTGAAAGGAATGATTCTATGTTCGAACAAACACCGGATATCCTGACCTTTAAAGAATGTCAGGAACTCTTAAAGATAGGAAAAACACCTTGCTGGATTTACTCCATAACGAAGAAATTGAAGGTTTTTAAAATCGGCACACGCTGAAAAAATTCCTAAAGCTGCCGTGCTGGAATATATTTATCATAAATATTAAAAAATGTGCCGATGTGTCAATGTGCCAGAACTTTTTTACCTTTTCCCCATTTTGTATTAATTAAAATACAATTTCCTTCTGTCCGCGCCCATAATTATCTCAACCAACCATTTTTACTAATAAAATCAAGGTTTCCCCGGCACATTGACACATACTTTTTTCTTCAAGAAACTGCGATGTGACGAATTGCGCGATCAAAACAAGTTGAAAATTTCTTCAACCGTTCTATACTAAGCTCACAGGAAATCATTTTACTAGGAGGTAGTCATATGGAAAGAACAATTAACTTTTATTCAGGTTGTCTACGAGTATTATAAGAATGAACCGCCTTACAGCGACTTCACGCTTGAAGAGCTTCTTGAGAAAGAAATTCCTACAGGCAAAAAAGCAGCTTCCGTTCCGGTCGCAGAATTTGAACAAGCCCGCCAGGACTTTACCAAAGATTTCCGTGATATTGTGCGGATATTCTGCATCGAGGATTTTATCGAAGATTTCAAAATAAACGGTGAATATCAATTTACTTTTCGCTGATCGTGATTTTCGTTACGCTGGTTAATCATTACCGCACAAAACAAGCCTGGATAAAAGCTCTGAAAAAAGGCGTTTAATTATCCGCTTGATAAGCGTAATTTCGAAAATCTCAACCGCGAATATTTTTGCAAATTCCAGCATTCGGATGAACTCATTGCCGAACTGAGATTTTGCTGTCGAGGGATTTCTTGAAATGCATCGCCTAGAGACTATCTCTAAGGATGCCAAAAGAAATTTGAGCAGACCATACAAATCGCAACACAGTATCCAATCATGGCGTTCAAACAATTTTTTTCGAATAGAATTTTTGATATGTGTACTTCCGCTATCACATTAGAGGATGTAACGCATTCACTTGATGGTGTCATTCTCAACGACTACTATCAGTGGCTTCATACCACCGCTTCCCAGCTCGATTCCGTTATATCCAACGCACAAGATAGCCTTATCGCTATCCGCAAAAAACGAGCCAAAGAATTTCAGAACGCGATGAATAAAGAGGCTGAGCGTATCGTATCGTCTCCGAGTGTGCCGAACGATTAAATCAGTATGTACGCGAACATTGTCCGGAAGCACTTGATGAACATGATGAATGGGAGGATAGTTCAATGAAGAGAACACTCGCCGAAAGTAAAAAGCAACGAACTAAAAAAACAGCCGCCACCGTCAGGTATGGAAGGATGCCTTGATGAATGAACAAAAAAGAATCATCCAGAGGCTTTTGAAATTATGGCTAAATTTTATAATATCATCTAAAATTAGCTTGACATCCTTGGATTTAGCCTCATAAAACAGTTCAAAAATATGCATCTGCAATGTATTTCCAAACGTGGGAGATTTTGACAAAAATCTCCCACGTGTTTTTTTTGCCTCCTTTGCTATACTATCCCCATCATCAGTGCTGAAGAAAATTTAAAATATAAGGAGGAACGGTAGCGCAGCTCCGGAACTGTGCTACCTATATAAAAAAAATATGAACGAAACATCAATCGAAACAAAAAACGCTGTTTTGGCAGGAGTAGAGGCAGCAAAGCAGCCTAAGAGTTCTGCTATTCTCTTCCAGCTTCTCAACAGGGCGCTGCTGCTAAGTTGGATGTTTATGATTGTTCAAAAATAAGCAATGCCTATATCTGTATCAGGCAGAACCACTCTTCTATGATCTGGTCTGTCCAAGATGGAGAATATGTATCTTGTCCTACATCCTTAATGATATGGATTAAAAATTCAAAGAAAATGGGAATTGCCGTCAAATCAACCGGAACATCCGAATCGCAGTTTATTTTGAATAATGGCAAAGACTTTTTTTCTTTCCAGAGGATTTTTCCATCCACGGGTTCGTTGAAAATCAAGAATATGGCATCGCTTTTTTTCTTCTCTCATGATAAACAGGTCTTTACACGGGAGGAAAATAATGAAGAGGGATTTTTCTTCACTCTGTACCTTATTGACTCTGTTTATGCAAGATAAAGATGGTTCTACCGTGGAGGAAGATGAAAATGACTACATGGAATACTCCTTCTGATAAAGGCTTGAAATCCAGAACAGAAGACTCAAAAATAACTCCGAAAATATTTGGGGGATTTTACCGAAGATTTTCATCAAGCGTTACATGACACAGAATACACAGAAAATCTATCGGACAATCTCTTGCTGTCCACGGAACATAAAGAAAATGCTCCGAAGAAAAAGCAAAAAGAACGGATAAAACGCGAAGACTTGGCAACCGGTCAACTAAAAATCAAAAAATTTGAACCTGATGAGGATGATTTTTTCCAAAATCTTATCAACTCATCCATTCCACCAAACGAGGATGAGATATCAGTAAAGCCTTCTCCGAATCCTCCGGCAGAAAAAATAGCACCTGTATCAGTGCTACAGCCTACAGTAATCCCCGTGGCACCCCAAACACTGATGTCAGGCAAAAATAAATCTTCAATGAACATAGACCAGATAGCGAATGCTATTACCAAAGCTCTGACTATCATCCTGCATGATAACTGTCTTTATTATTATACAGGTAAATGCTATCAGATTATCGAGGATTCCGAAGATCTTCTGAGGGTTGTCCGCTCGAAAGTCAGACAGGATGCGTTCTCCAGCTATTCGAGAAAAAAAAATTTGACGATTTATTTACCTATATGCGGGTAGACGAACGCCTGATTCCAGATGATTATGAGGAAAAAATCCAGAAATCCGCTAATTATGTCAGTCTCAAAACGGTGTCCTGAATTTGAAAAAATGAAACTTCTTGCTCATAATAAGAAATTTCTTATTTTCTATTCGCTGGATGCCGACTGGATAGAAGATCCTGAAAGCCAGAGTTTTGATGGATTCCTATCTACTATCAGCGGTGGGAATCCTGAAATTAAAACTCGAATTATAGAATCCATGGGGTATTTACTTTCTTCCTGTAATAAGGGGAAATGTTTCTTTGTAATGGGAACTGCTCCAAACAGCGGTAAAAAGTACGTTAGGCGAATTTCTTCAGAAAACACTTGGCAGTAAACTGGTTACCAGTAAATCCATTGCCCAGATTCCCGGACGTTTTTCAATGGGCGATATTCAGGGAAAACTTCTCAATCTATCTCTGGATCTCCCTAAAGGAAAATTTACCCCCATCGTCGTATCTATCATCAAACAGATTACCGGTGGGGACAGCATTTCAATAGAACGAAAATATGACAAACTGCGGGATATTCACAGCACAATACGCTTTCTATTCGCAAGCAACTATCCCGTTACGATTTCACGTTCTGATGAAGACGATGCTTTCTGGGCACGTATGATCGTAATTCCTTTTTCTTTACACCATAGAAAAGGAAGACGCAGATACAGAGCTTTCCCGTAAGCTGCTACAGGAAAAAGATGACATTATATCCATCTGTCTACGAGCTTTGAGCAATGTAGTCAATAACCATTACATTTTCTCTCCCTGTGAAGCTGCGGACAAGATAAAAGAACGCTGGCGGTATCAAGAGTGTGACTCTATAGAAAGTATTCCGCTATTTGTAGAAGAATACCTAGAGGTCACTGGAGAACCGACCGATATGGTTTACTCCCCGACAGTTATACGAGATTTATTGTAATTTCTGTGAGGAGTCCGATTTTCTCCCCTGCGCTACCACACGTTCATCAGCTGGTTTTGCTCCAATATCAATGGATGCTCTACCAAAAGGCGGCATGAAACAGGGAAAATCCAATGGCTGCTCTTACAGGTATCCGGGTAAAACAATGGGATGACTAGGCAACAGGTAAATTTCATTTTTAGATTATACATCATATCTGTGAAATACACAGAAAGGAGATTTTGATATGGTTTACAGCAATTTATATTCATTTTCCGACTTATTAACGATCTTTCCATTTGGGAAAACAAAGCTCCGGCAGCTGCTGCTCGCAGGTGTCCTTCCGGTTGTGAAAGTCGGTCGCCAGTATGTTACCAGCGATGAAGCAATCCAGCGATGGGTTCTGGAAAATGCAGGAAAAGAAATTTTATATTGATTTTTAACAGCGGCGGATTGTGACATCTGTTACTCGTCACAATCCGCACCTTTAGACGAAAGGAGCACCAAAATGCCATCTACTACAAGTACCCGAAAAAAGAAAAGGCGCTGGAAACATCCAGAAGAAAGCAAATGGTTCTTATCTTGGGCGCATCCGTATTACCGGATACGATACATATTATTATACCGGAACCTCTGAAAAAGATGTTCAAAAGAACCTTAATGAATTTTATGAAAAAAACACAGCGGCATGAAATAATTGCGCGCAAGGAGACCGTCAACACCTATATCGAGCGATGGCTTGAAAATGTAAAACGGCACACCATGAAACCAGCTTCCTACGATCGTCTGGAACGCACTTACAACCGGCAGATCAAGCATTCTCCGGTAGGCCGCAGTCAGTTAGGAAGCCTTACCAGCATGGAAATACAAGCCTTTAATCAATTCATACATCATCGTTAGCTTATTCAACTCTAAAGAAGGTCTATGACCTCCTGAATAATTGCTTCCGATATGCTGTTGCCGTCCCGTGATATCGGATACAATCCAGTTGACGGGGCACAGCTCCCCAAACAGGAAAATATGGCGATTCAGCCAAAAGAAATTGAGATATTATCGCGAAGATTTAGCAAAAGCTTGAAAAAGCGCAGTATTGCCTCTATTCAAGCGGGAGAACCGCGATACTGGTACGCTTCCGCCTATGTGCTAATTGCCAATACCGGGCTGCGCTCCGGCGAAGCACTCGGACTGACATGGGATAAAATCAACTACAAAACCAAGACACTGACCGTATCACAAAATGCTTCCAGAATCAAAAAAACCGTGATGGCATCAATGCACATGGAAGTAAACAAATTATCGTTTCTACGAAAACCCGTTCTGGGAACTCGCCAGTTCCCTGAACGATAAAAGCGCTGGCTGCTCTTAGCCATCTAAAGAATTGCATGACAGGAAACGGATTCAGAGCAATTTCGTAATCCGTACATCAACTGGAAAAGATGGTGGTTCAAAGTTCTTTCTATCACATCTTTCAAAATATGCAGCGGTCGCTTGGCATCACGCCTGTAACAATTCACGCACTGCGCCATACATTCGCCAGTCAGTTGATAGAAGCCGGTGTAGACATTAAGGTAGTAAGTCAGCTATTAGGACATTCCTCCGTGAAAATCACTTATGATACCTACGTTCATACTCAGCCTGGAGCAGCAATACGTAACTTC